>Ga0116129_1000980_pt1 | contig 16543 bp, 9 predicted proteins | sample June2015DPH_17_2_FD_89732 | JGI IMG/M metagenome (GOLD analysis project Ga0116129, IMG submission 89732) | Peatland microbial communities from SPRUCE experiment site at the Marcell Experimental Forest, Minnesota, USA - June2015DPH_17_10 | ecosystem: Environmental > Terrestrial > Soil > Wetlands >...
CGAAAGAATCCATGTCCACCTTGATACCCCGGACGGCCCGCTCATCGGCACGCTGATCACGCAGGCCACGGGCGGTTACGAGCAGGTCAAGCCGCAATCAGTGGATGTGTGGGCCTATCCCGGCCCGTATGCCAAAACCGGCGCCAACGCCACCGGCGAACATGTTCTCTGGTTTGTCGCCGATGGCGGGACCGGCATCGCCAGCGTCCGTGGTTTCCGGTTTCTGGACGCCGCCGGTGCGTGCGCCACGGCCACGCGCGCCGGGCCGGAGGATCCGCAAGACGGATGGTGGGAGCCGCGCAATGTGCAACTCAATGCGCTCGCGGCGAACGGTGGTGCGGATGTCGCCTTCATCGGCGACTCGATCACCCAGGGATGGGAAGGCAACGGAAAGACGGTTTGGGACAAGGAAATTGCGCCGCTCAATGCCATCAACCTTGGCATCGGCGGCGACCGCATCGAGCACATGATCTGGCGCGTTGAAAACGGAAACATGCCAGACGCGCTGAATCCGAAGGTTGCCGTGATCCTGGCCGGCCGCAACAACGCGGGCGTTGCGGGCATCACGCCGGCGGCCCTCGCCGGCGGTGTCGGCGAACTCATCCAGCGCCTCCAGGCGCGCAAGCCCGCGTGCAAGATTCTCGTGCTCGGAATCATTCCGCGCCGCCAGCCGGGTGACACCATCGTTAAAAAGGCCAGCCCCGAACTCGCGAAGCTTGCCGACGGCAGGAAGATTTTCTTCCTTGATCTCGACGTGAACTTTCGCCTGGCCGACGGCCAGACCGACCCCAAGTTCTACGTCGCTGATGGCACACACCTCACCACTGCCGGCTATAAGGTGTGGGCGCAAGCAATGATGCCGGAACTCAAAAGGCTCTTGGAATGAAGGAAATTTACTGAAGGAAACTCTTTGTAACTATGCAAAAAATATCAGAAACGACTGATTGGCAAGCCCTCTCGCTTCGGCAGAAGATCGGGCAAACAATGATCATGCTGCCGAACCGCCAACTGGAGTTGGAACTCGGCGCTGGCTCACTGAAGACCTATTTCGAACGGTATCCGATCAGCGGCTATTTCATGGGCTGGAAATTATTCGACGGTATTCCGAAGGAACAATGGGCGGATCATGCGCGGCTTTCTGTCCGGAGATATCAGGCGGCCAGCGAATTGCCGTTGCTGTTTCAGGAAGACTACGAGTCCGGCGTCACTCTGCCGGGCATGACGGTCATGCCGATGCTGATGGCGCTTGGCGCGGCAAATTCACCGGAGCTGGCCCACGCCTATGGCAGGCACAATGCGAAGGAAGCCTGGTCGGCCGGTGTGCGCTGGGTGCTGAATCCAATCGTGGATCTGAGCCTCAACCCGCAAAATCCGATCATCAATGTCCGGGGGATCTCCGACGACCCTCACCAGGCGGTGCGCCTCCTGTGCCGCCAAATCGCCGGCATTCAGGAAAATGGCGCGGCGGCCACCGCGAAGACTTTTCCCGGCGATGGCGTGGATTCCCGCGACCAGCATCTCTGCACCACCGTCAACTCGCTTTCCATGGACCAATGGTGGCGCATTTATGGCAAGGTGTTTCAGGCGACGATTGATGCCGGGGTGATGTCCATCATGTCCGGCCACATCACGCTTCCGGCCTATCAAAAACAAAAGGGCGAATACCTCAACGGCTTTCATCCGCCAGCCACCTTGTCCAAGGCGTTGCTCACTGATTTGCTTAAAGGCGAACTGGGATTCAAGGGCGTGATCGTTTCCGACGCGCTGATGATGGGCGGATTCCGCGGCTGGTATCCGACCCAGCTCGAAGGCGAAATTGAAAGCTTCCGCGCCGGCAATGATGTCTTGCTCTGGCCAGCCTACGAATTCATGGACGAGCTGGAGGCGCGCATCAAGAGTGGTGATTTTCCGATGGCCCGCCTGGATGACGCGGTCAGCCGCGTTTGGGAAATGAAGCGGAAGCTGGGCCTTCTCGATACGGAAAGAATCCTCGTCCGCGATATGAGTCCGGCGGAGAAGGCGGAGGCGGCCGCCGATTCGCAGCGCATTTGTGAATCGTCCCTGACGCTCGTGCGCGACCGCAAGCATGCGTTGCCGTTGAATCCGGCCAAGGACAAAAAAATCCTGATCGTCGGCGTCGTGCCGAAAAGCCGCAAGGCCGGCGACGGCGGCTTCGAGCGCTTCAACCACCTCAAGCAGCTTCTCGAAGCGCGCGGCTTCAGCGTGGATCTCCAGCATAACATCCTTTACGAAACCGACTATTGGCAGACCGATTTGCCAGAGCGGTATGACCGCATCATTGTCGTCGCCATCCGTTCCATGCACCAGCCCTTCGGTCCGCTCCTGTTTTGGGACGACGAGGCGCAATCCGTCTGGGGCATCAATGCGATGCCCAAGGACAAGATCATTGTCGTAAGCATGGGCAGCCCGTATTTGATTGACGAGTATTTTGAGCGGGTGGACACCTGCATCAATGCCTATTCGAACGACGAGTCCACGCACGCCGCGCTGGTGAAGGCGCTGTTGGCGGAAATTCCCTTCACCGGTGTCTCGCCAGTGAAGCTGGCGCAGGCGAAATTCCAACTGGACGAAATCGACACTCAAAATCCCCGGGAGATGGATGGTAAAGCTCCCGGTGCTGCCGCAAATGGGAATGGGGTTGGTGATGGATGCGTCCCGCCCCCCGGCAACTTGAAAAAGCCCGGCATCCGAATGCCCGCCGGGACGGTAATGAGATAAATGATGAACCACCCGTTATCGGCCTTTGAGATTTCCGAAGATCTGCCGCAGAACTGGCAGACAAATATTTCCGTGATACTCGACGCTCTCAACGCGGCGGGATGGTCCCGAAGCAGCCCACCAATAAAAAAACACATTAATTAATACGCATTTATACGGAATTGACTATGAAGTATGTAATGATTTTCCACGCCAATCTCAACTATGCTTATCTGACGCCCGACCGTTATGAGTTCGTCATCCGCAAGAGCTATGAGATGACGCTGGACACGCTGGCGGAGAAGTTCCCCGACGTGAAGTTTGTCTTTGAGGCCTCCGGCTACACCATCGAGGAAATTGCCAATCGCTGCCCGGATGTTCTGGCGAAACTCAAACGCGCCTGCGCCGAGGGCCGTTGCGAGTTCATGGGCTCGCCCTACGCCCATCCCATGCTGCCGAATTTTCCAAAGGAAGATGGCATCTGGTCCATTCGGTTTTCCAATGAAGCCTATCAGAAGCACCTTGGTTTTGTGCCGCGCAGCTTCTGGAATCCGGAGTGTGGCTGGCGTTCCTATGTGCCGGAACAGGTGGCCGAATGCGGCTACGTCAATCTGATCGGCGATTTCGAAGCCTATAGCCGCTCATGCCATCCTGACGGCAAGCCGGTTCGCCCGGAGATATACGAGAAGGAGAAGCCGAAGAAATCAGCCTTCTATCACTTCGGTTTTGCGTACGATCTGCCCGGCACGGAACGCACTCTGCACCATCCTTTCAACCAGATACAAGGCATCGGCAAAAACAAGTTGCGGATGTTTCTGCGCTCTGACCGGATTGCGCAATTTGGCGTCCGTTATTTCATGGGCATGGAGGGATTCACCTTCGAAAAATACCTGGACTTGATCAAAAAATATTCCGAACAGCCGGCCGGGGAAGGGGAAGGCGCGCTGATCATTTTTGCGGACGACGCGGAATACGTCGGCACGAACGGCTGGTTCCGGCTCAAATACGAGAACAAGCCGGACAACACATTTGAACACACGCCTGAGTCGCGGCAAAAGCTGATTGACCTGGTCACCGCCTGCAAAAAGATGGGTTCCTTTTGCACCTTCGACGACGCGTGCAAGTTGCCGCCCCTCCCGGAGAGTATTTATTTTGATGACAACTCCGCCTGGCACGGTGGCCGCGCCTCGACCTGGGCCGAGACGCCGATGGCGCGACTGCTCCGTCCCTGGCAGGAACTGGTGCGGGCGAAGCTCCTTAAAAGCAGGCTCTCCAACGACGACCGTAATCTGGCCTGGCTGTATCTGACGAATTCCTATAACTCCGACGGCCAGTGGCCGCCGACCCTGCCGGACGCGCCGCACATCATCCATCCCTTCAATTACGGCTATTGCTTCGAGAACCTGCTCAAAGCCGAGCTGCTGGTCGGCGGTGTGAACCGGGATAAATTGACCATCAGTCCCGTGGCGACGCTCAAGGCCATTCTTTCGCTCCAACAGGGATTGATTCTGAAGAAGGCGGCGCATTGGCAAAAACATGGTTCGGCCGCGCAGAAAAAGGCCGCCGCCATGGCGGCGACGCTCATCAAAAAATCGCAGGATGTTTCGTCCATTAATCCAATGGACAAGGTGCTGCTGCCCTCCGAATATACCGTTCGCGCCGAGATGATGGTGGAAGCCCGGCGGCTCGTCGGCGGGGTGGCCATCGAAGTCACCGAAGACATGAAAAAATAAAGCGGATATGACCAAAGCAACCGCCGCCGCGGCGAACGCCCCGGCAACAACCCGTCCCCAAATTCCGACGCGCAAGCGTTTCTTCTGGGGCGTTGGCGGTTTTGCCGACTGCATGATCTACAACGGCGTTAACGCCCTGGTGGATCCGATCTACAACATGGCCATGGGCATTGACCCGCGCGTCATCGGCCTGGCCCGCAGCATTCCGCGTCTGGCCGACATATTTATTGACCCGATGATCGGCCATCTATCGGACAATACCCAGTCGCGCTGGGGACGGCGAAAGCCGTGGATGCTGGCCGGCGCGCTGCTGGCGGCGCTGATTGCCATGGTCATGTGGTTTGTCCCGAGGTCCCTGGGCGCCGGTGTCACCAATGCTTTTGTGGTGACGATGATGGTGCTGCTGTTCACGTTCGGCTATTCGTTGTTTACGATTCCCTACACCGGCATGGGCTACGGGATGACGACGGACTACAACGAGCGGACTCATCTGTTCAAGTGGCGGCAGTATGCCTTTGCCGTGGCTGGCTTCCTCACCCCGTGGTTTTTGTGGATGTGCATCAAGCTGGACACCGTGTTGGGCGGCGTGGCGCCGGAAAAAGCCAGCGGACTGTATGGAATTCCTTATGTCGGAATCCTGATGGGCGTGGTGATTTTGCTGACGGCGGCGGCGCCCATCTTCTGCTGCAACGAAGGCAAGCTTGCGCCGGGCGAGGAAACCAGGGTTTCGTTTCTTTCCGCCATCCGGTTCACGCTGAAAAACGGGGCGTTTTGGCCGTTGGTGATCGGCAATTTTCTGTTCAAGTTCGGCATGGTTTCCACCGGCATCTTCTTCATGTATCTGATCATCTACAATGTGGCCGGGGGCGACAAGCAGGCAGGCTCGGTGCAATGGGGAATATTCTGCAATGTCATCAATGTGGCCACGGTCATTGCGATGGCGCCGGTGGTGTGGATGACGGACAGGATCGGAAAGAAATCCGCGTTGCTTGTGCTCATGTTCTTAAGTGTCGTGGCCTATGCCACCGTCTGGTTCACTTTTCAGCCGCATGACAGCGGCTGGATGGCGGGAGTCGCCAACTGGATGTCGGGCGCGCTGGGGATGTCGTCCGCCATTAGCAAAGCGTGGCCGGTCTATGTGACCGCCGCATGCATCGGCATTTTTTCCAACTGTATGCCGATGATCTTGAATTCCATGCTGGCTGATGTGTGTGATGTGGACGAGTTGCATTCAGGACACCAGCGCCAGGCGTTCTACGGTGCCATCTTCGTCACCTGCGACAAGATTGCGATGGGCGTCGCCACGCTGCTGCAAGGATTTCTGCTGACCGCCTCCGGATTTGATCCCCATGTGTTGATTCAGAAAACAGCCACGGTCGCCTTCTGGCTCAAGGCGCTCCTGTTCAGCCAGCCCACCGGATTCATCCTCGGCTTCCTCATCATCCTGGCCTATCCGATCACCCGCGCCAAAGCCGGGGAAGTCCGGGCCCAGCTTGATGCACGCAAGGCGCTCACGCCGTGAATTCACAGCGCCGGATTAAAATTTATTTTAGCTATGAAACGTTATGGAATGATCATCGGCCTGCGCGCCGAAAAACTCGACGAATATAAAAAACTCCACGCCGCGGTCTGGCCGGAGGTGCTGAAGCAGATCAGGCAATCCAACATCCGCAATTACTCCATCTATCTGCGCCCACTCGACGATGGGCAATATTATCTCTTCAGCTATTTTGAATACACCGGCGGCGACTTCGCCGGTGACATGGCGAAGATGGCCGCCGACCCGACCGCGCAAAAATGGTGGTCTGTCTGCCAACCCTGCCAGAAACCGTTGCCGAACCGGATGCCCGGCGAGTGGTGGTCCGGCATGGAAGAGGTTTTCCACTGCGATTAAAGCATCCGCAACGATATGGTCCAATCTCACAATCCTGTAGGCCATCAATGAATTGTAAACATACTATGAAAAAGCACTCGCAATATATGCAAATCCAACGGCCCGATGCGCCGACAACACTGGCGCGATCGGTTTTAATAATAATGATAACGGTGGCAACCGTGTTCCACGGATTAAACGCCTTCGCACAGAATGCCTCCGCACAGATCAGCCAATACCTCCCGTTTGACATGCCTTCGACCAGCGACTTGCGGGCATCCCCCCACAAGGTGTTTTCCCATTATTTTACACCGTTTCCAATTTCCATCGATAACAAGGATCCATCGGTGGATTATTACACGGGCGGCTATCTGTCTCCCACCGGGGAAGGAGACAAACATATCAGTTACGGTGGGTTCTTCCGTGAACGTCCCTTGCCACGTTCACCGATTCCCGCGGCTAATTGGGCCTTTTTGGATGCAGAAACGGACGTCCGGCGGGCCGTTGCTATTGGTTTGGATGGATTCACGGTTGATCTTTTTCCCTCGCAGTTGAATCGCGTCGAACAGTTGATGAACGCCGCCCAGGCCGTTGATCCTGGCTTCAAGCTTGTCCTGATGCCGGACATGGATGGGTCAAAAGATGTCAGGGCTTTGACAAAGGTGGTCCAGACTTTGGCGGCCTATCCTTCCTGTTATCGTCTGGCCGATGGCCGGGTGGTCGTGGCGCCTTACGATGCGCAAGAGAAGAGCGTGGACTGGTGGCGCGACTGGTTGTCAGCCATGAAAACGAACGGCATCAACATCGCGTTCGTGCCGCTTTTTCAAAATTGGAGCAAATATGCCGCCGCTTATGCCCCCATCAGCTATGGCTTTTCCGATTGGGGCGATCGCGCGGCCATTGATAATGCCGGCCCGGCCTGGTTGAATGCGGCCAGTCGTGCGCACCAGTATGTTCCCGTCTGGATGCATCCGGTGGCCGCGCAGGATGCCCGGCCCTATTGCCAACGATATTGGGAGGCGGAAAACACCGGCACCCTGCGCAATACCTGGGAATTGGGAGCCATCGGCAAGGCTGACTGGGTGCAGTTGATTACCTGGAATGACTACAGCGAGGAGGCGGAAATCTCGCCATCCACCGGCATACAGTATTTATATTATGACTTGAACGCCTATTATATTTGTTGGTTTAAAATGGGATTTCCGCCGCCCATCGTCCGCGATTGCATTTATTATTGCCACCGGATGGAATCCGTTAACACTTTGCCGGACCCGGCAAAGCAAACGGCCGGGCCGCTTAGGCTTACGGGAGGAATCGCCTCTGATAAGATTGAAGCGGTGGTATTTCTGACAGCTGATGCCACCCTGGAAATCGAAATCAACGGCGTCAAAAAAGATTTTCCCGTGTCGGCGCCAAGATCAATCATTGACATTCCGCTCCAGCAGGGGCAACCCATCTTCCGCTTGATCCGCAATGGGCAGACAGTTGCCGCCGTGCAAAGCGCATTTCCAATCAACAACCAGATCACCTACCAGGACTTGCTTTATCACGGCGGCTCCAGCCTCCGTCCGCCAGTAACGCAAGTCCCCAATGCCTATTACCCGCATAATCTCACGCCCGGGTCATCACCATAAATGTTTGAAGCAACCAGCCAATAAACCATGAATTCCTTGTGATCGATCGCCGCCATTTCATTCAAACTTCCCTGACAACTTTGGCTGCCACACAAGTCCTGTCTTTAGGCGTGGCGAAACCCGCCGTTGCCGTGGCTTTCGACGCGCCGCTGCCGGGCTTGCCGCTAGAGCGTTTTCCATTTAAATGGAAAACGCTCTAGCTATGGAGATTGGTGTTTTATCCAATGGAAAAAAACCGATTGCGACCATTAGGGTCGGATCGGTCGCCATTTCCATTTATCCCTCTATCGTCCGGACGTGCTCAAAGCCCACGGCGGCGGATTCAAATAATTCTTCCAATACTCAGCAATTCAAGACCTATCAATCTTTCCAGATGGCCTACTACGAAGACAACCGGCGGGTTTTGCAACGTCGTAATACGCTGGAAAAGGCGAGGGAAAATTCAAGCAACCTTCAAAAGATTTATTCTTGATATAAACTATTGGTGTCTTAAATTCAATCGCCTTCCGTTTGCTAAACAACACCGAATAAATTCTTATTTGGCGGTGGCCTTTGGTAAAGGCAGATGGACGACGGAAGAAATGCGGTTAATTAATCATTACAATATGCGTTTTATTTGTAAGCCAATCCATGCTTTCTTAACCCGATTGTTCGCCGTCAGCTTTCTCTTGACAACGACGATGTTAAAAAGTGCTTCGTTGGCGGGAGAAATTACCGACGACTATACGCCGACAAAACTTTACCCCGCTTTAGCACAATGCGTCATCTCTCCGGGTAACACCACATATTATATTGACCCGACCAATGGGGATGACAAAAAGTCTGGAATCAAAGCCGACGAAGCTTGGCGCACATTTATACCGATCAACCACCGGGTGTTGGCTCCGGGCGACCACGTTGAAATCGTGGCGCCGGGAAGTTTTATGGAAACATTGAAGCCGATGGGTGCAGGCACGTCCGAGTCGCCCGTGGAAATTCATTTTGCCAAAGGCCGCTATGATTTCTTCCCGACGAACGCCATCAAGCTTAAGCTTAATATTTCTAACGACAACGATACCCCCGACCAGCCCAAAGCGATTGCGCTGTTATTTAAAAACACCAGGCATTTCCGGGTCAGTGGTGACGCGGCGGATTTTTATATTCATGGAAAAATGATTGAAGCGATGTTTGATCATGCAGACGATATGACCTTAACGGGCTTGAGTTTCGACTATCACCGGCCGACGGTTTCCGAATTCACCGTTCTGGCGGTGGCGGCGGATTATGCGGATGTGCGGGTAAATCCTGATTCCACTTATGCGGTCGAGAATGGAAAACTCGTTTGGATTGGCGAAGGCTGGCGGTCGCTGGGATTGAGTCTTACACAAGAATGTGACCCGGACGATAATGGCCGGACTTGGCGGCGGCCATGGAAAGATCGCAGTCCTTTGGCCGACGTGACGAAGGTGGAGGAGCTTGCGCCGTTCCAATTGAGATTATTTTTTAATCAAAATCCCGATTTCAAACCGGGCCGCGTATTTCAATTTCGTGAAATTATCCGCGATTGTGTCGGCGTCTTTACGGTGCGTAGCCAGAATATCAAATGGCAGCACTGTGCATTTTATTTCCTGCATGGCTTGGGCGTCGTTTCCCAGTTTGGCAAAAATCTTACCTTCGACCACGTCACCATTGCGCCGCGGCCTGGCTCTGGTCGTACCTGCGCGGGTTGGGCGGATTTGATGCACTTTTCCTGCTGCGGCGGATTCATTAAAATCAATGATTGCAAATTCGCCGGCATGAATGACGACGCCGTCAATATTCATGGGATTAATTTTCGCGTGGTGGGCCGGCCAAAGCCCGACCAGCTGTTGCTGCGATTTATGCACCCTCAAACCTACGGGTTTGAAGCATTTTTGCCAGGCGATGATATTGAATTGGTGAATCACCTAAGCCTTCGTGATTACCACGCCAATCAGGTCACGGCGGTTCAGGCCGAAGGTGACAAGGATATCTTGTTAACTCTGGCGCGGGCTTTACCCGAAAAAATTGGCGATAGCGATGTGGTTGAAAATATCACTTGGACGCCGTCCGTCGAGATCTGCCGCTGCCATGTGAGCATGGATTCGTGCCGCGGCTTTCTGGTCAGCACTCGTCGCCCGGTGGTGATTGAAGACAATACTTTCATCAAGACCGCAATGTCTGCCATTCTGGTCGCCGATGATGCGAACTCCTGGTTTGAGTCTGGCCCGGTGCGTGATGTGATCATCCGTCACAACCGATTTGTAAAGTGTGCTGAGCCGGTCATCACCATTGCGCCGGAAAACCGCACCAACCATCCGGAAGAGCCGGTCCATCAAAACATCCGTATTATGAACAATGACTTCGATCTGACCGGACACCGCGCCATCGCGGCCCGCAGCGTTCAGAATTTATTGATTCAAGAAAACTGGTTCTCGTCCGAACAATTGCCAGTTCAAACCGACGCCTGTACAAAAGTCGAAATCGTTGGAAATAAACTCGGTGATTGATGGTTTCCTATTTCAACTAAGATATTTTAACACAGCTTCAGTCCGAGAACGCACATGAAGTTTATCATAGATGTGCTGGAGATGCGTATGAACGGTATTTGCGCTGATGGAGAACCGATTGGCAATTTCTTTGGTGGTATAGCCCTTGGAGAGTTCCTCAAGGATTTCTTCTTCGCGTTGCGAGAGCTTCTGTTCTTTCGATGAAACGCGTGAATTCTCGTAGAACGACTCGACAACACGGGAGGCGACTTGGCTGCTCATTGGTGCGCCTCCGCGTTTAACTTCTTGAATGGCGCGAATAATATCAGCCGGATCAGCTCGTTTGAGGAGGTAGCCATTGGCGCCGGACTTGAGCGCCCCGAAAATTCGCTCGCTATCTTCGTAGACAGTTAGAATGAGTATGCGCGTTGAAGGACACAATTCTTTGAGTTGGCGAGTACAAGCTACCCCCGACATCTTAGGTAAGTGAATGTCCATTAAAACGACGTCTGGTTTGAGGCCTGGAATAGCTTTCAATGCATCCTCCCCTGAATCAAAGGCCTGGATACAGCGATAGCCGGGAGTTTCATTGACAAAATGTGTCAGCGTAGTGCGAAAATCGCGGTCGTCTTCAACAATTACAATCGTGGTTATCATAAGACTTGTTCATGAGAATGGCAGGGATATTTGGCAAACTGTGCCTGCACTGGGAGATGCGTTATACACAAAACGACCACCAATTTTTTCCAGTCGTTGCCGCATGTTGATCAATCCATTTCTTCCTTCGGCCGGACTTGCATTAGCGATTCCGCAGCCATTGTCTTCAACAATAATGGTCAGGCTTTGATCATGCCAATGAATTCGCAGCCAGATTTCAGTTGCACGAGAATGCTTTGCGCTATTATTCAAGGCTTCTTTAACAGCCAGACAAAGATGGTGTCGCATTTCGGATGTTAATGGCAATACCGGCAATGATTTGTCGATATCCAAACGACAACTGATATTTGAAGTTTTAAAGAATTCTTCGGCAGTATGGCGCAAATAGGATGCCAAGCTACGAAGGGAATCGTTAGCCGGGTTTATCGCCCAGACTATTTCGTCCAGCGATGCGACCATTTGGCGGGATTTCTCTGATATTTGTTTGAGTTGGGTGCGAGTAGCTTCTGGTACCGATGGGCCTGAGCTTTCAATTGCGCTGAGAAAACGAATTTGAGTCAGTGTGGCTCCCAGATCATCATGCAAGTCCTGTGCGATTCGGGTTCTCTCCTCTTGTAAAACACGTTGATGCTCAGTATGTTCCCTGCGCTGAACTTCTGCGGCCAATCTCTGGGAGCGATCCTCGACCTGCACACGAAGTACCGTGATCCAAATCAGCGAGCCGAGAATGGAAAAAATCATTACACTCAAAACGATTAATGTATGACGAACTGTCCACCAAGATGGTCGTTCCAAAACACGAATGTCTGAAGGGTAATTAAGAAGGAGCTCAAAAGAATCAACATTCTGATTCAATATTCTGTCTCGTCCTTGTCCGGCATAAACGCCTGTCAGCTCAACTTCGCTATCCGGCAAAACATTCGGCGAAATACCTGTTTCAGTATTAAGCCGTGCGACGAATGCTCGATTTCCCGATTGTAGATCCAATACCAGTTCGGAGGGGCCGGGGTCACAACTTACAACTCGGGCATCGACACAAACCAGAGTGGCATCAAGTTTGGCGCTTAATATAGTGTCTGCGGATATCCGATGGGCCATGGGTAATCCATTTTTACCTGTCTGGCGTACAATTGCTTCGCGTAAGACTGGCGAGGGTCCATTCATGTCTGGAAAACCAACCACCTCAACCAGATCTCCTTCATGCAGTTTAATAGGATTTTCTGGAATAAAACGCAAACCGTTGGTGCCATCCATGAGAAAGTATTCTCCCTTGTTTTCATGAACAATTTGGCCGGCTATCCTTACCCGTCGCAGGGCATTGGCTCTGGGATCAAAAAGCAATAAATCCGAAACGCGTTTCATCTTCATCTCAAACGGCGAAGCTGGTGCCGGTTCATCTATCATAATTGAAGTATTAAAAAGGCGCAAATGTGCCACAATCGTCTGCAGATTTTCGTCCCGCGCCGGACTGCTAACTCCACGAATTTTTATGACAGATCCTTCCAGTCCAACAAGTCTTTCCGGAGTTAGGTCGGGTAATTCCAGGCTGAGTTCGCCATCACGCGTGAGTAACATCAGGGTATTTGCCTCAACCTCAGTAACGACCCCCTGAATTTCGATATATTGGGTGTCTAAACTGCCGTTGATTAATTCGTCCCATGTTGGGCGAATCGGTTTGGGCAGAATCCCCGTTCCCAAATAAATCGCGTTAGTGACTTGAATGCTGGGAGCAAAATCCATTGTTGTATTTCCTTCAATAGTCCAACTTTCGCCAACCTTTGGTATTGCCTCAAATTTTGGTATTGCCTCAAATAAAGATTTAAATTTGAAGAAAACTGACCACGTTGAATCCTGAATCGCAAAGCCTCCGCCTATTTGAGCAGTGATTACTCCACGAATTTTCGTGGGATACCCACGTTGGGCCTCCGTCCGGTCAAGCCTTTTGACTTGTTCTGCTTCCGTAAGCACAGGCAACAAATTTGAACCGGTGCGTTTTTCTGGTGCAATTTTGCGATAAAAATCGCTTTTAAGCACGGCCCCATTGTCCGAACCATCCCATCCTCCCAGAATCTCAATTTCGTCGCCTGTTTGTGGGAGGCTTTGTTCCGTTTTAACCACTAATTGACCGGTTTTGTCCTTAATCATCATTAAGTTTCCCGGCATGTTTGAACAGACGGTTCCGTTAATATGGATCATCGAATCACCTGATTCTCGCAGGCCCGCTTCCTTCAGCGAGTTTATTGAAACTGTCGGATAGTCGGCCCAATCCTCAGGAGCCATTTCCGTTATTTCTATATTTTCCAGGTTTGGAACAAACAAATAAAATCCCGGCTGTTCGTCTGTAGACAAAGCGGTTTCACAAATCCCGGTTGCCCGAATTCTGCAGCCCAATAGATACCTCAAAGAATCAGCGCTGGCATTGATAAATTCCAAATCGGTGCGTCCCGTGTCTGAATTAAGCTCCAATCTGACCGATCCGGACAGGTCGCTGATGAAAGTCACCATTCCTTCGACTTCAGTCCATTGAAATCTGTGCTCTTCCTGGATATATTGACCGGAAACGATCCGATTAGGCCGAACCGGTTCTGGTATCCCCAGTGGCTTTAATTGTAGAAGTTGAGAGCCAATAAAAAGCTTGCTGCCATCGTCAGACCTCGTCCAGAACGTGTAACTTCCGTCGGTCGGTATATTTATATAACCTTCAAATACCAGCCCGACATTGTCCGTCCGAGTTCGGACGCCAAGATCGAAATTACCAACGATCCCTGCTTTTACAACCGATAGAGTTTGAAAATCCGGCAATTGCCCCCATTTTCCCTCGTAGCAGTTGAACTTTAAGCCGGGGGTAAATCCATTGGGATAATTTATCAAATTCGTTTCAGCGTGGAATAACACGTTGTCGGGAATTTTACTTCGTATATTTCCAGGTACCTGCCAATCAACATTCAAGCCAAATTGCCCCAAAGCATTGAACCATTCGACGTGAATCGGATAAAACCCCTTGCTGAGAAAAACCGTGCCGGAGGCTTCGATGAGTGAATGAGTGCCGTCATTATTGACTAATGCTGTGCAAGTTATTTGACCACGACCCACCAGGCAGCTCGCCTTGATCAGTATTTTTTCGCCGAAGGCAACTAACGGCTGGTTGCTAAAGTCGCCACTAATAGCCAATCCGCCTGAGCCGTCTTGTAGGATCAGTTGATCTCGCGCCTGACTGATCCACAGAACAGTGCCTTCGATGCTGATCGAATAACTGGCCGGGTTCTCCTGGGAAGCGAGACGTCTCAACTGCAAGGTGTTAGTTATTGTCAATTCACTAAAATTGACTTCGTCAGATGTTTCTCCGGAAGCCTTATTCGAAGCCAAAAACGCTCCGATTTCTAAAATGAGCCAAAATAGAGGAACAAGTTTATAGAAAGATTCAGCGCAGCCCCAGTAACCCCGGACGCTGCCGCTTTTTGGGGACATAAAACCACCTTCGGCATGGTGTTGTGCTGAACGAGCGGTCATATGGCAATTACATTAGTATTAGAAAATTGCCGCGTGAACAAACAAAAAAGGCGCGGTTGGTGATTCAAGGGCGCATCACAAAGGAAGTCGGCTGATGTCAACGGAGCGCGGCTGTGGCCAAGCCCAGCCGCAGCACATTGCAGGCACGAAAGGCGTTGGAAACAAAGTGAGCGCTGCGGCTGGTTCCCCCTTCGCCAAGGCTTCGGCGGACAAGCTGTGACACAGCCGCGCTCCACCGGCGGCTCATCCGCAAGGATGGGGGCAGTGTCAGGATTGCGCGCGGTTGGTGATTCAAAAATCACCTATTTGGGTGATTTAAATCACGTCAATATGGGGTTATTGTCGTCCAGTACCCGGTAACAAATGTTTGCCAAATTGCAATTAAACGCGTGAATACATGTGAATTCATAATCAATGGAGATCTGACATCACAATGTTCATCAAACGGCAAGAGCCTGCTTGGAGTGACCATTGCCGGGTTCTGCGTGGGCCGAGAAAAGTCGGATATTTGCAAGCGTGATGATGATGAAGACTGTGATGAAGACTGCCGATCCTAATGATTTGGAACTACTTGCGGCGAGTTTTGCAGACATTGCTGTATTGATAGTGCTGAAAATGCTTTTTGATGAAATTTATGGTTCTACTTTTGGGCGCAAGCGTGGTTCGGAATATTGCCTTGGAAACAGGCGGTATTCAGGGCGTGTTCATGGTTGCGGCGCTGGATTCGAGGTTTTAACGGCAGGTGGCAACGCGTCAAAATAACAACTTCAACCAACTTTTATTATCAATGGTTAATCGCAAATTCACAATGCGTCATTAAAACAGAATAACGATCCCCAAAATTAACATGCAAAACCCTCAACATATGAAAAGAGAAAAAAACGGTCGCCTTATATTGCAGGCGTGGATTTCAAACAAAATAAGATCATCCCAAATTGTGTCAGCAGTGCTGGCCATGGCCATCCTTTTTTGCGCCGCAAGGGTTCAGGCGCAGGCTAATTTGACATGGGATCCCACCGGCAATGGGGGCAGTTCGCCGGCTTCTGGAAATTGGGACACCGTCACCGCCAATTGGTTTAACGGCTCCGCTGACGTGATTTGGCCCCAAACCAGCACCACCGTGGGAACCAATAACGCTATTTTTGCTGGCGTTGATGCAGCAGCGGGAACTTACAACATCAACGTCGCCTCACAAATTGCCGTCAGTAACATCCTCGTCAATAACAATGGCTATGTGATCTCCGGTTCCGGACCTTTAGATTTTAGTCTTCAGGGCAATGGCGGTTTGCAAGTCGCCGCCGGCAAGACGGCCACTTTAAGCTGTCCGACGGTAGGCAACAATGATGCCGTGCACTTTCTTGTTGGGGCTGGTTCCGTTCTGAATATTCAGGGCGCTGTAAACAATGGCGATGAATTTCTTGGCGCTGGCACCGTCAATTTAAGTTCTTCATTGGCAACACTCAATACCGTTTTTGTGGACTGCGGGGATCTCAACTTTACCTCCGGCACATGGACGCAGACCGCTGCGGCTGGTGTCATCTATATGGGTTTCGGCACTTCATATGCCGGCACTAGTTCTTCCACTGGAACTTTGACGGTCAACGGGGGTACCTTAAATACAGGCAACAAGATTGTAGTATGCCGTGGTGGTGGGACTGGAACACTCATATTGAACAGTGGGGCCATTAATGTGTCGGCCACAGACAGCGGATCGCTCAGCCCAAACTCCATCCTTTCAATACCTAATAATGACAACAGCGCCAACAATCATGCCAACGTGTTCGTCAATGGAGGGGTGCTTACCCTGGGTAATTCCAGCTATGCCGCTCCGATTGAAATGATGTCAGGCGGTTCGTCGGCTGGTGAAACGGCATTTTTGACTCAAACCGGCGGAATGATTCTATCTTACGGCGGAATTGTTTTTGGTGAGAA
>Ga0116129_1000981_pt1 | contig 16480 bp, 18 predicted proteins | sample June2015DPH_17_2_FD_89732 | JGI IMG/M metagenome (GOLD analysis project Ga0116129, IMG submission 89732) | Peatland microbial communities from SPRUCE experiment site at the Marcell Experimental Forest, Minnesota, USA - June2015DPH_17_10 | ecosystem: Environmental > Terrestrial > Soil > Wetlands...
ACCGCACTTGTTCTTAAACTTTTTCAACTTCGGGACGGCCGAGCAGACCGGTCGGCAGGAAGATCAGCACCACGATCAGGATCGAGAACGCCGCGACGTCTTTATATTCGACCGAGAAATAGGCCGACCACATGGTTTCGATCAGGCCGATCAGGAGTCCGCCCAGCATCGCGCCGGGCAGCGAGCCGATGCCGCCGAGAACCGCGGCCGTGAACGCCTTGATCCCTGCGACAAAGCCCATGAAAAAATCGACGAGCCCGTAATAGAGCAGGTACATCATGCCGGCGACGGCGGCGAGCGCGGCACCTATCACGAAGGTCATGGAGATGGTGCGGTCGACATCCACGCCGAGCAACGCCGCCATGGTCTGGTCCTGCTCGCAGGCGCGCATGTCGCGCCCGAGCCGTGTACGCGAGACCAGCCAGGTGAAGATCGCGAGCAGCACGACCGTGGTGATGACGACGATGATCTGGGCGTTGGAGAGGCGGACCACAAAGCCGCCGTCGTCCAGCAGGGTGTAGCCGCCGGTAATGACGGGCGGGATCGGTTTGACGCGGGCGCCTTGCGAGATCTGCGAATAGTTGATCAGGACGAACGACATGCCGATCGCCGACAGCATGGGTGCGAGGCGGAAGGAATGCCGTAGCGGCCGGTAGGCGATGTGCTCGATCGTCCAGCCGTAGAGCGCGGTGATCGCCATCGAGACCAGAAGTACGATCAGAAGGATCAGCGGTACCGCGGTCAGCCCGATCGAGACCAGGATCAGGAAGGTGATCAGCGCGATGAAGCCGCCGATCATGAAGATGTCGCCATGGGCGAAATTGATCATGCCTACGATGCCATAGACCATCGTGTAGCCGATGGCGATCAGGCCATAGATGGAGCCGAGAACGATTCCGTTGATCAGTTGCTGGGCAAAATAATCCATACGCTGCCGACTGTTGGCGCATTTCCGGGCAAAATGGAATCCGGTTTTGCCGCTTTCGAAAATGCCGTTTTCAATTCCTGACACAGCGAAGGCCCCGGCAGCCGGACGTCGCGTCATTACTTCATTTTTTAACAGCGGGAACCCGTGGCGGCAACTGCGCCTACAGGTACTTAAGGGCTTGTGCAGAGATAGTTTTCAGGAGTGGCCCCGACACGGCGCGGGAACCGCGGCTTCCCGGAACTGAAGTTCGGCGCAACCAAAGCCGGGTTCCGCGGTTGACTCTTTGCGACTTAAAAAAGGAGATCGCGATGTCCAATCCGAACCAGAATCCCGGCCAGCAAAACCAGAATCCCGGACAGAAGCCGGGCCAGCAGCAAGGCGGCGGTCAGAAACCCGGACAGCAGCAGCAGGATCCGAACCGTCCGGGCCAGAAGCCTGGCCAGCAAGGTCAGCAGGACAGGGATCGGTAGCTCCACGATTTCTCCAAGTCTGGCCGAATTTCTGATCCAGAAGAGAGGTCTCGCCGAAACGGCGGGGCCTTTTCTTTTTGCGATGTTGGCATTCCCGGAGGTTATCTGGACCTGCCGTGGAACCTCAACTAGGTTCCCCTCCCAAGCGGCGACGCGGGCAAGGCTGGCTTAATAAGCCATCCCTTCAGGCGGAACGACCGCATGACCTCAGGAGGAAAGCCTAATGAATCTCACCCGCCGGGATGTCTTTGCGACCGCAGGTGCAGCCGCCGCGACGCTTGCCGTCCAGAAGAGCGCCAACGCCCAATCGTTCGACTTCAAACCGAACCAGCGCTACCCCGACGCATCGATCGAAGTGCTCGATCCGAGCTTTGCGAAATATCGGCTGTTCTCGAGCACCGTCGAGCAGGTGGCCACCGGCATGCGATGGGCGGAGGGACCGGTCTGGTTCGGCGACGGCCGCTATGTGCTCGTCAGCGACATCCCGAACAACCGCATCATGCGCTACGACGAAGCCAACGGAAACTGGGGCGTCTTCCGCCAGCCCTCGAATTTCGCCAACGGCAATGCCCGCGACCGGCAGGGGCGGTTGATCACGTGCGAGCATCTGACGCGCCGTGTCACCCGTACGGAATATGATGGCAAGATCACGGTGCTGGCCGATAGCTTCAACGGCAAGCGCTTCAACTCGCCGAACGATATTGTCTGCAAATCGGATGGCTCGATCTGGTTCACTGATCCGCCATTCGGCATCGCCGGCGACTGGGAGGGTGACAAGCAAACCTCGGAATTGCCGCACTCCGTCTACCGTATCGCGCCCGACGGCAAGCTTGGTCTCGTCACGGCGGATCTGGCTGGTCCGAACGGTCTGGCTTTCTCGCCTGATGAAAAGAAGCTCTACATCATCGAGTCGCGGGCGCAGCCGAACCGGCTGGTCTGGTCTTTCGATGTCGGTGCCGACGGGTTCACGCTGTCGAACAAGACCAAGCTGATCGATGGCGGGGCCAGCGCCCTCGATGGGATGCGGGTCGATACCGACGGCAACATCTGGTGCGGCTGGGGCTCAACCGGCGCGCCCAACAGCAAAGGCGAGGAACTCGACGGCGTGAAGGTGTTCAACTCCGAAGGAAAGGCGATCGGCTTCATCCGCTTGCCCGAACGTTGTCCCAATCTGGTGTTCGGCGGTCCCAAAAAGAACCGCCTGTTCATGGCGAGTTCGCATTCGCTCTATGCGCTCTATGTCGAGACGCATGGCGCAGTTTGACGTTTCGGCGCGTTCCCCGGACGCCGTGCAGCGCGCCGTTTTTCAGGCGCGGTGCACTGCTGATCCGGGGTCCAAGGACGTGTGTCCCGGCTCTGCGTCGCAGCGTACCGGACGATGCTTCGCATCGCCAGGAGCACGCTGCTGCCGCGTCCGGGACACGAGCCACGCTGAAATAGCGGAAACCGCGCGGTTAAGGTAAATAAAGGGTTTAAATTGCCGATCGCAGTTTAAGGGCGTTACTTCCCGGACAATCTCGCAAGCCATCGCGCATTGCGAACAGACAGGGAAGCCACATGGCGACAAACTGGCGGATCAGTTCATTCAACGGCGTGCTTCTTGCGGCCTACTTCATTCCGACCTGGGCGATCATCGCCTGGCGGATCGTGACGTCGCCGGTCCGCGGTCTCTTTGAGCGGCCGAGCGTGTCGGTGGCGCTCTATGCCAGCGATCACCTGCAACTGCCGACCATGACCGCCATACGCTTTGCGTGGCTGTTGGCGCTGGGCCGGCTGACGGTTGTTGCTTTCTTTGCGCTATTTCTCGTCCTCACCGTGCGCGCCGCCATTCGCAAGCAGAGCGGGGGTGGCGAAGCCCTGGCGATCGCGCTTTGCATCGGCAGCGTGATCAGCTTTGCCAGCATGCTGATGGCCTCGCAGGTTGGCGAAATCGAAGCGCTGCGGCTGCATGCAACCGAACTGCTCCTGATGCTCGGCACCGGCATCGTGATGTTGTTCGACCGGCCGGCGCAGGCGAAGATGGCGACGGTGCCGTCCGATCTACCCCTCGATCAGGCCGAGCTCAGCTATAATAGCTGACGCCTCCTTCACGGCGTGGTTGGCGGCGGGCACGCCGCAATAGATTGCCTGCTGCAAGAGAATTTCCTTGATGTCGTCCGGCGTGAAGCCGCCCTCGGCGAGTGCGGCGCGCACATGCAGGCGAAATTCGTCCCATTGGCCGAGCGCAACCATGGTGCCGATCACGAGTACGCGCCGCGTGCGGTGATCGAAATGCGGACGGGTCCAGATTTCGCCCCAGGCGTGGCGGGTGATGAGATCGATGAAATCGGCATTGAAGGAATTCCTGCCCTTGATCGATTTGTCGACCCAGGCGTCGCCGAGCACCTTGCGGCGCTGCGCCATGCCGTCGTCGCGGCGTTTCTGATCGTCCATGGAATATCCTTTCTGTCATTGCGAGCGTTAGCGAAGCAATCCAGTCCCATATAAGATTCTGGATTGCTTCGTCGCTTTCGCTCCTCGCAATGACGCTGCTTGAATTATTTCTGCGTCAGAAAGCCGATCACGGCGTCCGTAAAAGCATGCTGCTGTTCGATGTTGGAAATATGGGCGGCATCCAGGATCGTCATGGAGGCGCCGGGAATGTGACTGCGGATGAACTCGGCCGCGGCGACCGGGGTCGACATGTCGTGGCGGCCGGCGATAACCAGCGTCGGTGATTTGATGTTCGGCAAGAATGCCCGCTGATCGAGCGTAGAGAGGGCTTCGCAACAGGCTATATAGCCGGCCGCCGGCGTCGCAATCATCATCGCCTTGAGGTTTTCCGTGATCTGCGGCTCGCGTTCGCGGAAATCGGCCGTCAGCCAGGCCGCGATCACAGTGTCGGCGACACCGGCGACGCCGCCTTCCTTCACGGCTTTGATGCGATTCAGCCAGTTGGTCGGATCGGGGTAGTAACAGGACGTATTGGCGAGGACGAGCTTGCCCATGCGCTCGGGCGCGTTGGCCCCGAGCCATTGGCCGACCATGCCGCCCATAGAGAGCCCGCACCAGTGCACCTTCTCGATGTTGAGGTCGTCGAGGATCGCCAGCACGTCACGTCCGAAGCGCTCCATGGAGTAGGGACCCTGCGGCACGCCTGACTTGCCGTGGCCGCGCCGATCATAGCGGATCACGCGAAACAGCTGCGTGAACGCCTTCATCTGCGGCTCCCACATGTGCAGGTTGGTTCCTAGCGAATTGGACAGCATCAGGGTGGGACCACCGTCGCGGCCTTCGACCGAGACGTTGAGCAGGCAACCGTCGGCGTCGATCATCGGCATGGAAACTTCTCCAGTTTATTTAGATGTTTTGCTGGTCATGGAGCGAAGCGAGCAGGCGATCAATCAATGCCTGCGAAACGCCTTGATAGGCCATCGGCTCAAGCAATTGTGCGATCCTCTTCGCATCGAGATGGGCGGTGATTTTCGCCTCGCTCTCCAGCACCGCGCGCAGGCTTTTCTTTTCCGCGACGGCTTTCTTGCTGGCGGCCTCGACCAGATGATGCGCCTCTTGCTTGCCGACTTTCTCCGCGAGCGCGAATGCAACGGCTTCCGCCATGATCAGGCCGCCGGTTGCGTCAAGATTGGCGCGCATGCGCGCGGCATCGACCTCAAGGCCTTCGGCGATATCGACTGTCGCGGCCAGCGCGCCTGACGTGACGAGCAGGAGGCTCGGCAAGGTCGGCCACTCCGCGTGCCAGGGGCCGGCGCTGCGTTCGTGATCTCCCACCTGCGCCGCGAAGATCGTGGCCGCCAGGTTGGGGGCCATGGTGGCGGCAGCGAGCGCGCTGGCGGCGGCCACCGGGTTGCGTTTATGCGGCATGGTGGAGGAGCCGCCGCGGCCTTCGCCGGACGGCTCAAAAGCCTCCGCAACGTCGGTCTGCATCATCAACTGGACGTCGCGGGCGATCTTGCCGCAGGTCCCGGCGAGGATGGCCAGCACTGAGGCTGCTTCGGCGATCCGGTCGCGGTGGGAATGCCATGGCGCTTCCGGCAGCGGCAGTTGGAGAATGCCGGAAAGCTTTTCGGCGACCTTCCAGCCCTGATCGCCGAGGGCGGCGAGTGTGCCGGCGGCGCCGCCGAACTGAAGCGCGAGCGTATGCCGTTTAAGGTGCGAGAGGCGGCCGCGCGAGCGATGCAGCGCTGCGGCATATTCGGCCAGCTTCAAACCGAAGGGCATCGGAAGCGCATGTTGCAGCCAGGTGCGGGCCACGACCGCGGTGTTGCGGTGCTGCGCTGCCAGTTGCGCAAAGCCGGCGATGGTGCGGTCGATATCGGCCAGCAGGGCGTCGATGCCGGCGCGCAAGGTCAGCATGGTCGCGGTATCGATCACATCCTGGCTGGTGGCGCCCCAATGCACGTAGCGGGCAGCCTCCCTGTCGGCCGTGTTGCCAGTCTTGGCGACCTCTGATGTCAGCGCCTTGACGAGGGGTATCGCCAGATTGCCGGATCGCGTGGCGGCCTCAGCCAGCGCCCCGAGATCGAAGGTTGTGGATGTGCAGGCTTTCGCGATGGCCTCTGCGCACTCAGGTGGGACAATGCCGACAAAGGCCTCCGCGCGCGCCAGCGCCGCCTCGAAATCGAGCATGTATTGCAGATAGGCCAGGTCGTCGCAGACCGCGCGCATGGCGGCGCTTGAAAGCATGGGGGCGAGCAGGGGCGAGAGCGAGGTATTCATCAGCGCTGGAGCGGAATAGACATAAGCTATCGTACTAGTGGCGAGCTCAAAAAGCGAATGTCAAATCCGCTCCGCTAGCCGGCCCGCTGCCAATCTCAAAACGCGCGCGTAACGCTCCCGTGCCCGCGAATCCGCATAGCACGGTCCGTCGTGCTCTTCCTTTTGAGGCCTTCGTGCATTAGTTCATAGGCGTAAGATCGGGACCGAACGGAGACGCACACATGGCCATGACGATGCACGGGGAGGTCCAGCTCGCCGCTTCGCGCGAGGCGATCTGGGCCAAGCTGAATGATCCCGAGGTACTCAAGGCCTGTATTCCCGGCTGCGAGGAATTGGAAAAGACCGAGGATAACGGCTTTCGCGCAGTGGCGAAAATGAAGGTCGGTCCGGTGTCCGCCCGCTTCAAGGGCCGTGTCACGCTGAGCGATCTCGACCCGCCGAACGGCTACAAGATATCGGGCGAAGGCGATGGCGGGGTGGCGGGTTTTGCCAAGGGCGGGGCCGCGGTAGCGTTGGCGGACAAGGATGGCGGCACCCTCCTGACTTATGACGTCGAAGCCCAGATCGGCGGCAAGCTCGCCCAGCTCGGGCAGCGGCTGGTCAATGGCGCGGCCAAGAAACTGGCTGACGAGTTCTTCGCGAATTTCGCCAAGGCGGTGGAAGGCTGATTTTCAGGTTGGCCTGAAAAAGAAGACCCCGCCAAGGTCCGTTTGTCTTAATCGAGCCATGCGGCGGTGAGGTTGCTCATTGCCGCCACGGCCCATATTATGACATGGAAACACATGAAATGACTGCGCCGCCGGGCAGCGTCGGCGCAGATAGAGAGAGCCCGTAAATGGCGAAAATATCCTTGATCGTGAACGGTAATCCCGTGACCGGCAATGTCGACCCCCGAACGTTGCTCGTGCAATTCCTGCGCGAGAATCTGCGGCTGACCGGCACCCATGTCGGTTGCGACACTTCTCAATGCGGCGCCTGCGTGGTCCATCTCGACGGCAACGCGGTCAAATCCTGCACCACGCTTGCGGTGATGGCGGACGGGCACGAGGTCAGAACGATCGAGGGTCTGGCGATCGATGGCGGGCCCTTGCATCCGATGCAGGAAGCTTTCCGCGAGCATCACGGCCTGCAATGCGGCTTCTGCACCCCGGGCATGATCATGACCGCGATCGATATCGTCCACCGCAGGGGACACGATCTCTCCGACCACACCATCCGCGAAGAGCTCGAAGGCAATCTGTGCCGCTGCACCGGCTACCAGAACATCGTGCAGTCGATCGCGGCGGGCGCCAAGGCGATGGCCAAATCCGATCTCGCGTAAAGCGCTCACGCTCGCCGATCAGGGACATTCAGGGAATACCGATGTACGAATTCAGATATCATCGTCCGGAGACCGTGCGGCAGGCGGCCAACCTCCTGGTCAAGAACGAAGACGCCAAGGTGATCGCCGGCGGCCACACGCTGCTGCCGGTCATGAAGCAGCGGCTCGCAAGCCCGCCGCATCTGGTGGACCTCTCCCATGTCGAAGGGCTCGACGGTATCGAGATGAAGGGCCGTTCGCTCGTCATCGGCGCCACCACGACCCATCACGCGGTCGCGACGTCGGCGATCGTCGGTGAAGCTATCCCGGCGCTCGCTCATCTCGCCGGGCTGATCGGCGATCCGGCGGTGCGTCATCGCGGCACCATCGGCGGCTCGCTCGCCAACAACGACCCCACCGCCGACTATCCGGCGGCCGTCCTGGCGCTGGGCGCGACCATCGTCACCAACAAGCGCCGCCTCAAGGCGGAAGAATTCTTTCAAGGGATGTTCTCGACCGCGCTTGAGAGCGACGAGATCATCACCAAGGTGATGTTTCCGGTCCCGAAGAAGGCGGCCTACGTCAAATTCCGCAACCAGGCCTCGCGCTATGCGCTGGTCGGTGTATTCGTCGCCAGGCGTCCATCGGATGTGCGTGTCGCAGTCACCGGCGCGGGCGGCGACGGCGTGTTCCGCGTGACCGCTTTTGAAGAGGCGCTAAAGAAGCGCTTTTCACCCAAGGCGCTCGACGGCTTGACGGTGCCGGCCGAAGGATTGAACAGCGACCTGCACGGCAGTGCCGAATATCGCGCGCATCTGATCTCCGTGATGGCGCGGCGCGCGGTCGAGGCCGCAAGCGCGAAATCCTGAGTTTGGCTATTTTTGCTACAGCAAGGCTCTTTCAATCATGACTGCATCGGCGCTGCCAAATTCCGTCGATGCCATGCTGGAGCTGTTGTCCTCGCGCGGCTATCTCGCCGAGCGTTCGCTCGCAACCGTCACCTATTTGTCGCTACGCATGGGGCGACCGCTGTTTCTCGAAGGCGAGGCCGGCGTCGGCAAGACCGAGATCGCCAAGGTTTTGTCCGTAGCGCTCGGGCGAAAGCTGATCCGCCTGCAATGCTATGAAGGCCTTGATGCCGCTTCCGCCGTCTATGAGTGGAACAGCGCCGCGCAGATGATCGCGATAAGGCTGGCGGAAGCGGCCGGCGATACCGACCGCGAGCAGCTTTCGGGGGATATTTTCGCCGAGCGCTTTCTGATCAAGCGGCCGTTGTTGCAGGCGCTCGAGCCGGACGTCGCGGGCGCGCCGGTGCTCCTGATCGACGAACTCGACCGTGCGGACGAAGCATTCGAAGCCTATTTGCTGGAAATCCTGTCGGACTTCCAGATCACGATTCCCGAATTCGGCACCGTGAAGGCGCCGCAGCCGCCGATCGTGATCATCACCTCCAACCGCACCCGTGAAATCCACGATGCCTTGAAGCGGCGCTGCCTTTATCACTGGGTCGATTATCCCAGCGCCGAGCGGGAACTCGCGATCGTGAAGTCGCGCGTGCCCGGTATCTCCGCAAAATTATCGCAGCAAGTGGTGCGCTTCGTACAGGCGCTACGTCATCAGGATTTCTATAAATCGCCGGGCGTCGCCGAGACGCTCGACTGGGCCACCGCACTGACCGAACTCGATGCGCGCTCGCTCACGCCCGAGGTGATCGGCGACAGCCTCGGCGCGCTGCTCAAATACCAGGACGACATCGCGCGTATGCAGGGTCAGACACTGCAGAAGGTTTTGAAAGAGGCGACGAGCGAGAATTGACGTCCCTCATTCCGGGCTCGCTCGTTTCACTTGCGCCCCGGAATGACGGGAGAGGCCAAGGCACCATGGTCACCATCGATCACCTCAATCCCCCGACCGGGCAGACGGCCGACAACATCATCGGCTTTGCGCGTGCGCTGCGGGGCGCCGGGATTCCGGTCGGGCCGGGTACCGTGATCGACGCCATGAATGCGCTTCAACTCGTCGAGATCGGCAACCGTGCGGACGTGTTTGCGACGCTGGAGGCGGTCTTCGTCAAACGCCATGAGCATGCGTTGATTTTTGCACAAGCCTTCGATTTGTTCTTCCGCGCCGCCGAAGACTGGAAGCAGATGCTGGATTCGGTGCCGTTGCCTGATCACGCCAGGAAGAAACCGCCGCCGGCCTCGCGCCGCGTCCAGGAGGCGTTCTCGCAAACCCAGATGACGGAGACACCACAGGCGCAGGCGGAGGAGGTCCGGCTTTCGGTTTCCGACAAGGAGATCCTGCAAAAGAAGGATTTCGCGCAGATGACCGCGGCCGAGATTGCGGAAGTCACGCGCGCCATCGCCAACATGAGGTTGCCGCAGGCGGAACTGCGTACCCGCCGCTATCGGCCGGATGCGCGCGGGTTGCGGCTCGACATGCGGCGGACCCTGCGTGGGTCGTTGCGCACCGGCGGCGACATTATCGATATCCACAAGCTCGGGCGGATCGAAAAGCCGGCGCCGATCGTGGCGCTGCTCGATATCTCCGGCTCGATGAGCGAATATACCCGCCTGTTCCTGCATTTCCTGCATGCCATTACCGACGCGCGCAAGCGCGTGTCGGTGTTTCTGTTCGGCACGCGCCTGACCAATGTGACGCGCTCCTTACGCGCACGCGACCCGGACGAGGCGCTGGCGCGTTGTTCTTCGGCGGTGGAGGACTGGGCCGGCGGCACCCGGATTGCCACCTCGCTCCATGCCTTCAACAAGCTCTGGGGCCGGCGGGTGTTGGGGCAGGGCGCGATCGTGCTGTTGATTTCCGACGGGCTTGAGCGCGAGGCGGATGCCCGCCTGGCTTTTGAGATGGACCGGCTGCACCGCTCCTGCCGCCGCCTGATATGGTTAAATCCGCTGCTGCGGTATGGCGGATTCGAGCCGAAGGCGCAGGGCATCAAAATGATGCTGCCGCACGTTGACGAATTCCGCCCGGTGCATAATTTGAGCTCTATCCAAGGATTGATCGAGGCGCTGTCGTCGATGCCACAACCGCATCACAGCCTGATACGATCCGTAGCCTGAACGACAAAATGGCGAGGTTTTCATGCTCGATCGCGACGAAGACATTCTGAAAGCCGCCGAAAACTGGCAGAAGGCCGGCCACGGCGTGGCGCTGGCGACGGTCGTGGAAACCTGGGGCTCGGCGCCACGGCCGGCCGGCTCCAACCTTGTGATCAACGATGACGGCACGTTCTTAGGGTCGGTCTCCGGCGGCTGCGTCGAAGGCGCCGTCGTTACCGAGGCGCTCGACGTGATCGCCAGCGGCCAGCCCAGGATGCTGGAATTCGGTGTCGCCGATGAGACCGCCTGGAATGTCGGCCTGTCCTGCGGCGGCACGATCCGCGTGTTCGTGGAGAAAGTCGGGTGAAGCTCGCGACGCTGAAAGAACTGAATGCTGAGCGCGCCGGGCGGCGGCCGGTGATTGTTGTGACCGATACCGCCAATGGCGAGCAGCGCCTGGTCAAGGCAGCCGACTTCGGTGCCGATCCGCTGAGTGCCGAGTTGTCAAAGCAATTGCGCATGGGCAAGAGCGCCAATGTCGAGGTCAGCGGCAAAAAGCTGTTCCTCAATGTTTATGCGCCGACGGCGCGTATGGTGATTATCGGCGCCGTTCACATCAGCCAGGCGTTGGCGCCCCTGGCGCGCTCGCTCGGCTATGACGTGACGGTGGTCGACCCTCGCACGGCCTTTGCAAGCCCCGCGCGCTTCCCGGACGTGCCCTTGATCGCCGAATGGCCCGATGTTGCGCTGCCGCCGCTCAATATCGATCACTACACGGCGTTCGTGGCGCTCACGCACGATCCCAAAATCGACGATCCCGCACTGCTGCATGCCTTTGCCCGCGACTGCTTCTATATCGGTGCACTCGGTTCGCGAAAGACGCATGCCAAACGCGGCGAGCGGTTGAAGTCGCAAGGCGCGACCGACGCCGACATCGCGCGGATTCATGCGCCGATCGGGCTGGCGATCGGTGCAGTCTCGCCATCCGAAATTGCTGTGTCGATCATGGCCGAGGTCACCGCGAGCTTGCGGATGCCGAAAGACAAAGAAAAAGAAGCTGTGGCATGAAATTCGGCCCTGCCAGTCCGGCGGATGCGCTCGGTGGCGTCACCGTTCACACCCTGCGCCAGGGTTCGCTGGTGCTCAAGAAGGGCACCACGATCGGCCCCGCGGAGGTGGCTGCGCTGAACAAGGCCGGCGTCAGGGAAGTCGTGGTTGTGCGGCTCGAGGCAGGCGACGTTTCCGAGGATATCGCGGCCGCCAGCATCGCGCAGGCGGTGGCAGGCAGTGGCATCCATGTCGAGCGTGCCTTTACCGGCCGCGCCAATCTGTTTGCCGCACAGGCAGGCGTGCTGGTGGTGGACCGTGCCGTGGTCGACCGCATCAACGGTGTGGACGAGGCCATCACCTTCGCCACGCTCCCGGCATTCAAGCCGGTCGTCGAAGGCGAAATGGTCGCGACCGTGAAACTCATCCCGTTCGGGGTTGAGGCGAAGCTACGCGATGCCGCGGTGGAGGCGGCCAAAGGCGGGGCATTGCGGATCGCGCCCTACGTCATCAAGCGGGTGGGCGTAATCTCGACCTTGTTGCCGGGACTCGCACCGAAGGTCGTGGACAAGACGCTCAAGGTGACTGAGGAGCGACTGGCCCCGGCCGGCGCGGCCATCATCGCCGAGCGCCGCGTGCCGCATGATGAGACCGCGCTGAAGGCGGCCATGAAGGAATTGCTCGGCCTTGGCGCCGAACTCGTGATTGTGTTCGGCGCTTCCGCGATCGCCGACCGCCGGGACGTGATTCCGGCGGCGCTCTCAGGAATAGGCGGGGCGATCGAGCATTTCGGCATGCCGGTCGATCCCGGTAATCTCCTGCTCGTCGGCAATGCCAATGGCGTCCCTGTGCTGGGTGCGCCGGGCTGTGCACGCTCGCCAGTGGAGAATGGTTTTGACTGGGTGCTGGTGCGCTTGCTTGCGGGATTGAAAGTCAACCGCTCCGAACTGACAGGGATGGGCGTCGGCGGACTCCTGATGGAGATCGTGACCCGGCCTCAGCCGCGCGAAGGCCTTGAAGCAGGCGACAATCGCCATGTGAGCGCCGTCGTGCTGGCGGCGGGCCGCTCGACCCGAATGGGCGGTCCGAACAAGCTGTTGGCCGAGCTTGACGGGCGGAAGCTGGTCCGGATCGTGACCGAGCAGGCGCTTGCCTCCAGGGCCAGGGACGTCGTCGTCGTCACCGGCCATCAGGCCGAACTGGTCGAGAAAGCGCTCTCCGGCCTGAAGGTGACTTTCGTCCGTAATCCCGATTTCGCCAAGGGGCTGGCGAGTTCGGTGAAAGCGGGCATCTCGGCGGTGCCGAGGCAGGCGGATGGCGCCGTGATCTGTCTCGGCGACATGCCGATGATCTCGGCCGATCTGATCGACCGCCTGATCGACGCGTTCGCGCCGGATCGCGGCAATTTGATCGCGGTCCCCGTCAGCGACGGCAGGCGCGGCAATCCCGTGTTGTGGTCGCGCCGCTTCTTCAATGAATTGATGGTGCTCGATGGCGATGTCGGCGCCCGCCATCTCATAGCCAGGCACAATGAAGCGGTGGCGGAGGTCCCGGTCGAGGGGGACGGGGCTTTTCTCGATATCGATACGCCGCAGGCGCTGGAAGCCGCGCGCGGCGGCTAGATTCTCTACGGCAGTCTCGCGCCCATCAAATTTCTCGATCTCGAATTTCCGTTCACCAAGTTGAAACATCCTCTCTCTTAGATTTCCGCCCGCTGAGGCTGAAGCGCGCCGCTCGCGTTTCAGGTTGTTGTTGAAGCATGATCTCCGCGCAAACGCGTTTCGCGTTTGTCGCGAGGGAAATCCGGTTTCCACCCCGCATCAAGTGCGGGGCAGGCTTTTTCCGGATCATGCTTGGGGGAGGGGATTTTGATCGTTTCGACGGCTGCCGCGCGTCGCCGCGCGCTATTCGTTCTTGCCTTCACGCTTGTAGTTGGCGTCTCACGTTTCGTCACCGAAAGCCGGGCCGCCGGGGCATTCGCGATCGGCAAATGCGGCGCCTACGGACAGGCCTATGACTATTCGGCCGAAAGTGCCGCGCGTGCCGCGGCGCTTAAGCAATGTAGCGGCGACTGCAAGACGGTTACGATGAAGCGCGCCTGTGCCGCGTTTTCGATCGATATGACCAACCCCTGCGGCGCCCACGGCTATGCGGTCAAGCCGCACATTTCGAACTCGCTCAACGAAGCGACCCGCGAATGCTACAAATATGGCGGCAAGGAATGCGTGATCCGCGCCTGGGCCTGCGATGCCAAGGGGTGATTTCTCAGGTCTTCCGGGATCGGTGAGAGACGGTCGCTTGTCTAAACCTGTTTGGCGACGAGGTTGTCGACCCTGACCTCGTCGCGCTGTTCGATGATCTCGGCAATCCATCGCCGATGACAATGCAGGTGGTCGCGCTCGTAACAGAGAATGCAGACCGGACCTGATTTCTTCACCAGTGCGGAGAGTTCATCGAGTTCTTCCTTGGCCTGCGGTGTCTTGAGATGTTTTGCGTAGATTTTCTCGAGCGTGTCGTATTGGCCGGCGCGCGCCGCCAGCCGGCCCTCTTTCGGGGTGCCGAGCCCGCGCAAATGCACATAGGAAATGCCGCGCTCGTCGAGACCGGCGGCGAGCTGGCTTTTTGAAAAGCCGGGGCGGCGCGAAGATGCGACCGCGCGAACGTCGACCAGCAGTTTCACGCCGGCCTGCTCAAGCTCGTCGAGTACGGCGTTAGCCGGCGTCTGCTCATAGCCGATGGTGAAGAGCTTTTTCGACCGCGCCACTTTCGAGATCCAATCCGGCTAACTCACGCGCGCAATCAGTTCCATCGCCCCGGCAGGTGCGCGAATCTTGCCCTCGTGGATCACGTAGGCAAAGACGTCGCGCGGCGTCTTCTTTGCTTTCGCGTCGTCAACGCGCGGCAGATCGTCGGGTTCGCCGCCCTCGGCCCACAATTGCAATCGCTTGGCCCAGGCATCGAGCTGCTTCGGCGGATAGCAGGTCTTGATCTCGTCATTGCCCTTTTGCAGCCGCGCGTAAACGAAGTCGCTGGCGACATCCGCGATCGCCGGATACTTGCCGTGTTCGGCGAACACCACCGGCGTTTCGAATTTCCGGATCAACGCCACGAAAGCCGGCACGCAAAAACTGTCGTGGCGGACCTCGACCACATGGCGCAGATGCCGGCCTTCCAATTCGCGCGGCAGAAGCTCGAGGAACTTGCCGAAATCCACCTCGTCGAATTTCTTGGTCGGCGCAAACTGCCAGAGCACAGGGCCGAGGCGGTCGCCGAGTTCAAGCACGCCGGAATCGTAAAACCGCTTCACGGAATCGCCGGCCTCCGCCAGCACGCGGCGGTTGGTGGCAAAGCGCGGGCCTTTCAACGAGAACACAAAGCCGTCGGGCACTTCGCGCGCCCATTTGCGAAAACTTTCCGGCTTCTGCGAGCCGTAATAAGTGCCGTTGATCTCGATCGAGGTGAGTTTGGAAGCCGCGTATTGCAGCTCTTTCGCCTGGGCGAGTTTTTCCGGATAGAAAACCCCGCGCCAGGGCTCAAACGTCCAGCCGCCGATGCCGATGAAGATCCGGCCGGATTTCGCCGCGGCGGTTTTGGAGGCGGGGGCTTTGCTCACCGGACGGTCTCGTTCGTGGGTCAAGGGGTAGGGGCGAAGCCTAACCAAAGCGGCAGGAATTCGCCAGTTCGAGCGATTTAGCGCTTCCCTTGAAAAACGGCTGATCGTTCCTACGTGTGCTGGAACGGCGACGTCGACGCTTCATAGCTCCGGCGCTGGGACGACCACTCAATAGCTCGGCTGCGCCGGATGTACGCGCGCCATCTGTTGGTGGTCGTTGGCATTTTTGGGGGTGTTTTGGACCTCCGTCCGGCCTTCCCTTGGCTCCCTCCTGACGATCGGATATACGCTGGCGTCATGAATGACGCCGCGCAAATAGGGTCTGAGGATCCAATACAAGCTATTGGACTACCTCAGCTTTCTGTCGTTATCCCGACCTTCAATGAACGGGACAATGTGGTCACGCTGTTCCGGCGGCTGGAAAAGACGCTGGCCGGCATCCCCTTTGAAGCCGTTTTTGTCGACGACAACTCTCCCGACGGCACCTGGCAGGTCCTGCGTGCGCTTTCGCGCGAGGACAGCCGGGTCCGCTGTATCCGGCGGATCGGACGGCGCGGGCTGTCCGGCGCCTGCATCGAAGGCATTCTGGCCTCGAGCGCGCCGTGCGCGGCAGTGATCGACGCCGACTTGCAGCACGACGAGACGCAACTGCCGCGAATGCTCGCTCTGCTTCAGGGCGGCGAATTCGATCTCGTGGTCGGTAGCCGCTACATCGAAGGCGGCAGCGCGGACAGTTTCAACCGGCAGCGAGCGGGCGCGAGCGCGCTCGCGACCGAGGTCGCAAAACGCGCGCTGCGGGTCGAGATCGCCGATCCCATGAGCGGCTTCTTCATGATCCGCCGTGACCGTTTCGAGGAGCTGGCGCCGCAACTGTCCACGCAGGGCTTCAAGATCCTGCTCGATGTGGTGGCGACCGCCCACGGCGCGCTTCGCGTCAAGGAAATCCCCTATACCTTCGGCTCGCGGCTGCATGGCGAGAGCAAGCTCGATTCCATGGTGGCGCTGGACTTCTTGGGCCTGGTGCTCGCCAAACTCACCCGCGATGTGGTGTCGCTGCGGTTTCTCTTGTTTGCGATGGTCGGCTCGCTCGGGCTCGTGGTCCATTTCGCCGCGCTCTATGCGACGCTCGAGGTTTTCGACTTTCCGTTCGCGGAGGCGCAGGCTTTTGGTGCGATTTGCGCCATGACCAGCAACTTCGTCCTCAACAATTTCCTTACCTATCGCGACCAGCGGCTGAATGGCTTTGCCATCCTGCGCGGCCTGTTGTTGTTCTACCTCGTTTGCAGCGTTGGCCTTTTGGCCAATGTCGGCGTGGCCTTTTCGGTCTACGACCAGGAGCCGATCTGG
>Ga0116129_1000983_pt1 | contig 16460 bp, 11 predicted proteins | sample June2015DPH_17_2_FD_89732 | JGI IMG/M metagenome (GOLD analysis project Ga0116129, IMG submission 89732) | Peatland microbial communities from SPRUCE experiment site at the Marcell Experimental Forest, Minnesota, USA - June2015DPH_17_10 | ecosystem: Environmental > Terrestrial > Soil > Wetlands...
AACCATGACCAAGAAGGAGCGATCCGACGCCCGAAATCTCCCAGGAATTAGTCGATCCGGCAGACCTTGATGATCTGACCTACCAAGCAGCTGCGGACAAGGAACCTGCGGAAGAAAGTTTGATGATCCGGGAAGGTCTGTTTGGCCCCAACCGCCCTGCAGTAGTAGATCGTTTGTCAGCGCTTACGGACGCTGAATCAGAGGGACGGCTCTTGACAAACTCGGAGACAACTTACAGGCCTGAAGTCGAAGCCGCCGGTCTCCTAGATGTCGAACAATAAAGTCGAACCCCGTATTTCCTCGCCCAGCCTCGTCGATTGAGGTAGCACCTCTCGCTAGTGCGAATAGAATCACGATCAGAGGACTAACGAAACGCACTGCATCCAGACCGCTCCGGCAACCTGATCGTCAGAATGGCTGCCGATTATCGGCGTTCCCAGAGATTTTGACGCCATCGGTCAGGATGAAATATCTCGATCATCAAAGAGCCCCTCTCAAACGCCTGCCGTCGCTCGTGAGCTAAATGGATCCACATCCAGGTGTCTTCTGAGCGGACCGAATTGCGTATTTCGGTCCGCGACAATGGACAAAATATTGGCGCGAGCGCCTCTCTTGCGCGACACGCTGGCCATTTCGGCCTCGTGGGGATTCGCGAAAGGGCCGAGCGAAGTGGCGGAGAGCTCAGCATTAAAAGCACAGAGGAGGGGTATGCCCTTCGGGTTCTCTGTGCCCAAACGAGATTGCTTACAAGAAGATAAGCGGCTCGCGCGGATCGCTGAGTTTTCCGGGTAATTTCATCAATCTCAAGCACGTTCTGTAGTGTCAAGTGAAGGTTTATGTCTTAGATTGAAAGTGGGGACAATTAAGCAAATGAGCAGGGGCTCAATAATCTCGAGACTCGCGGGACCAGCCTGGACAATCGCAAGTGTGTTTGCTCGACTGATTGTGTTGTGCCCGCTTGCAACGTCGGTGGTGTTTGCTCAACTGCACACTCTCGATGTTTCGCAGTATTTGCATACATCGTGGACTGCGCAAGACGGTTATTTTCGGGGCATCGGCGGCGCGATGGCGCAAACTACCGACGGTCAGATTTGGGTTTTGAGCGCCAATGGACTGCTTCGCTTCGATGGAATGCGTTTTGGAGAATGGACGCCTCCGAAGGGGGAGTCTCTTCCCGGGAAACCGCCTGCTACGTTGCTTGGATCGAGGAATGGAAGTCTTTGGCTTGCTGGCCACGGAGTCGCAGAACTCAGGAACGATGGCACATGGCACAGATACCACGAGCTTGACAGTTCTTCCCTCGTCCAGTTGGCCGAGGATCAAGATGGCGTGATATGGGCAGGCGTGGGAGGGCGACCAACTTCCGATAGTTGCTCATTATTTCGCATCGACCGCGGAAAAGCTGAGTGTTACAAACGTCCTGAGATCGCAGGCTTGGACTTTTCTCGCTTGTATGTGGACCGGAAGGGAAGATTATGGGCAGATAGCAAAATCGGCATTTGGAGAATCCTTCCGGGTCCACCAATGTTGATCTGGAGAGAGTCGCTACCGGTCGATGCGTTTTGTGAGGATTCCGACGGCTCACTGCTATACACGTTGAACGGGCCGATATGGAAGCTTTCCGCTGTAGGGAGGCCCGGAAACTATCTGGAAAAGATCGATGGAACCAGGATCACTGGCTGGGCGATGTTGAGAGACAGTGAGGGTGATCTGTGGATCGGAACCAGCGGGGTAGGCATCGTTCATTTGCATGAAGGTCGTGTCGATCATTTCTCCTCCTTCGACGGCCTTTCTTCCGACACTGTCAACGGGATTTTCGAGGATCGAGAAGGAAACGTGTGGGTCATGTCTCCTGACAGCATTGATAAATTCACGAAACCCGCAGTGCCAAGACTGACACGCAAGCAAGGACTGTCGAGCGACTCTGTTCTCTCGGTCCTCACCGACCGGCGCGGGGTGACATGGGTTGGGACAGATAGCGGGCTCAATAAAATAGTTGCTGACCAATTGATCCAACCGAGTTTTCCGACTCGCAACCGTCATGGATCCGCTCTTTATGAGACGTATACAGGACGCTTTCTTGCCGCGAGCCCAGTCCTGAACACGACAATTGTGCAGAACCCCGGGAACATGGTCTCAGACAAAGGCGGGAGAAATTGGTTCGAGGGATACAAGACCGTGTTCGCATTTGCAGAAGACGGTGAGCGCACACTATGGGCCGCTAGCCGTGAGTTAGGATTGCTGCATTTGCGCGAAAATGGAGACCTGATCAAGGCCTTCAGCGCCGAACAGTTTGGGGACTATCCACTATCAGTAGCATTTGATCCAAAACGAGATGGAATATGGTTCACAACGCATCAAGGGGAACTCCTGTTTCTAAAAGATGACAAGATTCTAGAAAGGTATGGCCTGGCGAATGGACTGGGGTATGGGCCGATTCGAATTTCCCAAGTGGATAATGATGGAGGCATTTGGGTCACCACGAAAGTAGGGTTGGCTCACCTGAAGAATGGCACGGTGTCGCTGTTAGGCCGCAAGAACGGATTGCCTTGCGACGCGTTGCATTGGATGCGACACGATCAGGATCATAATGTTTGGCTGTATACCGAATGTGGCTTGGTTAGTTTTTCTGAAAACGATCTCTTATCGTGGATCACTCAACCCTCGCACACCGTGACGGTTACACATTATCTGGACAGCACGGAGGGCGTGGAAAACAACGCCAACGGCGGATGGTTCACGCCTTTGACTGCACTGACAAGAGATGGGCGCATTCTGTTCGCGATGCGAACAGGCCTGGGAGTGCTGGATCCTCGCCACCTGAATCAGAATGCACTTCCGCCACCGGTTCACATTGAGGGAGTCACCGCGGATGGCCGTGAGATTGGAAATACCGGCCGCGCTTCGTTGCCCGCAGAGACGAGCGCTATTCATATCTCTTACACAGCGCTGAGCTTTGCCGCACCGCGAAAAGTCAAATTTCGATACAAATTACAAGGCTACGACAAAGACTGGAGCCCCCCGATATTTCTTCGAGAAGCGACTTATACAAATCTCCATCCTGGCAATTATTCATTCAAGGTGATTGCTTGCAATAACAGTGGCCTCTGGAACGATCAGGGCGCCGTGTTTGATTTCGTTGTCTTGCCGGCCTGGTATCAAACACTTTGGTTCTTGTCACTCTCCGCCGTTGCAGTGATATGCCTGCTTTCAGTCATTTTTTGGGTACGTCTGAAAGCGGCTGAGAGAGAGTTGAGCGTTCGCTTCAGCGAGCGGATCGCCGAGCGGATGCGTATCGCAAGGGAGCTTCACGATACTCTCTTGCAAGCATTGCAGGGGCTTGTTTTGAGCGTTTCCAATTTCACATCGAGAGTCAGCGCCGCTCCCGAAGTCCAGTTGGAGATTGAAAATGCTTTGCAGCGCGCCGAACAACTGATGATTTCGGGGCGAGACCGCATCAAAGATCTGCGGGGTGAGTTGGATGAAGCACGCGACTTGAAGACCGAGCTTGATGCTATCGCCAACGACGCATCTCCCGAGTTTCACCCTAACATCACAGTGAGTGTTGACGGCGTTCCAATATACCTTAACCCGGTCGCTCAGGATGAAATATTGTGGATTGCGAAAGAAGCTCTTGCAAACGCCTGTCGACACTCGGGCGCCAAATGGATCCATATCCAAGTGACTTACGAGCGGAATGAGCTGCGTATTTCCATTCGAGACAATGGAAAGGGGATGGCCGCGAGCATCTCTCTTACAGGACGCACTGGCCATTTTGGCCTCGTGGGAATGCACGAGAGGGCAGAAGGAATTGGCGGACGGCTCAGCATTAAGAGCACAGTGGGAGCAGGTACGGCGATTGGGCTCTCAGTGCCTGGGCGGATTGCTTACCAGAATAAAGGCGGCTGGCACGGAACACTGACCTTCCTGCGGAATCGTAAGATTCTCAGGCGAGTTCTGTAGCGTCACTCGAATCCTTCGGACGTGAGTTGGGTGTCGTGACGACCGTCGGTCTAACACGGCCGATCAGTCCATTTGTGGTGTGCGGCAAAACTACTCACCATTGCACGTACATGCCCCCTGGGAAGTGCGATGAATCAGCGCGAGATGCTGCTCACTGTGAGCTATCCCATCACTTACGTCCAATTTTTACGAATTTCTGTTTACCTCTATACAGCAGTCATGCGGGCGTGTTGCATTCGCCATATGGCTAACAAGGAAAGGAAGGAACAATGGAAGCTGCCGCCTTGAGTGCGCTAGCGGCAATCGGTGGTTCCGCATTCGGCGGACTCACACCGCTGGTGAGTAACTATCTAATTCAGCGAGGACTGACGAAGCGAGAGTTGCTGAGCCGACAACTTGCGGAGAGACAGTCGCTGTACTCGGAATTCATTCAGTTCGCCACAAAGGTGTATGTCAGTGCGACCACGAAGCAACTTGACGACATGGACGACCTGATCGCCCTATATGCTCTTGTCGGTAGGATACGTCTCGTGGCGTCGAACCCAGTGACCGAAGCAGCAGAAGATTTTGCAAGACGTGTCACTAAACGTTATGGAGAGAAAGATCTCTCCTTTGATGATCTTCGCATCGTCACCCTAGGCCCACACGTGGACCCTCTTAATCAGTTCAGCACGCGTTGCCGTGAGGAAAGTCGAGCATTTCTACGAAATGGAACCCATTGACACTCAACCTTAAGGACGAGCCGAAATTGTATGCGGGTCGGAGCTCCCGAAATGGCCATGCAGCATGGAAGGCGAGCCCGGACGAGGTTTAAGCAGTTCCGGGCAAAACGGTCATAGGCTTCTTTCAAGTGCGTCGAGACGAGAAATCTGGCGGTCGTATGCGAGAAATTTGCAATTGTCACACCAAAGTGTCGAAGGTGGATGGCGTTTTCGTTTGGGTCATCTTGGAGGCATTTCATCTTTATCTCTTCGTGGAGCCTACACAGGCCGTACGTGTGTTGTGCCAATGTGTATGGACCTATCTGACTAGCCAGCTAGGCTTTCGTCCCATCGTGAAGCGACCTTGCGATGGATGCCGAGAGCAATTTTTTGTTCGGCTCTGATCCAGGACAAATCGATTCGCCATAAACGGTCCTGGAGTGCCATAAGAAAATGAAAACAGTCCTATTTTCAACGTTGAGTTGTTTCTCGCCCTGCTGGTAGCCAGCGCACTAGGGATTGCCAGGAATGAATCGTTGTCGGAGGAGATGGCTCCCCCTCCCCAGCGCTCCCGAGCCATCCTGAGTAAAGAAATGGCAGTGACTATCGGTTTACGACCGTTCCGGAGCCGAGCAATCTAATCCCGCGCCGGTACAGACGAAACGGATTCTAGGGGTCGTCCCTAACTTTGATTCGGTCAGTGCAGGTGCAGTTCTGCCGCGCCAAACCGGTAACTTCGCAAAGAGGCTGAGCTATGCTCTTTCCCGTGCGCTGATGACTAGAGAAGACAGCGGAGGAGAGACCTTCAATGCCAGCGAAATCGTAGGTGCCGGCGTCGCAGCTGGTATTTCTTCACTCTATTATCCCGTCCAGTACAGCACCTGGCCAAGGACCGGACAGCGATGGCCCACCAACCTGCTCCTCGACAGCAGCACGTTCGTAGTTCAGGAATTTTTGCCTGACATCAATCGTGCGATCTTCCGTAGAAAAACTAGATTGGCCTTTGGAAGTTCTCTGTCTGCATTGCCTCCAAAGGAGCGATCCTGAATTCTTAAAGTCGGATGCGTGTCCCCGATGGCAGGAGACCTAGGTCAGCTGCATGATGAAAGAGGCTGATCTCGTTGCAGGAGCCCTGGGTTCCCTTTGGCATGATCTCTGGTCTCTGGACCACCGTTCCCGATGAGACTCCAGGGAACCAACGTGGAAAATGCCAGAGCGCCTTCCACAATAATAATTGCCCGCCGTCTATTTCAGTGGTGACGACCACGATCGCTTCGGCCTGGAGTCCACTCATACAGACGAAACTCATCAAATGCGCAAGCAATGTCTCGAGGCGGGACCAAGTTTCTCTCTGCAGTTTTCTGCAGACATGTTTAGTGGTTCAGGGCTTGGGCTTAAGCACTACGACCGCAACTCCGTTCCATGTCGAATGATCCAGGCCGTTTGGCGGCCGATCTTCCATGGCAATGGAGCCGAGATTGCCAGCATTGAAGTGAAAATGATTGAGAATGTAGGTCCGTACCAAAATGGAGCGATTGCGCGAGATCGCGAGTCTGTCCGCGAGCGCGCCGCCGTCTGAGTAACCTTCCACAATGATCGGGCTTTCAACGATCGCGTCGCCGTATTGGGAAAGAGTTTCATCCAGGAGTGCACGGCCCGCCGGCGTGAGTTGGTCATTTCCGTCGGGGGCGCGCTGGAAAAGCTGTTCCGCGGAAAGCCATGTCCTGCGATTGGTTGGACTGGCAAATAGGCGATCCTTCCGGTATTCGTCTGGGGTAATGTGGGCGAGGTTGTAGTAACCGCGCTGACGAAAGAACGCCCGAAAGAAGAAATTGTGTTTAAGAGCTTCGGTGTCATCCGCCATGTTTCCGGTAGCAGCATTCACATTTGACAAGGAATCGCGCAGGTTGATCCCGGCTGAGACACCGAACTGATCCGGCGCGGTGAACTCGTTCACAGTTTGCCTTACCTGCTGGCTGCTCACATCAAAGTTCGATGCCGTCTCTTTTACACTCGCCAAGGTCTCATCGACTGTCTGGGGAAAGTGCCGGGATTGAATGTCTGTCAACAAGCCATTCGCCTGAGCAGAAACGTGGTTGAGATTAAGAGATGCCTGCTGCACGTTTCCGATGGTCTCGCGGATCTGATCCGCTATCCCCTGATCACGGAGAAGCATACCCGCGGAACCTCGTCCGTCCTTCAGACCGACAACGACATCGTTTACGTTCGAGAGCGTTTTCCTCGCTCCGAACAACGTCTGATCCAGATTGTCGCCGACTGTCGTAAGCAGCCCGTTCGCGTTCTTCACTGTACCGTCTACGTCTGCAATGGTTCCCTTTGCCTGGTCCAATAGATCGGCCAGTTCAATGGGTTCCTTGCTGCGAAGTGTCGCCAGTGACGGGGCTGCAGCCGCTTGGGGGCTCCCAGGGCCGATGGACACGAAAGTGTTGCCGACCACCCCTTCGGTTCCGATCGTAGCAAGAGAATCTTTCCGCACGAGGCCGTGCAGTTTGTCGTCGATCCGCAGCCTGACACGAAATTTCGAGGAGGGTGAGTCGGGGACGTCGATCTCGATAATCTGCCCTGCGTCCATTCCTGCTACTTGCACCTTCGTACCTTTAGTCAGACCTGCGAGGTCAGTGAATTCAGTGTAGAAATCCATGTGATGCGAGAACGCCTCGTGACGATTTCCAATCAGGAAAAGGCCGACGGTAAATAATGCAAGAGCTGCCAGGACAAAGAGTCCGACGATGAGATTCTTTTTCGCCATGGTTCACTTCTCCAAAATAAGTCTGCGCGCGGTTTCGTGGTCGCTGTTCTCGACGTCAGCCGCGGTGCCGAAGGCAACGAGATCGCCTTTGTCGAAGACAGCGAAACGGTCTCCTACCCGTCGTGCGCCATGCACGTCGTGGGTGACCACCAGAATCGTGGTCTGGTGTTCGGTCTTTTGCCGAATTAAGAGCTCGTCGATTTCCGATGCCGTGATGCGATCAAGTCCACTACTTGGCTCATCCGCAAGGAGGATCTTCGGCTCGAGGACGAGCGCACGAGCGAGACCCGCGCGCTTCCGCATCCCGCCGGATAGTTCGGAGGGCATCTTACGCTTGTCTCCAGCCAGTCCAACCTGGCCCAGAACGCTGTCAATGATCGAATCAATCTCATCCTGGGTCTTCTTTGTGAGTCGATGCAACGGCAGGGAAAGATTGTCGTAGAGCGTCAACGAGTCGAAGAGGGCTGCATCCTGAAAGAGAAAGCCCATCTTGCGACGCACCTTGGATAGTGCTGCCTCATTGAGGTGTGTAATCTCATCTCCATCTACCCAGATATCTCCCTGATCCGGCTTTATTAGCGACATGAGAAGCTTCAACGTAACGCTCTTTCCGGTTCCGCTACGTCCGAGGATGCAAAGGGTCTCACCTGCCGGCACCTCAAAGGAAACAGTGCGCAGCACCTGTTTCGGGCCAAACGTCTTTGAGACGCGATTAAAGACGACTGCTGCTCTCTGCTCGCCGCTCACAGGGCGTTCTCCGGAAAGACGAAGAAGATGCACTTGACCAAAATGACGTCCGCAAGAATGATGAGCAATGATGAGACAACGACGCTATTTGTGGCGGCTCGGCCGACGCCTGCTGCCCCTTCGTTGGTGGTATATCCGAAATAGGATGAGACTGTTCCGATGACGAATCCGAAGACCGCAGTCTTCAGAGTCGGAGCAAGGAAATTAGACAGAACGACGTTCTCGAAAGCGCGCGTAATGTAAAGCTCAAACGAGATTCGCGATGAAGCGAACTCCGAGAGATATCCGCCAAGCAATCCGGCGAAGTCCATGAACAATGTCAAGAGTGGCAGAGCAAGTACGCAGGATACGACGCGTGGAACGACCAGAAACTTGAATGCGTCTATAGACAGGGATTCGATGCCATCCACTTGCTCAGTCGCCCTCATGTTCGCCAGCACCGCGCCAATACCTGAGCCCACGCGGCCAGCAAGAAGGAGGCCGGCGACCAGAGGACCGATTTCAACGAAGAACGCGAGCGCTTGAACAGTAGGAATGATGGCAGCAGCGCCGAACATAACTAATGTGCTCCGAGTGTGAAGGGTCATGACCGTTCCCAAAGCAAACCCGGAGGCAACCACCAGAGGAAGAGACTTGGAGCCGATCTCAGCCATCTGCCGCATTATCTGACCTCCCTCGAATGGAGGACGGAAGAAGTCAATGATCACCCTGAAGGCGAATCGGCTGACGCTACCAACAAAGCTGATGAATTTCAACAATCAACAACCTCTCTTTGCAGCTCGGCTCAAAAACGGTTTTGAACTTATTTTCAATTCGTGAATCTGATTTCAGGTCCTGAGAAACGACACTCTTGAGGTAATTGCTCGAAGCCTCGTCACAGCCCATCGGGGCCTGCATTTCTCATTCAGAAGATCGCATTCCAAAGTCGAATTGAAGTGAGTCACGCGTGAGATCACCGTGAGCCGGAGGCATTCCGGGCGGTCGGACTGATGATTGATTCGCCTGACCAGGTCGGGACCGTGCTCAGGAAAGCGTTCGAACTACCTGAACCGGCTCTCTTTGGTATTCGAGTGGATCACAGGACAACTGCCTACTGTTTGAGCCAGCGCATGATCGTGACTTGGTTTAATCGCAAAGGTGCTTCCTTGCTCACGGTGAGTTAACCCTCTGCCTACTACTCATTCTTCTTCGCATCCTTTTTGATTAAGGAAACGAGCCAATTGCGCTCTTACTTCCAGCGCAGATACGGCCGAGAAGCAGAAGCTGGCCATACGGGTAGCGTTCCCGTGTGACCGAAACGGTTTGATGCTGATGGCGAACTGAGAGGCAGAGGCAATGCGAGACAATCCAACACTCACCGCGTCACAGATCGATCAGATCAGAACTGTAGCCGGAGCGAGAACCGTGCACGAGGGAGAAGTCCTGTACGAGCCCTCCCAGGCTGAAATACCACTGTTTGTTGTCATTAGCGGGCAGGTTTTCATTTCCCGTCCCGGCGAGCAAGAGAAAGTGGTGGCGGTTCGCGGTCCCGGACAATTCACCGGTGAGATGTCTGTCATCTCAGGCAAGCGATCTCTCCTGCGAGCGTTTGTCAGTCAGGATGGAGAAGTTCTTGAAGTGAGTCCAGCCAAGGTCTCGTGGCTGATTGCAAAGGATTCCGATTTAGGTGAGCTCCTGATGGAGGCGTTCGTGGCGCGCCGTCTGCTGATGATTCAGTTGGGGGAAGGCAACGTCATTTTGTTCGGAAAGAGGGCGTCTCCTCGAACGCTTGTGTTACGAGAATTTCTTACCCGAAATGGGCATCCATTCCGATACGTAGATATTGACTCTGACACTTCCGCCGAAGAACTCATGGACAAGCTCGCCGTTCGTGAGGGCGAAATACCGGTGGTGTACTGCAATAACCGTTACGTTCTGAGAAACCCGTCAATTGCGGAACTCGCGGCTTGCCTGGATTTGAACATCAATACCGACAGGAGTGTTCGAGATGTTTTAGTCATCGGGGCAGGACCGGCCGGTCTTGCGGCGGCGGTGTATGCGGCTTCCGAGGGACTCAAGGTGCTGGTGGTCGAGAAGTCAGCCCCAGGAGGACAGGCGGGGTCTAGCTCAAAGATTGAGAACTATCTTGGATTCCCTACCGGGCTCTCCGGCCAGGATCTCGCGAACAGGTCTCTCGCTCAGGCTCAAAAATTTGGCGCGCAACTCATGGTCGCCCAATCAGTTGTTCATATCGACTGCAGCCGGCGTCCGTTCAAGGTAGTCCTGGAATCCGGTCTGAAGTTCAGTGCCCAGACCGTCGTTATCGCCACGGGAGCGCAATATGCTCGGTTACCTCTTGACGAGGCGGACACTTTCGTCGGCAGAGGGGTCTACTATAACGCGACGCATATGGAGGCACAACTCTGCGATTCGGAGGAGGTCGTCGTCGTTGGGGGTGGAAATTCCGCTGGCCAGGCCGCCGTGTTCCTTGCACGCACTTCAACCAGAGTCCATCTGCTGGTTCGCTCAGATCGGCTCTCAGACTCGATGTCGCAGTATCTGATCGGCCGGATCGAGGAGAATCCGAAGATCGTGGTGCACTATCTGACGAGAATTGTTGGGCTCTACGGTGTTGCACATCTCGAAAGCACAGACTGGCGAGACGACAGGCGGGATTGTTGTAACAATTATCCGATCCGGCATGTGTTCGTTATGGCCGGAGCAGCGCCCCGCACAGCTTGGTTGGAAGACTCCGTAATTTTGGACAAGAAGGGGTTCATCGTGACGGGAGCCGAGCTCGATGAGTACCGCGACCTCTTCCGGTGGCCCATTTCTCGGACGCCCATGTTGCTTGAGACAAGCGTTCCCGGCCTCTTCGCCGTTGGCGACAGCCGATCTGGTAGCATAAAACGCGTCGCCTCAGCTGTTGGCGAGGGTTCCATGGCAGTCCATCTAGTCCATCGGTTTCTGGCAGAGACGCAAGCTGAGACCGATTCTCTCGTGGCCACGGAGTAACAGACTGCGAAGTGACACACGACTTCGGATCGCTCCAAAGATGGGGCACATTCACGCTGTCCCTGGAGAGTCCCTGCGAACATCTTTGACATTTTGTTAGCCTTTTTCCCTCGGCTCAACATCAAACCATCAGATTCGGGACCAGATGCAGGATGCAAAGTATTCGCAAGGAGTCCTTATGACTGAATCTTCCGAACTTCGGATGAGGAGAATTCCGCTCAACAACGAAAGCGGCTATATGCCCGCAGTCGGTTTCGGCACACTGATTCCCGAACCGGCTGGGACGATCACCGCGACAAGAGATGCTCTCGAAGCCGGATTTCGACACTTCGATTGCGCGGAGCGATACCGGAATGAGCGCGAGGTCGGCGACGCGTTGCAGGCGGGACTTGCTGCTGGCGGGATCGCGCGCGAAGACATTTTTGTCACCACCAAGCTGTGGAACTCCAATCATCGGCCCGAGCGCGTCAAACCGGCATTCGAGGCGAGTCTCGATAGACTCAGGCTCAAGTATCTGGATCTCTACCTGATCCACACTCCGTTTGCTTTTCGAGCGGGAGACGAGCAGGATCCTCGCGATCAGAACGGTGACATCGTTTACGACCAAGAGGTGACTCTGCTTGATACCTGGAGGGCAATGGAGAGTCTTGTGGACCACGACAGTTGCCGGGCCATCGGAGTCTCTGACATCGACCTGAATGGACTGATGCCCCTCTACGAGTCGGCAAGAATCAAGCCTGCTGTAGTTCAGGTCGAGTCGCATCCGTATCTTCCGGAAACGGAGCTTCTGGAGTTCTGCAAGGAGAAGGGCATTATCCTTCTGGCTTTCGCGCCACTGGGCCACGGATCCATACCGGGGCCGCTTGAAGATCCGGTCATTACAGCAATCGCCGCACGGGTTGGAAAGACACCCGCGCAGGTGCTGCTGGCGTGGGCGGTGCAGCGAGGCACTGCTTTGCTTACCACGCCCAGATCTCGATCTCGCGCGATAGAAAATTTCAACATCTCCCCCCTTCCGGATGGCGCATTAGACGAAATCAATCGCATTCGGACCAGACAGAGGCTCAACGAAGTCGTGAAGACCGGCATCCCGGGCTTCATCCCGCGAAGCAGTTTAAAATGAGGGTCGAACATCCCCTCAACCAGCCGATAGAAGAGGAGCAGGCCGCGAAACCTTGAATTCTTATGGGCGCCCGTCGACGGCCGACGATGCAGGCGCGGGTAACGGTAGTGACGATGACGTTGCCATTTGCGGCTCTGACAGTTCAGGCGAGCACATCCCCGGTGAAGCAATATACACGCAATGCGAACTCATCCTCCATGCAGGCCGTCAAGATTCAACGTCAGGCGAATTCTCGGGCAACGCGTTCTCTGTGTCACCGGATACACAATCATCTCCCCGGGGCTGCCAGCCAGTACTGTGGGCATGATGGAGTTCTGGAATAGTAAGGTCTCGCACCTGACCGAGTCTTTTACCCAGCCCTTCGAGGCCCCAGGCCGGCGGAGTCAACGGGTTCAAGGTATCGCGTCACGCCGCATTGAGGCGAGGTTGAGTCCGGGCAGGGAGTGCGAACTTCTCCTACCTTGATGATGGTCTGCTCCAGCAAGCCCGGGCAGATCGATCCCTATGACTCAATGAATCGGCAATGCTCAGCGCAAGAGGATCGCTACCAGAGTTCGCCCGCAAACCCGGCCGCACAGCGAGGAGATGGTTTCGGGCGGGGCCCATCACCCAGCTTGGACTCGCACCTTGCGGTAGGGAATCTAGGTGCGGCCCTTATCCATTCCCAAAGATTTAATCGTTTTGCCGTCGCCTCGTTGACGGTCTAACAAGTCGGCCGCAGACGAGCGTTTCCGCCCCAAAAAGAATCTTGCGGCAGAAAGCTTTAAGAATGGGGGAAGGCGGGCGAGAGGGACAAGGTGCCTTTGTTGGTTCGAGACAAGGTTGGACCGTCCGATTTAGCAGTAGGAGTTCCGGGCAGATTCCGCCTGGGATACCGGTGCGGAACTTGTGGTTATCTCGGCCAATCAATCCATGGTTTACCCTGAAGGGAATTCGAGATAATGTTGTTCGTCTCCAGACAGATGCCCAATCGCCCTTCTAGCAGACTCTCCGCATTTCGAGGATCCTGAACATATGGCAACCAAAACCATCATTGAGCCGTTCCGCATCAAGAGCGTAGAACCTATCCACTGGACTACCCGCATTCAGCGCGAGCAATTCCTCCGTGCCGCCCATTACAACCTCTTTCTGCTCGAAGCCGACGACGTCCTGATCGACCTGCTCACCGACTCCGGCACCGGCGCCATGTCCACCCACCAGTGGGCCGCCATCATGGAGGGCGACGAGAGCTACGCCGGCAGCAAGAGCTTCCATCGCTTCAAGCGCTCGGTCGAGGAAATCACCTCCTACACCCACGTGATCCCCACCCACCAGGGCCGCGCCGCGGAGCGCATCCTGTTCAACGTCATGTGCAAAAAAGGGGACATTATCCCTAACAACACCCATTTCGACACGACCCGCGCCAACATCGAGTTTGTCGGCGCCGAGGCCGTCGATCTGCTTTACTCCGAAGCTCGCCGGCCTGAAACCATCCTCCCCTTCAAAGGCAACATGGACGTAGATGCGCTCGACCAGCTCATCACCCGCGTCGGCCGCCAGCGCGTGCCGCTGGTCATGCTCACCGTCACCAACAACTCCGGCGGCGGCCAGCCCGTCTCCATGGAAAACGCCAAAGCCGTCTCCGAGGTCTGCCGCAGACAGGACATCCCGCTCTACTTTGACGCGTGCCGATTCGCCGAGAACGCCTGGTTCATCAAGCAGCGCGAGCCCGGTTACGCCGATAAGACCCCCAAGCAGATCGCCCAGGAAATGTTCTCTCTCGGCGACGGCTGCACCATGTCCGCAAAGAAAGACGGCATGGCCAACATCGGCGGTTTTCTCTGCACCAATAACGACATTCTCGCCCGGCAGGAAAAAGACCTGCTCATCCTCACTGAGGGCTACCCGACCTACGGCGGCCTCGCCGGCCGCGATCTTGAAGCCATTGCCGTCGGCCTTCAGGAGTCGCTCGACGAAGACTATCTCCGCTACCGCATCGCCTCGACCGCCTACCTCGGCAACCACATCGCCGCCGCCGGCGTCCCGATCGTCCAGCCCCCCGGCGGCCACGCCATCTATCTCGACGCCAAAGCCTTTCTATCGCACCTGCCCCAGGAGCAGTTCCCCGGCGTAGCCCTGGCCGCCGAGTTATACCTCGAAGGCGGCATCCGCAGCGTAGAAATCGGCAGCCTGATGTTCGCCTCCGCGGCAACCATGGAGTTAGTCCGCCTCGCCATCCCCCGCCGCGTCTACACCCAGAGCCACATCGATTATGTGGTCGAGATCATCCTCCAGGTCTACGAGCGCCGAGCAAAGATAAGAGGGCTGAGACTCACCTACGAAGCCCCTTTCCTGCGCCACTTCACCGCCCACTTAGAGCCAATCGATTAGGCTTTCGACATCCGCAGGCAAGTACAATTTTCTTGGAATAAATCAAGCGTAGGAGGATCAGGGAATGGCACGTGTAGCAATCGTCGGAGTCGGTGCAATCGGTGGAACCCTGGCGGGCCTGCTCGAGAGAGCAGGCAGGCACGAGATGACGCTGTGCACCCGGCGTCCTTTGCCGACCCTCACTATGCACACCCACGATGACGTGGTGCAAGTGACAGCGCGGAATGTGACCGACCCGGCCCAGGCTGAAGCCGTGGACTGGGTGCTGGTGGCCAGCAAGGGATATGACGCGGCAGCGACCGCGCTCTGGTTCTCCACACTCTGCGCCGGCGGAGCGCCCGTGGCTGTGCTGCAGAATGGGGTCGAGCATCGCGAGCGCTTTGAGAATTATGTCAGCCCGGAGCGCCTGGTCCCGGTGGTCATCGACTGCCCGGCGGAGCGCACGCAGGATGGAACGGTGCTGATGCGTGGCCCGGCAACCATGAAGCTCGAAGACTCACCGCTTGGTCGGGATTTTGCCGGCCTGTTCCCGGGCCGGGATGTGACGATTGACCTGGTGAGCGACTTTGTCACCGCGATGTGGTGGAAGCTGTGCGTGAACTCTGTGGGCGCGCTGAACGCGCTCGCGCTCAAGCCCAACGACCTATTGCGCACTGAGCCGATGAGCCGCGTGGCGTTGCAGATGGTAGCCGAGTGCGCCGCGGTTGGACGTGCTGAAGGCGCCAAGCTCAGCGATTCGATTGGCGAAGACGTGCTCAAACTCTATCAAAGCTATCCGAAGGACTCAGTCAACTCTCTTCTCGCCGACCGGCTTGCCGGACGCCGCATGGAGTGGAACGAGCGCAATGGCGCTATCGTCCGCAAAGGAGCCAAGCACGGCATTCCGACGCCACTGAATCAGATGGCCGCCGCTTTACTTGAAGCAGTGGAAAGCGAGCCTGTCTCTCCGATCCGCACGTAGCGCAAGCCCCAAGATCAATCAGATCCCTGCCGTTTGACAGGCCGCGAAATTCGCCGCAGCGGATGTGTCCGGAGGGAGGCGGCCCCCCGGGATAAGGCCAGCACAATGTTATGAGCGCGTCTACCGGCAGTCCTCAGCGGATCGGGCGCCGCCCCGCCGGAATCTACCCCCGGCCGACGGCCCGAAAACAATGGATAGGCCAGCCTGATCTCCCATTCGGCAATCGGCTACTCAAATCGTCTCAACGAGCACTTTGGCCGCTTATCTCCGCCGAGTTGCTCATTGAGAGTCGGCCGCGCGAGATCAATCTGCTCCCAATCGAGCGAGGATTGTTCGGGCCATCTCGTCCCCGTACCGAGAGCGATGGTCAGCTCAATGTCGGTTGTACCCCTGGCTAACGATCAATACCTTCGTATTGGCATGGCCGACGATAGGTTGGGAGAAGAGATACGGATGTAGGGATTTCAATCAGTTGCGGTCCGGTGTACTCGATTTACTGCACCGTGTACGAAACGCTGGATTGATGAAGGACTTGGTTGTTGCTCCCCAGGTCCAGAACGGTAACGGTGTGCAATCCAGGCGCAAGAGAGAAGATCAGGTTCACAAAGGCCCCTGGGTACCAGCCCAGCTTGACGCCGTTGTCCCACACCTGAACCTGACTTACGGTCTCAAACTCGTTGGCTTGCGCGACCAGCTGAACCATCGGCGTGCTGAAAGACTGGGCCGGAGCGGGCGCGGCAATTTCCACACCCTCTGGCGTCGCCGACACGCTATAGCTCACCGAGGACCGATGAATCACGTTGCCCTCGTTATCCTGGTCCAGGACCGTAG
>Ga0116129_1000984_pt1 | contig 16458 bp, 8 predicted proteins | sample June2015DPH_17_2_FD_89732 | JGI IMG/M metagenome (GOLD analysis project Ga0116129, IMG submission 89732) | Peatland microbial communities from SPRUCE experiment site at the Marcell Experimental Forest, Minnesota, USA - June2015DPH_17_10 | ecosystem: Environmental > Terrestrial > Soil > Wetlands >...
AGTCCGTGAAGCATACCTCAGCGGCTAAAGCCGCATTGATTTTGCTGCATTTATGTCACGGCTGAAGCCGTGACCTACCGTTCGTGCCACTTAATCAGAGTTTCCCTAGTGTGGTCAGCCAGGTAAGATCGACATAAATCGTCTCACCGTCTGTCGGAATACCGGAAACGACAGCGCCTGCGCCATATGGACCATATTGTCCGCTGTAGATGAGGGTCATGTGATCTGATCTTGTTACATCAAAGTAGATGGTCTGAATGTTGTCTATCGGATCAACGCCCGCTGTCCAGGAAAAGCTGGCAGTAGAACCCGGAAGTGTACTGCCCGGTGGGGGCGAGATGATCGCCGGATTGGTTGAAGGGGCAGGACTCGCTGCCGTGTAGGTGTAGTTTGTGGTTTTCCAGATGCCCTCGATGAGATAGCGAAGCGTGACGTATACAGGCTTGCTGTCTGTGGGGATGTTGGGCACAGTTCCGGAAGTCGTTGCGAGCTGTGGCGAGCTATAAATGTTGAAGTAGCCGGGGCCATACGTTCCCACAGAGAGCGCGTACGCCGTAACGCCGGCGCCCGGTGTCCAGTTGAATGTGACACTGGAGCCGGAAAGCACGCTGCCCGGCGCGGGTGTGGTCATTACCGGCGGAGCGGTGGAGCCCTCTGCCGTGTAGGTGTAATTCAGGTCCGTCCAGACGCCATTGAGGTAATAGCGCAGCAGAACATAGACTTTGACGCCATCGGTGGGAAGGCCGGACACAGCGGCTGAGGTCGCCGTCGTGACTCCCGATCCATAGATGTCGTCGGAACCCGGCCACTTAGTTCCTACGTTCAGCGCATACGCAGTAGGCCCCGCACCAGGCGACCACTGGAAGGTGACAGTGGAACTGGCAAGATGACTGCCTGGAGACGGCATTATCAGAGCCGGAAGAGTCGGCGAACCGGCTGCCGTATAGGTGTAGAAGCTTGTATATACGACGCCATTGATCAAGAACCTGAGCATGACATAAACGGGCACGCCGTCTGTGGGCAGGCCGGTCACGGTTTGTGAAGTGTAATGAATGCTTCCCGAGGAAAAGATGTCCTCTGAACCAGGCCATCTGGTTCCAACCGATAACGAATATACGGTGACGCCGCTGCCCGGAGTCCACACGAACAGAGCGGCAGAGCCGGGAAGCCGGCTGCCAGGCGCGGGGCTCGTCAGAACCGGCGAAACCAAATTCACCGTATACGAAACGGTATTGGACGTCGCGCCGGCATCGTTGCTGTCGCCGGGATAGGCTGCCGTCAGCGAGCTGGTCCCCAGTGGAAGCGTAGATATGTTGAGGGTTGCTACGCCGGCAGACAGTGTTCCGGTTCCAATTGCCTTGCCCTGGCTGTAAAAGGTGACTGTCTCTCCATTTGCGGAGCCGTAGTAGCCTCTCAGAGTTGCCGTCAGGGTTGTGACCTGTCCATATACGCCGGGGGAAGGACTGGCGCTCACCGTCAGGGTTGGCTGAGCCGCCGTCACGGCAATGGAAAGGCTTGCAGATCCGTTTCCGTATAACGTGTCTCCCGGGTAGCTTGCAGCGATTGCGTCTGTGCCCGCCGGCAGAGATGTAGTGGTAAGTATGGCGACTCCGGAGGAACCCAGGTTGCTGCTGCCAAGGGATGTGCTCCCGAGAGTGAACGTGACAGTTCCGGCAGGAGCCGGATTGCCGGAGGTGCTCATGACGGTAGCGGTGAGGTTAACGGATTGCCCTGCAACGACACTACCTGCGGGGGAACTGGTGAGTGTCATGTGCGAGGCAGGAGGACCTACTGTTCCGGTAACCTGAATGCTCTGCTGGGGTATCCCCGCAGTGCCGGCGGTGATAGTTACGTCCTCGCTGACGGTATTGCCGCTGGCAGGCTCGGCAAGCGGCTTAAAGCCGATACCGACGGCGCAGGTCTCTCCCGGCGCAAGCAGCGTGCCGGTTTCGCAAAAGCCGGCAGTGGGATTATCCGCGATGAAATCACCCGGATACGTTATGGCGGAGAAACCGAGCGCCATGTTGCCGCCGTTTTCTATTGTGACTGTCTGTGGACTGTCAGGGCTTAAGACGCCGGGACTTGTGGCGCCGAAGGTAAGCGCGGGTGCATCGGAGAAGTCTTCTTTGAGGACGCGACTGTTGTAGGTGTCTGCGATGTAGACATTCCCCGCATCATCGACGCCGAGCCCCCACGGCCAGTTGATGGCGCTGCCGGTAGGCACAACGCTTTGCGTATAATTTCCGGCGGCGAGAGACTCTTTGACGATACGGCTGTTGAGAGTATCGGCAATATACAGGTTGCCCTGGCCGTCTATGACGATATCGGAGGGCCAAACCAATCCGCTGCCGATATAGCTCTGGGCATAGCCGTTCGTGGAGGGGGTCATGACAAGGATTTGCGAATTGTCATAGGCGGTGATGAAGAGATCGCCATTGGCATCAGAAGCAACGGAGGAAGGACAAGTTTGTTCGCCCGGCGTTCCGCAGTCGAGAATATCCGACTGGACATAACCGCCTGCCGTGAGCGTCTCTTTCAATACGCGCCCGTTGTAAGCGTCGGCAATATACACGTTGCCGCTTGCATCGAACGAAATGCCGTTGGGAAGGTTCATACCATTCCCGAATGTGCTTTCGATGTAGCCGCTACCGGATGGCGTGAATTTGTGAACGAATCCATCATTCTCAGCGATATAGAAATTGCCAATACCGTCGACGGCCATTCCTCCCAGTGCGACAGAAGTGCTGGTGAATATCTGTTGCGTATAAGAGCCCGCGCCGGGGGTTAACTCAATCACCTCACTGAGGCCGGAATTTGTTATAGCGACATAGATGTTGCCGTTCCCATCGACAGTCATATTACCGGGAGACGCTACAGAACCGAGGAGCGTGGTTTCGACTTCCTGATAATGGAACTGTGGTCCCTGGCCGCTGCCTTGGAGGTAGGTGTATCCAATGATCGTCCCGCTTGCATCGAGCAGTACAACCGCGCCGTAACGCAAGCCCGGATATTTTGGAGAGAAGGCAACATTGACTGTACAGGTTGCATTGGTGGCGTACCCTACGTTCGCTGAGCAGGTGCCTGCTCCCGCATTTGTGTAATCCAGATTCTCAGCCCCGAGCGTGCGAACCGAGATGCTGCCCAGTTTGGCCGGGGAGGGTATGGCGACCGAAACCGCGGCAGAGGTTTTGCTGCCGATATCTACCGGTCCGAAATCAGTTTGTGCAATAGCTGCCGCGGTCGAAACTCCAATTGATAAAGCGGCCACGAGAACCTGGAACTTTGGAGAGCAGATCAACATAATCCCACCTTCCGGATGATGTAATCGGGAGAGCCGGACATTCGACGCGGCATGGAAGGTGTAGCACGGAAATTCAGTGCCTGCAACTGGAAACTTCCAACTCGATTTGATATTATCAAAATTCATTGATGCTTGATTGTGGATGATCTGCGAGGAGCAGACTCTTGCCAGTGAATTAAATGTGAGTGAATTGCGCTCAGGTTTGGCTCAAGTAACTTGACAACCGTTGGTGTAGTTACCTACATTTAGCAATCAGTAGGCGAGAGTGCCAGCACCGTGCAGGAGTGATTGCTTGTATCCGGTGCGCGAGATCGCCGATTGAGCTTTTCTGCAGTATCTGTTTTCAAACCCAAACAATCGCGCGGAGGGGCGTCCCCTGCTCCGCGTGCGAAGGAGAAGGAAGCAATGGCAGCTACATCTGTAACGACGACCTTCACTCCGCTCCATGACCGGATTCTGGTTCGCCGTGTTGAAGAGACGGAGACGGTGCGTGGCGGAATCATCATTCCCGACAGCGCGAAGGAAAAGCCCCAGGAAGGCGAAGTGATCGCCGTGGGCAAGGGCAAGTCGAACGACGAAGGCAAGGTCTTCCCGCTGGATGTGAAGGCGGGCGACCGCGTTCTCTTCGGCAAGTACTCCGGCAACGAGATCAAGATCGAGGGCGAAGAGTTCCTGATCATGCGCGAAGAGGAAGTCCTGGGAATTGTAAAAAAGTAAAGCTCCGCTTTACTTTTTGAGAGATCAGGGGTCAGGGATCAGAGATCAGCTAAACGATATACCGCGTTGGCTCTCGTTCCGGCATGACTGATTTATCCCGACTGAAACAGCTTCGAACTAACGACACAAACTGATCTCTGATCTCTGATCATTGATCACTGGAGAAGAAAATGGCAAAGCAGATTCTGCACGGTGAAGAGTCCCGTCAGGCGATTCTGCGGGGTGTGAATACCCTGGCAGACGCGGTGAAGGCGACGTTGGGACCGAAGGGCCGCAATGTTGTGATTGAGAAGAAGTTCGGTTCGCCCACGATCACCAAGGACGGTGTGACGGTGGCGAAGGAAATCGAGCTGAGGGACCCGCTGGAGAACGTGGGCGCGCAACTGGTGAAGGAAGTTGCATCGAAGACGAGCGACGTGGCCGGCGACGGCACGACGACGGCGACGGTTCTGGCGCAGGCGATCTTCCGCGAAGGCGTGAAGACTGTGGCGGCGGGCGCGAACCCGACGGCTCTGAAGCGCGGCATCGACAAGGCTGTGATTGCAGTAATCGGCAAGCGCGATCAGAACGGCGTGTGGACAGAGGGCGGCGCACTTGGCACGTTGTCGAAGCCCGTGGATGAGGGCTCGGTGGCGCAGGTGGGCACGATTTCGGCCAACGGCGACGCGGAGATCGGCGGCATTATCGCCGAGGCCGTGAAGGTTGTGGGCAAGGACGGCGTGATCACGATTGAAGAGTCGAAGACGATGCACACTGGCCTGGAGACCGTGGACGGCATGCAGTTTGACCGCGGCTACCTGAGCCCGTATTTTGTGACCGATGCGGAGCGCCTGGAAGTGGTTCTGGACGATCCGTACATTCTGATCTACGAGAAAAAGATCAGCGCGATGAAGGATCTGCTGCCTCTGCTGGAGCAGGTTGCGCGTGGCGGCAAGCCGCTTCTGATCATTGCCGAGGACGTTGAGGGCGAGGCGCTCGCGACCCTGGTGGTGAACAAGCTGCGCGGCACGCTGAATGTGGCTGCTGTGAAGGCTCCGGGCTTTGGCGATCGTCGCAAGGCGATCCTGGGCGACATTGCCGTTCTGACGGGCGGCCAGGCGATTACCGAGGACCTGGGCATCAAGCTGGAAGGCGTGAAGCTCGAGGATCTGGGCCGCGCGAAGCGCATCACGATCGACAAGGACAACACGACGATTGTGGACGGCGCGGGCAAGGCTACCGAGATTGACGGCCGTGTGAAGGAGATCCGCACGCAGGTTGAGAAGACGACCAGCGACTACGACCGCGAGAAGCTGCAGGAGCGGTTGGCGAAGCTCGTCGGCGGCGTGGCGATCATCAAGGTCGGCGCTGCGACGGAGACTGAGTTGAAGGAGAAGAAGGCTCGCGTGGAAGACGCGCTTCATGCAACGCGCGCGGCTGTGGAAGAAGGCATTGTCCCCGGCGGCGGCGTGGCCCTGGTGCGCGCGGTTCCGGCGGTTCAGGCCCTGATCAAGACGCTCGAAGGCGACGAGAAGATCGGCGCTCAGATCGTTCTGCGGTCGCTCGAAGAACCGCTTCGGCAGATTGTTGCCAATGCGGGCGAAGAGGGCGCGGTGGTGGTGGCGAAGGTGCTTGAGTCCAAGGACCAGCACTTTGGTTACAACGCTGCGACCGGACAGTTCGAGGACCTGGTGAAGGCTGGCGTCATTGACCCGACCAAGGTAACGCGGACGGCTCTGCAGAATGCGGCTTCCATTGCCGGGCTGCTGCTGACGACCGAAGCACTGGTTGTCGAGCTGCCTGAGCCGAAGTCCGCTGCTCCCGCGGGCGGCCACGGCGGCGGCGGCATGGACGGAATGTACTAAGACAGGGATCAGTAATCAGGGGTCAGAGATCAGTTGGTTTGTGCTGAGTTTGACCTGGTTTCTTAAAGCTGACAGTACAAAAGAAAAGGCCTCCTGCTTTGGCAGGGGGCCTTTTTGTGTGCGCTAGTACTGTGCGAGGTGTTTTGGGCGCGGGTTTGCTTGCCCGGAGGCTGCGCCGGATGCTCGGTGGGCTGCTAGGCCGAGAGCGCGGCTACCGGGATGGGGAGCAGCGCGGGCTTGGCGATTGGCTGCGGGGCCGAATGCGACTCTGGGCGGCGAGCCTGGTTTTGAAGCTGGGGCTTGAGCCAGTCGGAGATCCATGTGGGCGGAATGACGAACTCGCTCCAGCCGCACTCCATGCAGATCTGGATGTCGGGCGAGGGCGAGACGGGTGGATGGCTCTGCGTGCGTGGCGCGTTGCGGTAGAGGCGAATCTCGGCGGGCACGGTGGCGCAGGATTCGGAGTTGCATTTTGGACAGTTCACTGTAGACACCTCGGACAGCATGTTTCCGTTTCCGACAGCAACAAAACCTGCTGTGGAAAATTCAACACTAATTTCTTAGTCGTCGGCAGGCAAGGGAGAAACTTGAGAAAGTAGATGAAAATTTGCTGAATCTAAAGGGCCAGAGGGTCTTATTTGTCTCATTCCTTAGATTTATGTATGGAACGCGCGTAAACGGGGACCCTTGCGGGTCCCCGTTTGTTTTGCAGATGGACTGCGATTAGAAGGTGACGTGCAGAGCCATGGTGATGATGCGGCTGCTTCCTATGGTGTTAGTGACCGATCCGAAGTTGGCCGCGTTGTTGGGGCATCCCTTGCCGGGTATGAAGGTGGAATCGCCGCTCTGACAGGTGGGAGTGGTGTTGGGTGGAATCAATGTTTGAATCTGCAGATTCCTGCCAGTGCCGGTCGCGAAGGGAATCTGGTCAAGGTTGGAGAGAGCGGATTGCTGATCGGTGGGATTGTTGCTCGAGACGATCTGGCCGAAGTTGACGAAGTACTCGGAGGGAGTGCAGTTGTTGCCCGCCATGATGGCGCTGGTGGAGCAGGAGGAGTTCTGGCGGATCTGTCCCTGGTTCATGGGAACGTCAAAGCTGGGTGTGTTGGTGATGTTATAGACGTTGAAGTCATAGCGCAGATTGTACTTATTGTGGATGTGAAAGTTCTTGCGGGCCGAGAGATCGAGACGATTCTGCATTGTCTGGCGGAATATGTTGCGCTGCGGCGGAGCAAAATTGGTCTGATAGATATCCGCCGGATTGGAGCCGGACTGGGTTGGAATACCCATAGAGCCCGGCTGCAAATAATCGATGGAGATCTGAGTAGGATCAATGGCGGGGATGTAAGCGCCACCCTGGGTGCGTACATTGCCCTTATTGCCGGTCATGGCCGAACTGGGGTTGCCCGGGTTCTTGATGCCGATGACGGGGTTCATGAGGGTTGGAAAATCGCCGAACTTGATGCTGCCAGAGGCTCCGTAGAACTCATAAAGCGAGTAGGGCTCGCCGCTCTGTACGATGCCAATGCCTGTGAGCTCCCAGCCGTCAGCCACGTAGCCGAGCAGTGAGCTCTCGCGGGCCTTGTTGGGCACCTTGAAGTCGAAGTTAGTGGTGAAGACATGCTTGCGGTCGAAGTCCGATGAGGCCCAGGAGTTGCGGAGGTTCGAGGGATCGTTGCCGGTGAAGAAGAGGCCCAGATCGCTCTGTTCGTCGAGGGCATGGCTCCATGTATAGGCGGCACCGAGTTGGAAGTTGTGCGAGAGGCGCTTCTGGAACTGCGTCTGCAGCGCATCGTAGGCCGAGTTGCCGACGGTCTTGAAGAGCGCGGCATTGGGGCTGAAGCCGATGTAGGGAGTACGGAAGTCGGTGTTACCGCCGTCTTCCGTGTTCCAAGGCTCGCCGGGGATGGGGTCGTAGTCGTAGCCGTCAGACATGGAGTTCTGGTTGAGAACCTCAAATCCGTAGCTGGAGGTCTCACCCCAGATGGGGTTGGTGGCAGTGGCGATTCCGGGCGCGTTGAAGGGGATGGGAATGACCGCGTGGCGTCCACGGTTGCCGACGTAGCCGAGAGTGAAGACCATGTCGCCAGTGGGCTGCCACTGCATGTCCAGCGAGTAGTTCATGGTGTAAGGCAGCACATTGTTGCGGGCATACGAGGCAAAGTTCAGAGCATCCGGGCAGGCGGTGTAGTCTTCCTGGTTCTGGACGCCGGAGCAGTTCTTGCCATACTGCGCGTCAGAGCCGGTCGGGGTTCCGGTGTAGCCGTTGAGGGTCTGCTGCAGGGATGCTGCGATGGTGCTGGGATTGGAGCTGGGCGGAATGTAGTTGCCAGCAGGCGTGCCGGAGGGAAGATTGAGTGCCGTGCCCAGCGGATTTGCGAGGGTGTTGCCGTTGCCTACGACGTAGCTTGCCAACGGAGCCGACTCTGTAACGCCGAAGGGGCCGCCGTTGCCGCTGCCCGCGGGCTGCGAGAGGTACTGGAAGTTTTCACCACGGTCGTAGTAGATGCCCCATGCTCCGCGGAAGACGATCTTGTTGGCGGTGTTGGCCGGAGTCCAGGCGAAGCCGAGACGCGGTGAAACACCCCACTGGCGACCGGTGAGCGTGGAATCGCTGACGCCTGAGGTGGGATTGTACTTGTTGTTTCCGGCGACGATGAAGCCGGCATTGCTGACGTTGAAGCTGGTGTCCGTGGTGCCGGTGACGTTATAAAGCGACGGTTCAAAGTTGAACATGTCGCCATACTTTTCTGTGAGGCCGCCGTGGTAGTCATAGCGGACGCCGATGGTCAGGCTGAGATTGGACTTGATCTGCCACTTGTCCTGAACATAAGCGTCGATCTCATTGTTGCGATAGTAGCGATCTGCGGTGTTACGTCCGCTTTGAGAATCGGTGGTTTCAAGGACGTTCGAGCTGGATACCTCGCCTTCGAGAAAGCTCTCGAAGCTCTTGGTTGCGATCTGCGCGATGCCCTGACGGTTGTTGGTGATGTTGAGCTGGGTATAGCTGTAACCGGCGCCTGCATCGATCGTGTGCGGTCCTTCGACCCAGATGAGGTTGGTGGAAGGATTGAGGCGGTTCTGGTAGAAACCGGTATTGGCAAAGGAGCTGTAGGGTCCGACCTTGATTCCCGGCGAATTGTTCTGCGAGTAGGGGAATTCCTTGAGGAGCAGGCCGGGCAAGCCGCTGACGAGCGTGCCGGTGTTTCCGGTCATGCCGGCGCCGATGCCGAAATTGGCAGGGCCACCACTGTTGGCGAGAGTCTGATTGTAGCCGCTATAGGCTGACATGCGAACGAAGCCGAGACGCTGCTCCCAGTTGAGGTGCGAATTGACGATGATGGTGTTGTCAATGGTTCCCACCTGTCCGCCATTGAGCTGCGTCACGGGGAAACCGCCAGTGGAGGAGAAGCGATAGGGCGAGGAAATGGGATCGTTCTGGTAGTAATACTTTGCGCCGAGACGGTCCTTGTCGTTGATCTGATAATCGACCGAGATGGTGGCCTGATCTCCAGTCAAGAGGGAGCGGCCGGTAAGAGCGACGTTGGGAATGCCGTAATTGTAAGTCGAGGTGGTTTGCGCGGAGGGAATGAGGAAGCTTCCATCTGGGAGCTTGGCGTTCATCAGAGCGGAGGCGATGGAATTTATGCCGGTAAAGGCATTCTTGCCGGTGGTGGCAACCGGCGTGCCATCATTCCAGCTAGTGAGGGCGTTCATTAGGCCGGTGGCGCTGCGATCATCCGTAAGGCCGCTGGGCACGGTCATCTGAGAAAGTGCCGTGGCTGCGTCCGAGGAGTCGAGGCGCTGATAGCCGAGGAAAAAGTAGAGCTTGTTCTTCTTAATTGCGCCGCCGAGAGTGGCTCCGGTTGTCCAGCGCTGCAGGTAGGGGTTCTGCATGGACTGCGGAAAAAAGCCGACGCCGTTTTGGCCGAGCACGTATTGCTGGTTGAAGAAGTAGGGTGAGGCGTTGAGCGCGTTGTTGGCGAAGGTGCCGTAGACGCCGCCATGCCAGTTATTGGTACCCGACTTGGTGTTGACGTCGATCTGCGCGCCGGAGGTGGCTCCCTGCTGCGCGTCGTACATGGAGGTGTTGACGCGGAGCTCCTCAATGAAGGCCGACGGAGGCGACGGGAGGGCGTTGCCGACTGAACCGTAGACCGAGGTGCTGGTGCCGCTGGCGCCTGCCGTGGTGGCTGAGCCAGCGGAGGAGGTGGCCGATGTGCTGCCGCCGCCGATGTTGAAGTTAAAACGCTGCGAGGTGAGGCCCGAAGAGGTCATGCCGTTGAAGAGGTTGGAAACGTCTGCGCCATTGACCTGCACGGTGTTGGAAGTGGCGCGCTGACCGTTGGCCTGGATGTTCTGGTTACCGAGACCCGCATTGGAGTCGATGCCGCTGAGGAGTTCCGCGTTGACACCGGGAGAGAGCACGGCGAGCTGCGTGAAGCTGTCGGTAGCGAGCGGGGTTATGGCGATCTGCTGGGAGTCGAGGGTGTAGCCGTTGGTGGCGTCCGTGGCGTTCAACAAGGGGTTGGCGGTGACTTCGACTGATTCCGAGTTCTGGCCGACCTTGAGGGCGACGCTGACGGTGGTGGCTTCCGCTTCGCGAACTCCGATGCCCTTTACTTCAGTGATTTCAAAACCGCTCTGCTCGGCCTTGACGACATATTGACCGATGGGCAGGTTGAAGATCTGGAAGAAGCCAGAGCCTTGCGTGGTGGTGGTGCGTGTTACGCCGATTTCCGCAGCCGTGACCGTGATCTTTGCGCCGCGAATGGCTGCGCCGGAGGGATCGAGCACGGTGCCGTTGATGGAGCCGAGGGTTTGCTGCGCATTCGCGAGCGACGCACACAGGAGGATGGGTAGAAACAACAGACAGGTACACGCTAACCGCCTGGTAAACCAATGCATCATGATGGCCTCTTAGAAGATTGAAAGTTGTCCTGTTACGTGCCGGAATCGTTCCCCTGGTGCTTTCATGCACTTGTCTTTAAGGGTGAACGTTCTGTAGGGACAGATCAGTTAAAAACTAAACTCAAATTATGAATAGTTTGTTACAGGCGCGGGGAAACTAAAAGGAAAAAATATATACGAAGCCAGAAAAATCAGCCCGAAATTGTGGAAAATCGCGGGCAAACCTCAGATTCCTCATGCGATCCTCATCTGCGCGGCTCGGAGGGGCTATGGGAGGCAAAGCTAGCTACAGCCTGCTCCGGAGGCCGGAAATGCCGCCGGAGCCGGCTGTGGCTATTTGGTGGATTCCTTGCCCCACTGGAAGCGCAGGCCGGCGCGGAAGTTGAAGGGCAGGCTGGGATAACCGATGGGGGCGATGTGCTGGTTCGAGGTCAGGTTTTCCGCCTGCGCGTAGACGCCGAGCCAGGTGAAGAACTGATAGCTGCCGCCGAGATCGAGCTTGGCGAAGCCGTAATCGAGGTTGCGATTGGGGAGCAGCAGGCTGTTGCCGCCGTTCTGGTCAGCATAGGCAAGGTAGGTGGAATCGTCACTGCGACTGGCGAAGGCCGAAGCGAAGATGGCCGAGAATTTCTTGTTTGAGTAAGTGGCGGTGGCGAAGCCGGAGTTGGGCGGACGGCGGAATGGCCTCGCGCCTACGAGCGGCGAGTCGGCTCCAATGGGAATGCCGTTGTAGGTGGGCTCGAATCCGTTGACGAGCGCTTCATTGTCGCTGTCGAAGGAGCGCTGGACGACGGCCTCAAGCCATGTGTAGCCGGCGCGGAGGAAGATGCTGCGTCCGATGCCGCCTTCAACTGTGGACTCAATGCCCTGGGCGCGGAAGGCCTCAGTGTTTACGTTGAGGCCATAGTCGAGGGTGTAGTAGTAGCCGAGTGCGTTGATGAAGTTCTGGCGAGCCTGCCCGGTAAGGCCAAGGATGTCGGGAAGAGAGACTGCGCTTACGGACTCGATCTGTCGACCGAATTCGTTATGAAAGTAGCTGGCGCGGAAGAGGATGTGCTGGGTGAGGAAGGTCTGCTCGACGCCGCCTTCATACGTACGCTCGGTGGGCGGTGCGAGCGGGCCGATGTTCAACTGCTTTGCGACGGAGAAGTAACCATTGCTGACGAGGGCGGTGTAGAGAGAGCCGGTTTCATCGGTGAGTGCGGGCTCGCGAATGCCGTCACCGTAGTTGCCGAAGATGCGAGTGCCGGAGAAGACGCCGTGACGCGGCTTGAAGGCATAGACCGAGAAGCCGGCGCGAGGCGTGGTGAAGGTGCCGAAGAGCGCGTAGTGTTCAAGCGCGCCGCCGAGATTATAGAAGAAGCGGTTTTTGAAATCGCCATGAACGCTGGCGATGTAATCGTAGTTGGTGGGTGAGACGGGCTGATTGATTCCGTAGGAGGGAATGACCTCGGTGCCGCGTTCGTCCTCAAAGTGGAAGCCGATGAGGCCGGTGAGGTGCGGGGTGAAGCGGAAATCGCCCTGATACAGAAGCTGATCGCGGTTGGAGACAAGCTGCTCCGCGTAAGGGTAGGTTTCGGGGTAATCGAGGATGGCCTGGCCGGTGGCGGAGGCTCCGTTTGCGCCCTTGATGGTGACGGTCTGACCGAAGTAGGCGCTATCGCCGAGGCCGTCATAGTCATTGATAAGCTCGCCGGAGGGATACCAGAGGTAGTATTGCTCGCGTTTGCGGGTGGCGCCATAGCGAATGGTGTTGTGGAAGCTCGCGGTGGTCTGGTTGTCGAATGTAGCGCTGATGTAAAGGTCCTGATCCTTCTGCGTGGCCTGGTCGGCGACGTGGTAGAAGTCCCAGGCGTTGGGTACGCCGGTGGATGCGACGTTGTAGTGGACTGTGCCGCGGAGCATGGTGGCGCCGTTGAGCTGGTAGCCGAAGTTGCCTGCTGAGGAACCTAGGTGCATGAGGTCGTTCGGCACGGAGTTGGCGGACTGGAGCCAGCTATAGGCGGCGAAGTAATCGATCTTGTCGTGCGCGCCTGCGAGCTCGGCTTCTTCACGCGAGGTGTAGAAGTTGCCTGCGTCGCCGGAGAGGAAGATGGAGGGGAAGCTAGTGGTTCCGCGCGGGGTGATGAAGCTGATTACGCCGGATTCCGCGCCGGCGCCGTAGAGATCGGAGTTGGGACCACGATAGATTTCGCTGCGCTCGATGGCGGTGGTGGAGAGTGGACCGAAGTCGAAGCGACCGCCGAGATCACCGGCGCTGATGCCGTCGATGAGGACTTTATTGTTGTCGGAGTCGCCGCCGCGGATGAAGAGCGAGGTTTGCGCGCCGCGCTGGCCGACCTGGACGGAAGCAGTGCCGGGCATGAGGCGGAGGAGACTGGCGAAGTCGCTGCTCTGGCCGATTTCGGTTTGGCCGAGGACGTTGGTGGCGGAGCTGGTTTGCGGCTGCGGGGTTGGCGTGCCGGTGGCGGTAACGACGATGGATTGGCGGACCCACTGGGGCTCGAGTACGATGGAGCGCTCGATGGAGTCGAAGCTGGCGGCGTAGAAGGTGGGGGTGTCAAGCTGGCGGAAGCTTTTGGCGGAGACGACGAGGAAAAAGCGACCGCTCCGGCCGGTGGTGAGAGTGAAGCTGCCGTCCGAGCCGGTGAGTGTGTGGGCGACGATTTTGCTGCCCTGGAGTAGCGCGATGGCCGCATTGGAGACGCTCGCGCCGGAGGAATCCGTGACGCGGCCGCGGATAGAGGCGGCGCGGGCGAAGATGGCGGTGAGAAGGATTACGAAAACCGGCAAAGTGCGGCGGAAGAACGGGCCGCGTAAAAATGAAATAGACATTTCTCTCCTCTTGCCCTCCCACGGGGCAGAAGCTGGCGAATGCGCCTAAGACCGGTCTCCTGACTTTGCGCCTTGCCAGTTCCCTTCCCAAAGCCTGACGGCCTCAGTGGATTGCGACTGACGGACTGCCTGCCGCAATGGACGACGCGGAGGCGAGTGGCGCTCACAGTTGCGGGGCAGTGGCGGAATTTCACCGCCTTCCCGAACATCCTGGCGATTGCGGTTGTGGGTTTATCCATTCTTTTCGTAATGAACGTTAAAAGAATGGGGCGGGAAGCAGTGTCGGTATCCCACCTAGCCGCAAAAACAAAGGCGCGGCGAGGATGGGGCACCCGAATGCTTTGGTGGAACGAGCAAAAACATGGTGACCCTGGGAAGATTCGAACTTCCGACCTGCGGTTTAGGAAACCGTCGCTCTATCCATCTGAGCTACAGGGCCACATGCGAAGAACTGCTCCTCAGATTTTACATCGAGCGTGCTTGACCATATCTTGCCGCTTACTCAGGCGCAGGGCAGCTCATCGATGGTTTTGTTGGTTGCGTCCCAGACGGCGAGGCGCATATCGACGCCGAACTCCGATGCGAAGCGTGCGAGCAGATCGATGGCTGGCTGAAGCGCGTTCTGCGCCTTGCCGCGGGAGGCATAGTAGCTGGCAGGCGCGACAATCAGTCCGGTGAACGGGATATCTGTGGGCAGTCCAAGGATGGAAACTCGATGCGTGAAGAGATTGCGCGAGTTGAGATTCGCGCTGAAGAGGCGCATCTGCCGCAGGAGTTCCACGGCGGCGTACCAGGGGTCGTTGGCGTCGTGCTTGACCTCGCATAGAAAGAGACGATGGGCGCCGGCGAGTTCACCGAGCAGCAGCATATCGGCCTCGACGTTGCCGCGGCGGCCCACTCCGCGCGGATCGCGGCTCAGAGGGAATGCGTTTACGCCGTCGATCAGCCGGTTGCCAAGGCAGGTTACGCGGTCAAAATCCTCCAGCAGGATGCGATGCTCGATGGCGTGTTCGCCTGCGTGCGGACGATGCAGGTCGCCGCGCCGGTAGCGCGCATCGAGCAGTTGGGGATCGATGCCGCGCTGCCAGTTTTCAGGGATCGGCTCCCGCCAGAGATTGGTAAGTCGATCGATGCGCGCCTGTGCGTTCGGGATTTGATTCGATGCGTATTCGGCGAGGACGGTCCATCGATGGCGCCATCCTGCGAAGCTTTCTGATTCCAAATCGTCCGCTGCGTGGATGACTGGCGGCGACAGGAGGACCGGTGCCGGGACCGTGGCTGCAGTTGCGGCTGGACTCAAGGCGGGAAGAAACAGGTCGATCGCGCCGGACACTTCCCCGGCGAGGCCGAGCGACTGCTTCACGCTGCGAAGTTCCCGGTCCCATTCTTCGCGGGTTGTCGGGCGGAAAGGATCGCCGGTGAAGTAGAGATTGACCAGCCACGCCGGAGACTTGAGCCGCTCGCGCAGAAAGTAGAGATGAGCCAGCCGGTTGGCCAACTGGTACAGCGGGCCCAGCCAATCCGATGATTCGCGCGCGCCGCACCATTGCCGGGCGGCGGCGAGGGATTTTTCGATCAGTGATCGGCTGGCTGGGCCGGCCTGGCATCCGTTCCCGTAGATTTCGGGGACGTGGCTCTTGGCTTCCACCAAGACGACGACCGGGCGGCTGCGGGCAAATGAGGTGGTGAGAACTGCGAGAGCGTCCCAGGACGGGCCGGAAGACGGCCAGAAGACGGCCAGATCGCTCGAGAACTCGCCGAGACCGACGGCCTCAAGAAAATCTCCATCGCGGTACTCGACGTAATCCTCGCCTGCGAGCGGAGAAACCCAGCGGACCGACGTAACAGCTTCCCGCAGCCTTTCCGGAAGCGCTTCGAGCAGCGCGTTTGTGAGAACAGGCTGGTGTTCATTGACGTAATCCTGCAGTTGCCGCTGGCTACCTCGCCTTGCGCGTCCGTGCACTTCTGCCGGGGTTCGGACGGCGCTCCGCATCGGTACTGATGGACTGATTTCCGCGGCGGCTCCGTTCCGGATGGACGGCAGGAAGCGCAGATTGTATTCGGAGGTCCGGGCGCTCCAATACTGGTTGCCGTCCTGGCCGCTGACGGTGTGCGCAGTCTCGGTAAAGCGGGATTTTCCGTAGAGGGTGGCACGCGAGACGGTCGACAGCGGGGGCTGGCCCAGAACCCTCTCGCGGCCGCTGGAATAGTCTCTCAGCTTTGTGGCGCCAGCCGGATTATGCACGAAAAGGAGAAAAGAATCCGGGTTGAATTCCGGAAGATACACCATCAGGTATTCGTAGCCGAATGCCACGGTACGCCTCGCTTCGCGCAATCGCTGTCAGGGTTGATGGCCAACAGTTTAATGGCTGCAGGCCATGCCGGCGAAGGGAAAAACGAGGCGATGAACAGGTTTTCTAACAGCCGCCGGCGATGGAGGGGATGATGGAGAGAGTGTCAGTAGGTTTGATGGCGGTGGCTTCTTTTTCAGGGAGGTAGCGGATGTCTTCGTCGTTGAGGTAGAGGTTGACGAAGGCGCGGATTTTGCCTTCCGCGGTAAAGAGGTGCTTGCGAAGCTCAGGATGGGCGACGGTGAGGGCGGCTAGAGCTTCAGAGACGGTGGCGGCGGAGGTTTCCACGGTGTCTTTGCCGCCGGTGAACTGGCGCAGCGGCGTGGGGATGAAGATGGTCATAGAGCTTTAATTCCTCTCATATCTAAAGAGTAAAAACATCCCTCCGGGGCTAAAGCCCTCGTGTATATTCTGCATCTTCCGGCACGGCTGAAGCCGTGCCCTTTCAAAACATATTTTTCACCTTAAGCATTCCAGACCGGCACTGGTGCGGGTAGTG
>Ga0116129_1000985_pt1 | contig 16450 bp, 16 predicted proteins | sample June2015DPH_17_2_FD_89732 | JGI IMG/M metagenome (GOLD analysis project Ga0116129, IMG submission 89732) | Peatland microbial communities from SPRUCE experiment site at the Marcell Experimental Forest, Minnesota, USA - June2015DPH_17_10 | ecosystem: Environmental > Terrestrial > Soil > Wetlands...
CAAAATGACGCAAAAGCCCCCGGACTCGTTCCCGGTGCCTCCATATTTTCTTCTACACGGTTAAGTGATGACCCCTGTTTTGAACCTCGGCCGCTTTCGTCCCGTTAACTTATCAGGAGCCATTTGATCGCCATGGGGCGAAGTACGAGCGGAAGAAGTACGAGCGGAACATGTCGCGCACCTCCAAGGGGATTTCCGCCGGAATTGTTGGCCTGTTCGCCGTTTCGCTGACGTTTGGCGCGGTGCAGTTGGCGTCGGGCCGCGATCTCGCCGAAATCATAGGTGGCTCTTCCGCGACAACCGCGGCCAGCATCAACCGGGTGGCCAAGGCGGATCGTACGGTTTCCGCCTCAACAATCGGGCCGGCGCGGCAGACGCGAACCATCTTGCTCCGGCTGGATAGCCTTTCCAATACCTCGATCCTGATTCGCTTGCCGGTCGCCAAGGTGGCTCGTAGCGGCCAGCCCGCTCCCTCGCTGATCAACTCTGGAGAGCGCAAGGCGACGGTGGCCTGCGAGCCCGTTGTCAGCGCGTTGATCGAAGTCGCCAAGCGGCTCGAGCCCGGCCGTTGCATCACCTGAGTCGTAGCCGCGCTACTCTACTCCGCCGGCGCTTCCGCTTCGCCGCCGGCGCGGTCGCGGCTTGCCAGGATCCCTAGCGCCAATCCGCCAACTGCAAGAATCGGGATCAGCCGCTTGATGCCGACGGCGCGGATCACCTGAATGCCCGCCGCGACCAGCATGGGGTCGGCGAGCACGGTTTGCATGGTGGATTTTGTGGTCTCCGCGGTGCGGGTTTTGATCTGGCTTTTGCGCAGCAAATAGCCGCCGGCCGCGATCAGCGTGACGACGAAGAAGATGCCGGCGCCGGTCAGGCAAGCCTGGATCAGTCCATAATTCTCCAGCACGAAGACGAAGGCCGCGGCGCAAAGAAACGATGTCGTCACCAACAAGGCGAAAGCCGCCATTGCCGCCAGCGAGGTCAGCCGCAACGCCGCGCCGGTGGAGTTCCTGAAATCATCGATCACTCGCTGAAACATGTGCATGCCTCGATTCTCGGCAACACGGCCGGCAAACGCTTTCACCGCGCCTCGGCGCCGGCGCTCGAATGAAACAATTGAGGGCCTCGAGTCGGCTGTCGCGATCAGATATCAGCGCCGCCACGTCGCGCCGATCAGGAAGCCGAGGCCGAGCGCCAGCCCGACGGTCGCAAGCGGGCGTTGCGTAATGACCTCTTCCAGCGTTTCTTCAATCGAATGGGCGGCGTCCTGCGCGGCGTCCATCATCGCGCCGCCACGTTCGGAGGCTTCGCCGATCGCCGAATCGACATTGGCGCGGGCCTGCTTGTAGCCGCGGCGGGCCCGCTTTTGGGCGGTGCCGGCAAACGAGTCGAGCGCGTCGGTGATCTGGTCGGTCAGGGCTGAGATATCGTGTTTCACGGCTGCTACATCCTTTTCAAGGCTTTCATAGGTCGCTTTGTCAGCCAGATTTCTCATTCCGGCTTCGCCATCCGTACTCGACATTGAAAGCTCCTAAATGCTGAAATTACGTACGGCACAAACGCCGCGTTTTGCGGGAAGTTCCCGAGATCAATCCGGTGGCAGGTGCGGCGAATCCGCCGGCAGCAGATGCTCCTTGAGAATGAGGGCCACGATCAGGAGCGGCGAGGACAGGACGCCGCCCATCGGACCCCACAGCCACGTCCAGAACGCCAGAGCGATGAACACCGCGAGCGCGTTCAGTTCGAGCCGGCGGCCGATGATTGTCGGTGTGACAAAATGGCCTTCAAGGAAGGCAATGCCGACGAAAGCCAGCGGTGCGATCAGCCCGGCGCCGAGCGTGGGAAACGCGATCACCCCGACCACGGTCAGAATCACGAACATCGCGACCGGGCCGATAATCGGCAGGAAATTCAGGGTCGCGGCCAGCGCGCCGAGCCCCGCCGGATTGGGCATCCCCGTGACCGCGCAGATGATACCGGTAGCCGTGCCGACGCCGAGATTGATCATCGTCACGGTTAGCAGATAGCCGCCGAGCTGTTCCTCGATTTCATTCAGGATGCGCAGCGTCAGCAACCGCGAAGCGCGATCGGCGAAGTTCATGATCATCGCCCGGCGCAGGTCTCTCCAGCTCGCGATGAACAACACCAGCGTTGCAAAAAACAGCAGGAACTCGGTGAAGGTTGGCGACAGGAATCCGACCGTGGGCTCGAACCAATCGAATTTCGGCATTTGGAACGGCCCCGCCGGCAGCGCGTCGGATCCGCCGAGCATGCTCTGGAGCTCCTGCCAGAGTGCAAGCGGCCGATCGAATATGTGCAATTTTTCCCGGAGCAGAGATCCCAGCTCCGGCAGCCGCGTACGCCATTCGATCAACGGCGAAGAGATCAGGCCGACGATGAACGCGACGCCGGCGCCACCCGCGGTCACGATCAGCACCGCCGACACGGCGCGCGGAACTCGATGCCGTTCGAGGTATCCGGCGGGCGGCGACAGCATGGTGCCGATCACGAATGCGGTTACAACGGGCAAGAAGAACGCTTTCGCCGCGTAGAGAACCACGACAACGCAGATCACCAGCAGCGCGACCAGTGCGAAGGCAACCACCTCGGCGCGGCGTAACACCGGCCGCGGTTCGTTGCTGCTGTCGGTCGGCGGCGCGCTCACCGCCTGGCCGGGAGGGACACGTCCATTGGCAAGCACGCGCAACCTGGCTCTCTCCCCCGCGCGTCGGCGACTGTGATGGCGAATGCGGCCCGGTAGTCGCGAAATCGCGCTGCGAGCCGGACTTGGTCCGCGCTAACCCGCCCCACCCCGCAAAAGTTCCATCTCGGAATCGTGAAACGCGCTGCCTTGACTGGGCCACGTCTATTCAGGCGGGGCGGCGGAACCGCCGAGCCGTGGTCGCGTTTGCTCTTGAGGAGCATCCCACGGATGCACGTTAAATGGGGGAGATCATGGCACAGGCAGTTCAAGCGCACCGCCGGCAATCGCTGCGCGCCTCCAGCGCGCTGATCTTCGCCGGGACTTTGGCTTTTGCGCCCGCGATCCTGTCAGGCGCGGCAAGCGCGCAGGTTCTCGGCTACGCACCGGCGCCGCAAAGCTCGTTTCCTTCAGGCAATATGATGCTCGCGCCGCCCCAGCCCGCGTTATCGTATCAAGGCGACGCGAGCGGCAGCGTGCTGCCGGAACGGCTGCGGCGCGCCAACGTGGCTTATGAAACGCGCGAAGCACCCGGCACGGTCATCATCGATACCGGCAATACCGCGCTTTATTATGTGCTCGGCCACGGCCGCGCCATCCGATACGGCGTCGGCGTCGGTCGCGAAGGCTTTACCTGGTCCGGCGTGCAAACCATCAGCCGCAAGGCGGAATGGCCGGACTGGCATCCGCCGGCGGAAATGATCGCGCGCCAGCCCTATCTGCCGCGTTTCATGGCAGGCGGCCCCGGCAACCCCTTGGGCGCGCGCGCCCTGTATCTCGGCTCCAGCGATTACCGCATCCACGGCACCAACGATCCCTCGACGATCGGCAAGTTCGTTTCCAGTGGCTGCATCCGCCTGACCAATGAAGACGTCGCCGACCTCTTCAGCCGCGTCGATGTCGGCACCAGGGTCGTCGTGCTGCCGAAGAACGCGCCGTACCTGGAAGCAGGGCGGACGGGCACCGTTCGCCCGGCGGCGGCCCAGCCGCGTCCGGCGGTGACGACACTGCCTTCAGGCCGCCAGGCGTTGAACCTTTCGACATCGTCGCTGGACTGATACTCGCAGCAAATATGGTCCGGAGGCCAGCATGAGCGGGAGATCGGGCAGAGCATTGGCGTCAGGCGCGGCGACGGTCTTATGCGCCCTGGTGTCAGCCCCACCGGCGCAAGCCGAGGACTTTTTCTCCGCCCTGTTCGGGGCCTTCGGCGTCCGTCTGCCTCACGCTCCCTCGAAGCCACTGCCGTTTGCAAGCGAAGGCGATCCCTCGGGCGCGCAAATCGACACCCGTCCCCGTGCCGGCTATTTTGGCGGCGGGCCGGCCTATTGCGTGCGTACATGCGACGGGCGCTACTTCCCGATATCGTCATCCGACAATCAAGGCCGGGCGGCGGCGTGCAACAGTTTTTGCCCGGCGAGCGAAACCGAGGTGGTCTACGGCAGCAATATCGACAATGCCGCGACCGAGTACGGAAAGCGCTACTCGGAACTGCCCAATGCGTTTCGCTATCGCAACGAGATCGTCGCGGGCTGCACCTGCAACGGCAAGGACCAGTTTGGTCTTGCGCCCGTCAGCATCGAGAACGACCCGACGCTTCGCAAGGGCGACATCGTCGCAGGCGGCGGCGGGTTGATGGTCGCCGGCCGCGGCGCCGATAAACGCGGCGTATCGTTGAATTTATCGCCTGCCTCGCAAAGCTTGCGCGCGCGCTATCAAGGCGTCCCGGTGGTGGCGGCTGAGTAACGCTCCCGCGATCTCATCACGCTCTAGCCGGCTGCCTTGGCCTCCCTGCGGCGGGCGGTGAGGATGAATTCGGTATAGCCATTCGGCTGCTCGCGCCCCTTGAAGACAAGGTCGCAGGCCGCCTTGAAAGCGATGCCGTCGAATCCCGGCGCCATCGGCCTGTACAGCGGATCGCCGCTGTTCTGCCCGTCGACCACCACCGCCATCCGCTTCAGCGACTCCATCACCTGTCCCCTGGTGATGACGCCCTGATGCAGCCAGTTCGCCAGATGCTGGCTCGAGATCCTCAAAGTGGCGCGGTCTTCCATCAGGCCGACGTCGTGGATATCGGGGACCTTGGAACAGCCGACCCCCTGGTCGATCCAGCGCACCACGTAACCGAGGATGCCCTGGCAATTGTTGTCGATTTCCTGCGTCACATCGTCGGGCGCCCAGTTCGACTGCGATACCGGGATGGTGAGGATGTCGGCCAGTTTTGCCCGCGGGCCGGCCTTGGCCAGTTCTTGCTGGCGCGCCTGCACGTTGACCATATGATAATGCAGCGCGTGCAGGGTCGCGGCGGTCGGCGACGGTACCCATGCGGTGGTGGCGCCGGCTCGCGGATGGCCGATCTTCTGCGCCAGCATGTCCGCCATCTTGTCGGGTGCGGCCCACATGCCCTTGCCGATCTGGGCATGACCGGGCAACCCGTCGATCAGTCCGATATCGACATTCCAGGCCTCATAGGCCGCGATCCAGGGCTGGGCCTTCATGTCGTTCTTGCGGATCATGGGACCGGCTTCCATCGAAGTGTGGATTTCATCGCCGGTGCGATCGAGGAAACCGGTATTGATGAAGCAGATTCGCTTCAAGGCGTTCTGGATGCAGGCCTTGAGGTTGACGGTGGTGCGGCGCTCCTCGTCCATGACGCCGACCTTCATGGTGTTTTCAGGCAGCGCCAGCATTTTCTCGACGCGATCGAACAGCTCGCAGGTCAGCGCGACCTCGTCGGGGCCGTGCATCTTCGGTTTCACGATGTAGACCGAGCCGGTGCGGCTGTTGCGTGTTTTGGTTGCGCCCTTGAGATCGTGGATCGCGAGCAGGCCGCTGACGGCGGCGTCGAGCATGCCTTCCGGAATCTCGGCGCCGGCGCTGTCGAGCACGGCGTCGGTGAACATGTGATGGCCGACATTGCGCATCAACAGCAGGCTGCGCCCGTGCAGCCTGAGCTCCCTTCCGTCCGGCGCCGTGTAGACGCGATCGGGGTTGAGCGCGCGCTTTAGCGTCTTGCCGCCCTTCTCGAAGTCGGCCGACAATGTGCCGTTCATCAGGCCCAGCGTATTGCGATAGACAAGTACCTTGTCTTCGGCATCGACCGCCGCGACGCTGTCTTCCATGTCCAGAATGGTGGAGACCGCCGCTTCCATGATCATGTCGGCAACGCCTGCCGGATCGTCCTTGCCGATCATATGGCCGCGATCGATTACAATCTCGATGTGCATGCCGTTGTTGACCAAGAGGATCGCCGCCGGCGCGGCCGACTCGCCCCGATAGCCGGCGAACTGCGGGTTGGATTTCAGCGCGGTGGCGTTGCCGCTCTTCAGTTTGACGGAAAGCTGGCCGGCGATAACGCCGTAGGAAATCACATCGCTATGACTCCCGTTCGCCAGCGGCACGGCGGAATCGAGAAAGGCTTTGGCTTTCGCGACCACCTTGGCGCCTCTCGCCTTGTCAAAACCCTTGCCGGTCTCGCCGGCCTCGTGCGGTATCGCGTCGGTGCCATAAAATGCATCGTACAGGCTGCCCCAGCGCGCGTTGGCGGCGTTCAGCGCGTAGCGCGCGTTGGTAAGGGGCACGACCAGCTGCGGGCCGCAGATTCTTCCGATCTCCTGGTCGACATTCGCGGTCTCGACCTTTTGGGTCGCCGGCTCCGGCAACAGATAGCCGATCTCCTTGAGGAATGCCGTGTAGGCAGTCATGTCGAATGGCTTGCCCTTGTTGACGCGGTGCCAGTCGTCGATTTTTTCCTGCAAGGCGTCGCGCACCGCGAGCAGTTCGCGGTTCTTCGGGGCGAGATCGCGGATGATGGCGGCGAGCCCAGCCCAAAACGCGTCGGGCGAAATCCCGCTTTTGGGGGTCGCTTCGCTGGCGATGAAATCGAACAGAACAGGCGCGATCTTAAGCCCGTGGGCCGGAATACGATTCATGATGGGTTTTTCTCGTGGGAAACGGTGGCGAGATGCCGTTTTCAGGGCAAAAAGCCAAAAAGCGCCTGATGGCGCGACGTTCGGGGGCCTTTTAGCGCCAAAACCGGGCCAATGAAAAGCCCTCCGGCTGCCTAATACAACGGCGCTTGCTGGCTCAAATATTGGCAGCGAGATCAACGGGTTCGTCGAACAGAATGCCGGTTCTTGTCAGCATCCGCTCGATCTCGTCGGTCGCCTCGGAAACCGAGCGCGTCGAGGTGTCGATGGTCAACTCGGCGTCGGCGGGCGGCTGGTAATCGCCGCTGATGCCGGTGAATGCCTGCAGCGCACCGGCGCGGGCCTTGGCGTAATGACCCTTGGGATCGCGGCTCTCGCACACTGCCGCCGGCGTTGAGACGTAAACTTCACGGAATGCCGTGGCGGCGATGCGGCGCGCCGCGGCGCGATCGGCGATCGAGGGCGAGACCGCGGCGACGATGACGATGTGTCCGTTGCGCGCCAGATGATTGGCGACCTCGGCCAGCCGGCGAATATTTTCGCTGCGATCGGCAGCGGAAAAGCCGAGATCGGCATTGAGACCGGCGCGGAGCGTGTCGCCGTCGAGCAGGATCGGCGAGCCGCCGTTGCCGAACAGCCGGCGTTCCAGCGCGCGCGCCAGGGTCGATTTTCCGGAGCCCGGCAGTCCCGTCAGCCAGACCACCGCGCCGCCATGACGATAACGCGCCGAGCGCTCTTCGGGGCGCAACGCGGATTCCACGGGCACGATATCGACGGGAACTGCGCGTTGTCCGGTATCGACCGAGAGCACGAGGCCGCCGCCGGCAATGCGGCCGTTGACCTCGATCACCAGGCGTCCGGTGCGCGGATTGTCGGCATGGGGATCCGCCGCCAGCGGCTGGCCCAACGCGATGTCGATCTCGCCGACATGGTTGCGCGCGATCGATTTGGTCTCGATGCTCGACAATTCGCCGGGATCGACGGCTTTCTCGATTGCAACAACACTGGCGCGGGTTTCCCTGGTGCCGAGCCGGAGCAGAATCGAGGCGCCCGTGGTGAGCGGTTTGTCGTGCAGCCAGAAAATACGCGCGTGAATTCGGCGGGTATCGCGTGGAGCGGATTCGACATGGGCGATCACGTCGCCACGCTCGATGAACAGCTCGCGGTCGAGCGTGATGCCCACCGACCGTCCCGCGGTCTGACGCCCCTTGACCGGCGTGACCGGCCAGGCCTCGACGGTCCGGATCCTGGCGATCTTGCCCGCGGGCATGATGACGATCTCGTCGCCGGCCGCAAGGCTGCCGGATTCGATACGGCCCGCGACAATGCGGCGGTCGTCGAATTTGTAGATTGCCTGCACCGGCAGCCGCAGCGCCAGCCGCTCAAGCGGCCGCGCGGGCTCCAGCGCATCGAGCGCTTCCACCACGGTCGGGCCGCCATACCACTGGATGCGCGGCGTGGTGACGGCGACGCCGTCGCCGTCACGCGCCGAAATCGGAATCACCGCCGAAGGCGTGAGGCCGAGACCGATCAGATGCGCCGATATCTCGTCGCTGATCGCCTTGAAACGCGCGGCGCTGAAATCGACCCGGTCCATCTTGTTGATGACGACCGCGACCTGCTTGATGCCGAGCAGATGCAGGAGATAGCCGTGGCGCCTGGTCTGGTCGCGCACGCCTTCCAGCGCGTCGATGATCAGAACCGCGCCATCCGCCTGCGAGGCGCCGGTAATCATGTTGCGCAGGAATTCGGCGTGACCGGGCGCGTCGATCAGCACCACGTCGCGCGAGCGCGTGCGGAAGCTGATCTGCGTGGTGTCGATGGTGATGCCCTGGTCGCGCTCGGTTTGCAGCGCATCGAGCAGGAACGACCACTCGAACGACATGCCGCGGCGGGCGCTGACCGCCTTCAGCATTTCGAGTTTGCCTTCGGCCAGGCTGCCGGTCTCGAACAACAGGCGCCCGACCAGGGTCGACTTGCCGTGATCGACATGGCCAACGATGACGATACGGACCAGCGGACGCGTGGTGCCGTTGGGCGTCGTCGACGTCGCGGCGGGGGCTATCATGTTCATCGTGGCGCTCAACCTGGTCCGTCAGAGATAGCCGGCGACGCGCAGCCGCTCGAACGCGTCTTCGGTTTCGTGATCGAGCGCACGGCCGGCGCGTTCCGGAACTTTGGTATTCTCGAGCTCGGCCAGGATTTCCTCGACGTTGGAAGCGGTTGAATTGACCGGATGGGTGATGTCGGCATCGCCCAGCGAGCGATAGCGTTTGCCGTCTTTCGCCAGATAAAGCGGGATGATCGGGATATTTTCGCGTCTGGTGTAGGCCCAGATGTCGGCTTCGGTCCAGTGCAGGATCGGGTGAATGCGCAAATGCGCGCCCGGCGGCGGCGAGGCGTTGAACTGGTCCCAGAATTCGGGCGGCTGATCGCGAACGTCCCAGCCGCCCTCAACGCCGCGTGGCGAGAACACCCGTTCCTTGGCGCGCGTGGCCTCTTCGTCGCGGCGAATGCCGGCGATCAGGCCGTCGAAGCCATATTTGGCGAGCGCCAGCTTCAGCCCGTCGGTCTTGCGTGCGGCCGATCGCGCGGCCGGCGGCAAGGTCGGATCGATGGTCTCGAGCGGCGGGCAGGGTTCGATCCGAAGATCGAGCCGCCATTCCTTGCCGTAGCGATCGCGAAACGCGTACATCTCCGGAAATTTCTTGCCGGTATCGACATGCAATGCGGGAAACGGTACATGGCCGAAAAAGGCCTTGCGCGCCAGCCAGATCATCACGTTGGAATCCTTGCCGAGCGACCACAGCAGCGCCAGCTTCTTCATCCGCGCGAACGCTTCCCTGAAAATGTAGATGCTCTGGGCTTCCAGCGCGTCGAGGTGATCGGCGGCGCGCTCATGCAAGCTGCCGTCGCCGGGAATTTGCGGTGCCGCTGTTCCCCCAATCGGATTCATTCGATGCAGCCGCTCTTCGGCGCGATCGTCGTCGAGAAGATGCATCTAGCGCCCTTGGCCTCTGTGGGTAAAAATTCTATAGTTGCACTGCGACAGAGAAGAAACAATTTTCTCTTTACGGGCGCTGAACAAGACATATATAGAAAATAATTCCAGTCAACCCCGGAACTTGGGGAAGCGAGTATTGCATGCGATTCCTGCCGGTATTTCTCGATCCGCAAGCCGGTTCCGTGCTGCTGGTCGGCGGCGGTGAGCCGGCGCGGGCGAAATTGCGCCTGCTGGCGGCGGCCGGCGCGCACATCCGCTGGTTCTCGACCGACGGCCATCATGATGTCGGCGGTCTGCAGACCGCCGACCTGGCGCGCATCGAGCTTGCGGGAGGCGATCCGCTTGCCGCGGATCTGCGCGGTGTGATTGCGATCCTGTGTGCGGGCGCCGGCGACATCGGCATTGCGATGTCGGTCCGGGCCAGGGCGGTCGGCCTGCCTGTCAATGTGATGGATGACCTTTCCCATTCGACCTTTATTTTTCCGGCCATCGTCGATCGCGGCGATATCGTGGTTGCGGTCGGCACCGGCGGCGCCTCGCCGGTGGTGGCGCGCCGGGTGCGCGAGCGCATCGAGGCGATGCTGCCGACGCGGATCGGCGATCTCGCTGGCTTTATCGGCCATTGGCGCAAGTCTTTCAACAGCCGCATTCCCGAATTTGCGTTGCGCCGCCGTTTCTGGGAGCGCGTGGCCGATGGCCCGATCGGTGCGCTGGTTCTGGCCGGGCGCAGCAATGAGGCCGAAGCGGCGCTGAAAAACATCTCCGATCCCACGGCCTTCGCCGGTGCGCAGGCATCGGGCCAGGCGGAGGGCAGGGTGACCCTGGTCGGCGCCGGTCCGGGCGATCCGGATTTGCTGACCGTCAAGGCGCTGCGCGCCCTGCAGGACGCCGACGTTGTCTTTTACGATGAACTGGTCTCGCCGGAAATTCTCGATCGCGCCCGCCGCGATGCATCGCTGGTGCCGGTCGGCCGCCGCGTCGGCAAGCCCGGCATCGGCCAGGACGCCATCAACAAATTGCTGATTGATGCGGCGAAGTCCGGGCATCGCGCGGTGCGCCTCAAGGGCGGCGATGCCTTCGTATTCGGCCGCGGCGGCGAGGAAGTCGAAGCATTGCGCGCGGCCGGCGTCGGCTATTCCGTGGTGCCGGGAATTACCGCGGGGTTAGGCGCCGCCGCGGAGTTCGAGGTGCCGCTGACCTTCCGTCACGAGGCGCTGCGCATCACCTTCCTTACCGCGCACAAGGCCAGGGACGCCGATGATGTCGACTGGTCTGTCCTGACAGACGAGAAAATGACTGTCGTGGTCTATATGGGAATGACCGCCGCGCCGTCGGTCCGGTCGGGGCTGTTGGCCGCCGGACGCTCGCCGCGGACTCCGGTTGGCGTGTTCGCGCGGGTGACGCGGCCGGATTCGCAAAGTTCGGTCGGAATCCTGGACGATCTTCCGGCGCTGGTCGAAAAGATCGACGGCGGTCCCGCCATTCTCATCATCGGCGATGTGGTCGCGCACTCGGCGCCATGGCGCCATTCCAGTCTCAACCGGGTGATCTCAGAACTGCTGGAAGCTGCCGCATGACCTCTCCGCTGCAACAAAAGATCAGGATAACAGGCCCATCGGTGGTGACCGCCAACCGCACCTGGGACGGCGCGGTGATCTACCGCACCGGCCAGCAAGGCTGGTCGGCGCGGTTGTCGGATGCGGCGGTGGTTCGCACCTCCGATGCGGCGCGGGCGTTGCTCGCCGAATCGGTTGCCGACGATGTGGGCGCGGTCGGCGCCTACATCGCGCCGGTCGAGATCAGCGACACCGGCGAGATCGGGCCCGGCAATCTGCGCGAGCATATCCGGCTCCAGGGCGTCACCATCGAGCTTCCGGTTCCGGGTTAAGGCTTTCAGTCCATGTATGCATATGATGAAATCGACCGCACGCTGATCAACGAGCGGGTCACCGAATTTCGCGATCAGGTGAAGCGCCGGCTGTCCGGTGAACTCACCGAGGACGAATTCAAGTCGCTGCGGTTGATGAACGGCGTCTATCTGCAGCTGCACGCTTACATGTTCCGGGTTGCTATCCCCTACGGCACGCTGTCGTCGGAGCAACTGCGCCGGCTGGCGCATGTCGCGCGGCGTTACGACCGCGGCTACGGCCACTTCACCACCAGGCAGAACATCCAGTTCAACTGGATCAAGCTTGCCGAATTGCCCGACGCGCTGGCCGATCTTGCCGAAGTTGGCATCCATGCGATGCAGACCAGCGGTAACTGCACCCGCAACATCACCGCGGACCAATGGGCTGGCGTGGCACCCGGCGAAATCGAGGATCCGCGGGTCTGGGCCGAGCTGCTGCGGCAATATTCGACGCTGCATCCGGAGTTCTCGTTCCTGCCGCGCAAGTTCAAATTCGCGATCACCGCATCCGAGCATGATCGCGCGGCGATTAAGGTACACGACATCGGCCTGCGGCTGCACAGGAACGCGGAAGGCGAAACCGGCTTCGAGGTGCTGGTCGGCGGCGGGCTCGGCCGCACCCCGTTCATCGGCAAGACCATCAAGCCGTTCGTGCCGGGGCGCGATCTCTTGAGCTATGTCGAGGCGATCCTGCGCGTCTACAACCAGTATGGCCGCCGCGACAACATCTACAAGGCCCGCATCAAGATCCTGGTGCATGAACTCGGCATCGAGAAATTCGCAAGCGAAGTCGAGGACGAGTGGTTGCAGATGCGCGACAGCGCATTGGCGCTGGATGACGCTGACGTCGAGGATATCAGGTCGCGCTTCACCTATCCGGCGTACGAAAAACTGCCGCATATGCCGGAGGAATTGAAGAAGGCGGCGCACGATCCGGATTTCGAGGCCTGGTGCAAGAATTCGGTTTTCCCCCACAAGGCGCCGGGCTATGCGATCGTGACGCTGTCGCTGAAGCCGGTGGGTGGGCCGCCTGGCGATGCCACCGCCTCGCAGATGGACACGATCGCAGATCTCGCCGACAAATATTCCGTCGGCGAGATTCGCGTCGGTCACGAGCAGAACCTGGCGCTGCCCCATGTCGCAAGACGCGACCTGCCGGCGCTGTGGCGGGCGCTGGACAAGATCGGCGTCGCGATACCCAACGTCAACCTGGTCACCGACATCATCGCCTGCCCGGGGCTGGATTATTGCTCGCTTGCCAATGCGCGCTCGATCCCGATCGCGCAGGAACTGACGCTGCGCTTCGCCAATCCCGACACCGCCAACCTGATCGGACGGTTGCATATCAATATCTCCGGCTGCATCAACGCCTGCGGCCATCATCATGTCGGCCACATCGGCATTCTCGGCGTCGAGAAGAACGGCGAGGAATTTTACCAGATCACGATCGGCGGACGGGCCGACGAACACGCCGCGGTCGGCACCCTGATCGGACCCGCGGTGCCCTATGCGGAGGTCGCCGACGTGGTCGAGGACATTGTCGAAGCCTATCTGGCGCTGCGCGCCCGTCCCGATGAGCTTTTCATCGACACGGTGAAGCGGCTTGGCGTCGAACCTTTCAGGGAGCGGGTCTATGCCACTCGTTAAGAACGGAAAAATCTCCGGCGATCCTTATCTTCACGTCGCCGACGATGGCGAGCTTCCGGGCGACGGCGCTGTCCTGATTTCGGCTGCGCGATTTCTCGAGAATACGGAGGGGCTTTCACGCCGGGCCGGGCGCACCGGGGTGATCTGGCCGAACAATCGCGACGTCGACGATCTCGTGCCCTATCTCGGCCGGCTCGCATTGGTGGCGCTGGTGTTTCCGAGTTTTCGGGACGGCCGGGCCTACAGCCAGGCACGGCTGCTGCGGGAGCGTCATCATTTCACAAGTGAGCTGCGCGCCACGGGGCAGGTGCTGCGCGACCAGTTCGTGTTCATGCTGCGCGCCGGATTCGACGCGTTCGAGGTGAAAAAGCCGGAGGATGCCCAGGCGTTCGCCATCGCGGCAAAGCGCTATTCGGTGTTCTATCAGCCGACCGGCGATGGCCGCATCACCGCGCTGCACCGGCGGATGCAACTGCGCCATTCCGAGAGCGCCAGCCAGTGAATGCGCCTGCAAATCGGGTGTTGCCGGAACCGGCAGGACGCTCGCCGGATTTGCCGGCGGCCGAGACGCTCGATCGCGCGCTTGTCGATGCTTCGCCGGCGGACGTGATCGCCGCCGCGCTGAAAACCGTCGGCCGCGAGCGTCTTGCCGTGGTGTCGTCGTTCGGCACCGAATCGGCGGCGCTTCTCAAAGTGATGGCTGACGTCGACGCCTCGATTTCCGTGATCTTTCTCGATACCTTGTGGCTGTTCGAGGAGACGCTGGCCTATCGCGATACTTTGATCGTGACACTGGGCCTGCGCGACGTCCGTTCGGTCGAGCCTCTTGAAGAGACGCTGTCGCGCGAGGACGCAAATCGCGAATTGTGGTTCTCCGATCCTGATGCGTGCTGCCGGATCCGCAAGGTCGAGCCGCTGGCGCGGGCGCTCAAACCGTTCGACGCATGGATCAACGGCCGCAAGCGTTTTCAGGGCGGCCAGCGCGCCGCCATTCCCGTCGTCGAAAACGACGGCGGCAGGCTGAAATTCAATCCTTTCGCCAACGTCTCGCGTGAGCAAATCGAGGCGATCTACGCGGCTGCAAACCTGCCGCCGCATCCGCTTGCAGCCACGGGCTATCTCTCGGTCGGATGCATGCCCTGCACCTCCAGGACCTCGGCCGACGAGGACACCCGCGCGGGGCGCTGGCGCGGCCGGCCCAAGACGGAATGCGGGATACATACCGCCAAAGCTTCGTAGGACAAGGATTTGTCATTCCGGGATGGTCCGAAGGACCAGACCTGGAATCTCGAAATTCCGGATTCGACGCTTTCGCATCGCCGCGGAATGACGCCCAAATCGGCCCCATCGTTCACCATTCAGCCACGGTTGGTATGCAACAACGCCGCCATGGGGCAATTCCGAATCAGGCGGCTGGCGGTGGCGATAACGGGGCTTTTGGCGCTGGGCGGCTGCGCGGCGGAGGCTCCGATCGAGCAGCCGACCATGTATCAGAGCATGGCCAATGACGGCGCCAAACTCGATCCCGACGCCGCAGCCTCGATGATTTCGCTGTACCGGCAGAACAATGGCCTCGGCGCCGTGGTGGTCGATCCCCAACTCATGAAGCTCGCGGAAGCGCAGTCGCAGGCGATGGCAAGCCATGACAGACTGGACCACGACGTAAAGGCGCCGCTGGCCCAGCGCCTGACGGCATTGGGATATCCCGCGACGATTGCGGTGGAAAATGTCTCGGCCGGATATCACACTTTGGCCGAGGCGTTTTCGGGCTGGCGCGACTCGCCCCCGCACCGCGCCAATATGCTGAAAAATGGTGTCACAAAATTAGGCATCGCGGCAAGCTATGCTCCAAATACCAAGTACAAGGTATTCTGGACGCTTATCCTGGCGTCGTCGGACCCGGCCATCGCCGCCCGCTGATTGACGCCAACGCCAACTGACGCCACGGTGCAATCGCTTTTTGATGTTCGATCGGTGGTGATGATGGATACTTCCAATCCAGCGCCGGAAAAGACTCCGGCGATGGCGCGGCGCGTGCTTGTTCTGCAAGGCGGCGGCGCGCTCGGCTCCTATCAGGCCGGCGCCTACAAGGCGCTGAGTGACGCCGATTTCGAGCCCGACTGGATCGCCGGCATCTCGATTGGCGCCATCAATGCCGCGATCATCGCCGGCAACCCGCGTGAAAAGCGGGTGGAGCGCCTTGAGGAATTCTGGGCGATGGTTTCTTCCCCGGTGACCTGGAATCCCGTCACGCCGGGCGATCGCGCGCGTTCCTATTTCAACGAGACCAGCGCGGCCCTGGTCGCCACCTTCGGCGTTCCCGGCTTTTTTACGCCGCGTTTTCCGCCTGCGCCGCTGTGGCCGCAGGGTACCTTGCAATCGCAGAGCTATTACGACACCGCGCCGTTGCGCAAAACGCTGGAGCGCCTGGTCGATTTCGACCGCATCAACGATCTGAAGACCCGGCTCAGCGTCGGCGCGGTGAGCGTGACATCGGGCAATTTCAGATATTTTGACAATTTCGAGTTCAGGAAGCTCGGCAAGACGATCGGGCCGGAACATATCATGGCGTCCGGCGCGCTGCCGCCGGGCTTTCCTTCCGTCGTCATCGACGGCGAACATTACTGGGACGGCGGCATCGCCACCAACACGCCGCTCGATTATGTGCTGGATGCCGAGATCAAAAGGGACCTGCTGATCTTTCAGGTCGATCTGTTCAGCGCGCGCGGGCCGCTTCCGGACTCGCTGCTGGAGGCCGCCGAGCGCGAAAAAGACATCCGCTTCTCCAGCCGCACCCGGATGAATACCGACAAGAACAAGCAGGTTCACAACGCCCGCAAGGCGCTGCGCGAGCTGATCGGGAAATTGCCGGATTATCTGAAGAACGATCCATCGGTCGAATTGCTGCGAGAAGCCGCCAAGGAAAGCACCGTCACCGTGGTGCATCTGATTTACCGCAGCAAAAACCACGAATCCTCCTCCAAGGATTATGATTTTTCACGGGTCGGCATGGTCGAACACTGGAGCGCGGGCGAGCGCGACGTTCGTCGGTCGTTGCGTCACGAGGAATGGCTCGAACGGCCGCAATCCGGCGAAACCATGATGACTTACGATCTCGCGGCGGACGACGCCGAAACCATCGACGGCAAAGACGGCAAAGACGGCAAACAGGAGTAGATGAAATGGGTATTCTGACAGGCAAGACCGCTGTGGTGACCGGCTCGACCAGCGGCATCGGACTCGCCTATGCGCGCGCCTTTGCC
>Ga0116129_1000986_pt1 | contig 16425 bp, 14 predicted proteins | sample June2015DPH_17_2_FD_89732 | JGI IMG/M metagenome (GOLD analysis project Ga0116129, IMG submission 89732) | Peatland microbial communities from SPRUCE experiment site at the Marcell Experimental Forest, Minnesota, USA - June2015DPH_17_10 | ecosystem: Environmental > Terrestrial > Soil > Wetlands...
GTACATCGTCGACCGATACAACAATCCCGCGGCCGTCAATCCGGATGTGGATCCGAATATCGTCGGCACGAGCGGCATTTTTCAGACGGCGGAATACCAATCCAATTCGGATTATCAAAAGACCGCTGCGATCATGAAACTTGTAATCGACGGCAATGCAGCCGCCGGCACCATTGAAATGGATGGATTTGATTACCACGACGGTACTCGCGCCACCGGTGAAGCGCGCGATCTGAATCTGGGCAATTGCATCGGTGCCGTTTTGGAATACGCGAATCGCGTCGGCAAGCCCGTCATGATCTACGTCTTCTCCGATGGCTCGCTGGCGAGCGGCGGCATGATCGACAACTCGGTCGGCGGTCGCGGCAAGGGCGTATGGACCGCAGACAACCAGAATGTCGCGGCGACGTATTTCTTGGTTTTCAATCCCTCCGGTAGACCGGTGGCCGCGCAGGCCAATCCGGAGATGAGTTTGCAGATCGGTAACTTCAATCCCGACGGCTCGCAAAACACCACCGGCAGTCCGGCTGGCAACAACGTGCCCAACTTGGCGCAGATGGTGGTACTCAACTACATGGGGCTGCACAGTGCCAGCGCCATTTCGGCGTGGCCCACCCTGTGGCCAGCACCGAACTTGAACAACGGGCTGGGCTCAGGCAGTGCGCTCGCACCTCTGATCGCGTGGCAACCGCTCGCCGGTCTCGTGAACGGCATGGTTGCCAAGGCTCGGTCTTGAACAAAGGGGTCTGACGGCGACGTCAGACCCTTCATTGCTGTCTCATTCCGGAGACATTCCTCCTTGTTCCCCGGCTCGTAAGGTCCGCCCGTGCCGCGTGTACGCTGCGAGACCCTTTCTGCGCCAATCCCCTTACGAATGATATTGTCCGAATGTGCGCCAAGTCATGTAGAAACCGAGCGAACACGCGCCCGCTGCGTTGACACTGCGGCTCGCATTGTGCGATTTTGCATAAGGTCTGATCAGGGCAAACTCACCGAAAGGCGAGGGCGCAAAGCTTCCGGTACGGGGCCCATTTTTAAGAGAGAGGTCCAGGACAGCGGGGTTACCAGCGTGATGGATGAGTCGCGACGCTTAGGCGTCAGTTTAAGCGTTGCACCGCATGCGTAGAGCATTGTTCGCCGGTTGCCTGATTCTGAGCGCCGCAATGGCCGCATCGTCGAATGCTGCCGTGCCGACCATCGTCGGCAAGGATGCACCGGATTTCGTGTTGCGAGGGTTGGATGGCCGCAATCTGCGCCTGTCCGAATTTCGCGGCCAGGTCGTGCTGGTCAATTTTTGGACTCGCTCGGACGGGGACTCGCGCCAGCAGATGCCGGCGCTCGATCGGATCAACATCACCTACCAGCGTGCCGGCCTGGTGGTCCTGGGCGTGTCGGTGGACGATGACCTGCGGCGCTCGAAGGAGTTTGCGGCCGCCATGGGTGTGTCGTATCCCATCTTGTTCGACACCGGCTCACAGATCGGCAAGGACTATTTCTTGCAGAAAATGCCCATGACGATCTTGGTGGATCGGGCGGGCGTCGTGCGTTATTCGGCCGTTGGCTTCAGGCGCGGCGACGAACGTGTTTATCTTGATCAAATCCGCGAATTGCTGCGCGAATAACGATAGGTCTGTTATGAATCTCAAGCATCGAATTGTATCGGTCGTGGTCTGCGGCGCATTGCTGTCCTCGGCGTGGATGGCCATGGGCCAGACCCCGCCGCCCGCCGCCGCTCCCGCTGCCGACGCCCCGGCCGCCGCCGCGGCGAATGCGCCCGCCACCGATACGCCGCCCGCTGCGGACGCGCCGGCGCCGCCGGTGCCCGCGGTCGATGCGCCGCCCGCGGAGCTCAAGACGCTGGATCAAGAGGTGCAAGGGCTCAAGAAAGATGTCGTCGATCTGAACAAGGACCTGTTCGTGCTCCAGGAAGAGCTGCTCTTTCCGGCCAACACCCAGGTGGCGCTCTACATCTCGATGGATGTCGGCACATTTTTCGCGCTGGATTCGGTGACGGTCAAAATCGACAACAAGGAAGTCAAGAATTACCTGTACACGGCGCGCGAAGCGGATGCCTTGCTCAAGGGCGGCGTGCAGCAAATCTACTTGGGGAATTTGAAAGTCGGCAAGCATGAGCTGGTGGCATTCTTCACCGGTAAAGGTCCGGTTGAGCGCGACTACAAGCGCGGCGCCGCGATTAATTTCGACAAGGGCGTGGGCGCGAAGTATTTGGAACTTAAGATCACCGACCGCGTTCCCAAGCATCAACCTGAGTTCCTGATCAAAGACTGGGAATGATTGCGTGCAAGGCGTGATTCACACACTTCGGCCGCTGCTTCTCGGCGGGCTGCTGCTGGCGCTGCCGTTTGCGGCGCCGCATGCGAAAAACGTCAAGCCGGATCCCAATGGCTTGGTCCCGCATGTGGTCCAGGATCTCGCCTACGGCGACGTGCTCTTTTACTTCTTCCAGGACGATTATTTCGATTCGATCACGCGCCTGCTCGCGGCGCGCCAATTGGATCGCGTTCCGCATACCCAGGAAGAAGCCGAATTGCTGCTGGGAGGTTTGTACCTGTCTCTCGGCGAGCACGTCGAGGCCGGCCGAATCTTCGAAGCGCTGCTGAACAAGAATACCTCGGAGTTTGTGCGCAACCGCGCTTGGTACTATCTGGGCAAGGTCTGGTATCAGCGCGGCTATCTCGAAGAGTCCGAGCGGGCGCTGCACCAGGTCTCGGACAAGATGGATCCGCGCATCAACGCCGAGCGCTACATGCTGCTGGCGCAGCTCATGATGCGCCAGGGGCGCTATGACGAGGCCATCACCGCGCTCAGCAGCTGGCATGGCGCTCCGGACTGGACAGCCTATGCGCAATTCAATCTAGGCGTGGCCTTGGTGCGCAGGGGCAGGTTGCCGGAGGCCATCACCTATCTCGATCGGGTCGGCAACATACAGACCCGCAGCGAGGAATTGCTGGCGCTGAAAGACAAGGCCAACCTCGCGCTCGGCTTCGCGTTGCTGCAGGCCCAGCGGGCGTCGGAAGCCAAGCCCATCCTGCAGCGGGTACGGCTCGAGGGCCCCTATTCGAGCAAGGCGCTGCTGGGAGTGGGGTGGGCGGATGCAGGCATGGGTCAATTCAAGCGCGCCCTGGTTCCCTGGCTTGCGCTTCGCAAGCGCAGTTTGCTCGACTCGGCGGTTCAAGAATCGTTTCTGACGGTGCCTTACGCGTACGCCCAGTTGTCGGCATCGGGCCAAGCCGCCGAATCCTACAATTCAGCCATCGAGTCCTTCGACGCTGAGCTGAAGCGCATCGATGAGTCGATCGAGGGCATTCGCAGCGGCAAGCTGCTCGATCGGCTGCTCGATGATGACAAGAAGGACACGCTCACCTGGTATTGGCAGCTGACGACGGTGCCCAACGCGCCCGAGTCGCGCTATCTGTATGCGCTTCTGGCCAGCAACGAGTTTCAAGAAGGTCTGAAGAACTACCGCGAACTGAACTTCATGAGCCGCAATCTGGACGATTGGCGCGACGATGTCTCGGCGTACGATGACATGCTGGATACCCGCCAAGCGGCCTATAACCAGCGCGTGCCGAAGGCCGATGCCGTCTTGGCCGCGACCGATCTTGACGGTTTGACTCAAAAGCGCGTGGATTTCGAATCGCGCATCAATGAAATCGAGAAGTCCAATGACGTGGCTGCCTTGGGCACTCCCGAGGAGCAACAGACCTGGGCGCGTTTGAAGCGCATCGAGGAATATTTGGCAATGCATCCGGATGATCCGGATTTGGCCGACATGCGCGAAAAGCACCGCCTCATGAAGGGCGTCATGTACTGGCGGCTGTCGGAGAGCTTCAAGGCCAGGCTGTGGAATGAGCGCCGTTCGGTCAAGGAACTCGAGGGCGTGCTCAAGGAGACGCAGAAGCGCGCCGTCCTGGTCAAGCAGGCGCGGGTGGGAACTCCGTTGACCACGGGAGGCTATGCCGCGCGGGTGGCGGCCATCCGTGCGCGGATCGATCAGTTGCATGAGCGCCTGGCCGATATCTCGGAGCGGCAGAGTCTTTTCCTGCAATCGCTCGCCATCCGCGAACTCGAGGGACAGAAGCAGCGCATCGAAACCTACGAGATCCAAGCGCGCTATGAGCTGGCCGCGATTTATGACCGCACGTCGAACGGACCGTCCAACGCGCCCCCTAGGCCCAAGCCATGAAGCGCTTGGTCGCACGATCGACATGTGCCGCCGCAATACTGGCGGCGGTCGCGCTCAGTCCGGCGGGTCTCGCCGCGCCGCAGAAACCGGCGACCATCAAGGATCTGGAGGATCAGCCGGTCGATATCAGCACCGATCCTCCGCAGAACGTCGACGCCGCCAAGACCATGGAAAGCTACAAGCGGTTTCTCGATCTGAATGCGGGGGATGCCGCATTGCGCTCCGAGGCGCTGCGACGCCTCGGCGATTTGAATTTGGAAAGCTCGGAATCCGAACGCATAGAGCGCGAACTGGTGACCAACGAGGGATTGCGTGCCACGGAAGCCATTCATTTGTATTCCGCGCTGCTGAAGACGTACCCGAAGTATGAGCGCAATGATTCGGTGCTCTACCAGCTGGCCCGGGCATATGAGCTGAACGCGCAGCCCGACAAGGCGCTGGCCTCCTTGGATCAGCTCGTGGCGCAGTATCCGAACAGCCACTTCATCGATGAGACGCAATTTCGCCGCGGCGAGCTGCTGTTCTCGGACAAGGCATACCCGAAGTCGCAAGCCGCCTACGAAGCGGTCATCAAAACCGGTCCTTCCTCCGCGTTCTACAACCAAAGCCTCTACAAGCACGGCTGGTCGCTGTTCAAGCAGGGCGAAAATGAACGCAGCCTGGATTCCTTTGCCTCGGTACTCGATTCAGTCCTGGTTTCGAAGAAAGACCCGAAGGAATTGATTGAGATCGACACCTTGAGCCGCGCCAATCGAGAACTCGTCGAGGACACGTTCCGAGTGATGTCGATCACCTTCTCCTATCTCGAGGGCCCGAAGTCGATCGCCGACTTCGTCAAGCACCGCACGCCGCCGGGCCGGCCGCCGCGGCCTTATGCGTATCTCATGTATGCGCGCTTGGGCGATTTGTACATGGAGAAGGAGCGCTACACGGATGCGGCCGACAGCTATCGCGCCTTCGTGTCACAGGATCGCAACAACGAGAAAGCTCCGCTGCTGGAAATGCAGGCCATCGAGGCTTATTCGAAAGGCGGTTTCCCGCAATTGGTATTGCAGGGCAAGAAAGAGTTCGTGGAAAATTACAGTTTCGGTACGGCGTACTGGCAGGGGCGCGACCCGAAGAGCGAACCGCAGGTCGTGGCGGTGCTGAAGACCAATCTCAAGGATGTGGCGCAGTACTATCACGCTCAAGCGCAACGCACCAAAGATGTCGCGGATTATCAAGAAGCGGCGAAATGGTATCGCAGCTATCTGCAGTCATTCCCGGACGACCCGGGTTCCGCGGTGACCAATTTCCTGCTCGCCGATACGCTGTTCGAGAGCAAGCAGTATCTGGACGCCGCCCAGGAATACGAAAGCACCGCCTATCACTATGGCGATCACGAAAAGGCGGCGGCGGCCGGGTATGCGGCGGTCATCGCTTACGGGAAGCAAGAAGACACATTGTCCGGTGAGCCCAAGGCCGCCTTGCACGTCAAGACGATCGACAGCTCCTTGAAGTTTGCGAAAGAGTTCCCCGCCCATCCGGAAAGCGCGCAGGTTTTGACCCGTGCCGCCACGGAGCTTTACGCGGCGAAGGACTATGCGCGCGCGGTGTCTGCCTCGGAAGCGCTCCTGGCAAAGTCGCCGCCGGTCGACGCTGCCAAACAACGCATCGCGTGGACCGTGATCGGCAATTCGAATTTCGATCAAGGCGTGTTCGACCAGGCCGAGACGGCCTATACGCACGCGCAAGGTTTGATGGCGCCGAACGATCCGGAGCGCGGAGCGATCGTCGAACGTCTTGCCGCGTCGATCTACAAGCAGGGAGAGCAAAAGAGCAAGTCCGGCGATAGCGCCGCTGCCGTGGAAGACTTTCTGCGCGTCGCGTCGCTTGCGCCCGCCTCCAAAGCGCGTTCGAGTGCTGATTTCGACGCCGCGGCGCTGCTGATTACGCAAAAGCAATGGGACCGCGCGATCGTCGTTCTCGAAGGGTTCCGGCGTAACTTCCCGCAAAGTCCGCTGCAGGCCGACGTGACCCGGAATCTCGCCGTGGCCTATTTGGAATCGAACAAACCTGGCCAGGCGGCGGTTGAATTCGAGCAAATTGCGCAGTCGCCCAAGGAAACGCCGGAAGTGCAGCGGGAAGCCACCCTGCAGGCGGCGGATCTGTATGAGAAGTCGGGCAACTCGGCCAAGGCCCGCACCATGCTCGAGGCCTTCGTGAAGCACTTCCCGCAGCCTTTGGGTCCGGCCATGGAAGCCCGCAACAAATTGAGCGTGATGGCCGGCAAGGCCGGTGATTTCGGCGGACGAGACTATTGGCTCAAGGAAATCATCGCCGCCGACCGCTCGGCCGGTGCGGCGCGAACCGATCGCAGCAAGGCGCTGGCCGCCAACGCAACCCTGACTCTCGCGGTTCCGGCTCGCGAAGAGTTCAAGCGCATCAAGCTGGTTGCGCCGCTGAAGAAGTCTCTCGCCGACAAGCGCAAGGCGATGGAGGCCGCGCTCAAGGCCTATGAAGCCGCGGCCGACTACCAGGTGGCCGATGTCACCACCGCCGCAACCTTCGAGAGTGCGGAACTGTACAGACAACTCGGCAAGGATCTGATCAGTTCGGAGCGCCCGAAGAACCTCAAGAAGGACGAATTGGAGCAGTACGATGTGCTGCTCGAGGAACAGGCATTCCCGTTCGAGGAAAAGGCCATCAAATTACATGAAGTCAATACCGCGCGAACCAAGGATGGCACCTACGATGAATGGGTGCAGAAGAGCTTCTCGGCACTCGCGCAGCTCAATCCGGGTCGCTACGGCAAGGTGGAAATCGGTGAACAGCAGGTCGAATCGATTCGTTAGCCTCGGCGCCCTGGCGCTGCTGGCCGGCTGTCAAAGCGCGCCGGTACAGCCTGCGCGCGCACCTGCGCCTGACACGGCCACGAGCCCTCCTGCGCCTGGCTCCGCGCCGGAACCGGTTGCGATCCCGCCTCGGGCGGCGCAACAGTATGCGCAAGCGCTGCAACTCATGAAGTCGGGGCGAAACACGGATGCGGAACTCGAGTTCAAGCAACTTATCGTGGCTTACCCGCAATTTGCAGGTCCGCAATTGAATCTAGGGCTGTTGTACTTGCACGACTCGCGGCTGCCCGAGGCCGAGGCCGCATTCAAAGCGGCTCTGCAGTTGACGCCGGCCAATCCTGTCGCGGGCGATGAACTCGGGATCGTCGAGCGCAAGCTGGGAAAGTTCACCGATGCCGAGGCGGCTTATCTGCGCGCGATTGAGGCTGAACCAAACTATGCGGCCGCCCATCTCAATCTGGGCGTGCTCTACGATCTTTACATGGCAGAGCCGCAGAAGGCGCTCGACCAATTCGAACGCTACATCGAGATTGCCGGTGAAAACAAGCAAGTGGCAGGGTGGGTGGTGGAATTGCGCAAGCGCGTCGGTGCCCCGCCACCCGCGGCCAAAAAGGAACCTGTATGAATACGCCATTGAAATTGCTGAGCTTCGCGGTGCTCTGCTTTGCCATGAAGGCCAACGCGCAGCAGCCCGCGCCCGCCGCGGATCCGGCAAAACCGCCCAAGGGCACCCCCCAGTCCGAGGCGGGCGAGCCGCGCGCGAACACCTCTGCGGCTCCCACACCCCCTGCGGCTGCCACCCCGCAATCCGATGCCGGTGAGCCACGGGCCAATACCTCCAGCACGCCGGCCGCTGCCCGCACGCCGGCCGCCCCCACCGCTGCCCGCCCGCCGGCAGGGGCTGTTCAAAAGAACCCGGGGGCGACCGATAAACTGGAATTGGGTACCGCCACGGTGACCGGCGACCGAGAGCAGCCCAAGGTCATGTATATCGTCCCCTGGAAGAAGTCGGATATCGGCGATCTGGCCGGAAAACCCATGAACAGTCTGGTGGATGAGATCTTGGCGCCGGTCGACCGGGACGTTTTCAAGCGCGAGGTCGTTTATTACAAGGCGGTGCAGGCCGATGCGTCCCAAAATGGTGCACCGGGCGGCCCGTCGCAGCAGGTTGAGAAGTGAGTCATAGCCGATTTTACGGAATCTGGTTGAATTACATATTCGGACGAAGAGTTTATTTAGGAGCGCGCAGATGAATTTCATGAATTCAGCAGTCAATTTCTTCAAGGACGGCGGGGTGTTCCTGTACCCACTGGCCTTGATATTCGTGGTCGGCGTATCGATCGCCATCGAGCGATACGTGTACCTGACCCGCGAAACCGTCCGCAATCGCGGCCTTTGGGATGCGCTTGTGCCGGCATTGAGCGCCGGAAACTTCAAGCAGGTTGTCGGGCTGACCCACAACTCGAAGGCCTCGATCGCCACGATCCTGAATTATGGTGTCGCGCGAGTTGCGAGCGCGCGGCGCCGCGATGACATCGAGAAGGCCATGGACGAGAGCCTGCTCGAAGTGATACCGCGCATCGAAAAGCGCACCCATTATTTGTCGTCACTGGCGAACGTCGGCCTGTTGATCGGGTTGCTGGGTACCATCACCGGCCTCATCGGCGCCTTCAGCGCCGTGGCAACCGCCAATCCGGCCGAGAAGGCCAGCTTGCTGGCCGCGGCCATTTCGGTGGCCATGAACAACACGGCATCGGGATTGTTCGTCGCCATCACGTTGCTGCTCTCGCACATGTTTCTCGAGTCCAAGACCACGTCGCTCATCGACAGTCTGGAGATTGCGTCGGTGAAGTTCTTGAACTCGATCACCGAGCGTCAAACGGACAAGGCCCACGAACCCACGACCGCGGCTCCCGCACCCTCGGTGCGATCGCCCACGGCCGCCGCGCGCGGCAGCATCTAGAGCGAAGTCCCCTTAGGGTCCGTCTGACATGAAATCAAAAGCCGCGCGCCTCGTCCGACGCAATCACGCCCGCTATCACCAGGGGCGCGATGATCTGAACATCGTGCCGATGATCGACATGATGGTGATCTTGGTGTTTTTCTTGATCTTCACGGCGGTGTTCTCCAAGACGAACATCCTGCAGCTCAATCTCCCGGCCACCAACACCGCTCCTGTTGACTTGCCGAAGGGTTTGAAGCTCGAGGTGATCATTCGTCCGGATGACCTCGTCGTCAACGATCGCAACTCAGGTCCGCTGAAAGTCATTGCCAATACGGCGGGCGGCTACGATTTGGATCACTTGTCGGAGTTCATGCGCCAGGTGAAGTCGCAGTTCCCGGAAATGACCGATGCGACCATATTGCCGGGACCCGCGGTGCCTTACGACGTGCTGGTGCAAGTGATGGACACCGTCCGCATTTATCAACTTCCCGTGGCACCGTTTTCCAAGGCGGAGCTGTTCCCTGACATTGCCATTGCGGATGCGCCGATATGACCTCCTATCGCATCAAACGACATCGGCAACGCCGCCACGGCGCGAACCATTTCGCGCTGATTCCGTTCATCGACATGATGACCATTTTGGTGGTGTTCCTGCTGGCGCATACGGCGGACGTGGATATCCTGCCCAATACGAAGAATATCTCGATCCCGCAGTCCATTTCCGACCGCAAGCCCAGCGCGGCCGTGGTCGTGATGATCACCAAGGATTCGCTGTTCGTGGACGGCGTGCTGGTCGGCTCGTTGCAGGATGTCATCGCCAATCAAGGCCCGTTCTTCGCGCCGCTGAAGACCGCGCTGATGGCGCAAAACGACCGCAGCATCCGCAGCGCGCAGCAAACCGACATCGCCAAGCGTGAAGTGACGATCATGGGCGATAAGAGCACGCCTTACAGCGTGCTGAAGAAAATCATGTTGACCTGCAGCGAAGCCGAATACGGCAAGGTGTCCTTCGCCGTGGTCGAACGCGAACGGGCGGCGACCTAAATGGCTGCCGCAAATCCTGCCAATCGCGTTCCGACCGGCCTCGTCCCGTACTACCGGCGCTATGATTTGCCGTGGGCGCCATCCGAGGAAACCGAGCGGCGCTTCCGCGTCATATTGCGCAACCTGGCGATCGTCTTCGCCATCCTCGCGCTGATCATGCCCTTTCTGCCGCGCACCCAGCGGGTCACCAACACCGAGTCGCTGCCCGAGCGCGTGGTGCAGTTGGTCATGGAACCGCCGCCTCCGCCGCCCCCGCCTCCGCCGCCGAAACCGGAAAAGCCCATCGAGAAGGCGCCCGTGAGCAAAGTACCGACGCCTCCCCAGCCGGTCGATCCGCGCATAAAAGCGTCCAAGAGCGGCTTGCTGGCGAACCTCGACGACCTGGCCGCGCTGCGCGATCAGATCGATCTGGATAAATTCCAAAAGAACCAGCAAAAGACCACCGATCCCGGCGATGTCAGCCAGGTGACGCGCAACGTCATCAGCTCCAAGGCCGGCGGCACCAGCGGCGGCATCAGCGCGCCAACCAGCAGCGGACTGGCCTCCGGTTCCGGTTCGTTGCGCGGCATCTATACGACGCAGGTGAAAGATCCCAATCTCGGCGCCTCGGGCCAGGCGGCCACACGTGCCGGCGGCAGCGGCAAGGCTTCCCGCAGCGCCGACGAAATTGCGTTGGTGTTCACCAAGAACAAGGGAGCGATCGATGCGATGTATGCGCGTGCGTTGCGCGATAACCCCGCGCTGCAGGGCAAGGTCGTCATCGAGCTGACGATCTCGCCGTCCGGCGACATCACCGCGGCGCGTGTCATTTCCACGGAGCTGCATGATCAGGTGTTCGAGGACAAACTGGTGGCACGAATCCGCCTGTTCAAGTTCGATGCCAAGGATGTGGCAGCCTTGACTGCCACCAAACCCATCGACTTCTTCCCCGCCGGATGAACATTCAATCCGAAATCGAATTCTTCAGCGACTTGGGCCTGGTCGACAAGGCACGATTCATCACGCGCTTGATTTGTGAAATCGCCGAAGAAGCCAAGGTCGGCAGCGGCGACGGCAGCGATGCGGTGCGGTTCAAATTCGCCAACGAAATGAGTCAAAGGCTGGCACGGTTCACCTACCAGCTGTTGGGCGAGGATGCGACGCGCCCGCAGGACGATGTCATGATCCGCATGCTGTTGGGTGCGCGGGCCGACAAGAACGCGCAGCGCATCATGCACAACGCCTATCGGCGCGTTTTGACGAGTTTTGAAAGCTTCGATACCACGGTGCTCCTAAATCCCCACTAGCAGCTCGGCACCGTTCAACATCACGGTGGCTGAGCATCCTCCGGCTGGGCGGTGTCGGTCTCGAACAGGTGCAATAGCTGCTCGGCCGATTCACGGGTGGTGGCCAAAAACTTCTTCTCATCATCTCTGACCGCCTGCTGCTTGGCCATGGTGGCCTCGTCGTGAACGCGGAATTGGTGCACGGTTTCCAGCGCCTTGGATTTCGACAGCCCCAGGGCTTCGAGCACCTGTACGGACATTTCCAAGCTCGACACCAGGGTCTCGCGAATGTTGTAGCGTACCTCCAGATCCATGAGGCGAAACGCGTGCTGACGATTGCGTGCGCGTGCAAAGATTTTCAGATGCGGAAAATGCTTGCGGATCAATTCCGCGGTTCTCACCGAAGCGTCGGGGTCATCGATGGCCAGCACGAAAATCTCGGCGTTTTCGGCATGGGCCGCGCGCAGCAATTCCAACCGCGATGCGTCTCCATAGTAGACCTGGTTGCCGAACTGCCGCAAAAAAATCCACCTGGGTCTGATTGGCTTCGAGGGCGGTGAAGGCGATTTTTTTCGCGAGCAAAATGCGTCCGACGATCTGGCCGAACCGGCCGAAGCCGGCGATGATGACCTTCGGGTAGAGTTCGACCGGTTTGTCGAAGGGGCGGCCGTCCGATTCATTCGCCTTGAAGGTGACGTCGAACAGCGCCAGCAGCATCGGGCTCAAGATCATGGAGGCGGTCACGACCAGCACCAATAGCTCGGCAATTTCGCGGTCCACTATCCCTATGGCGGCGGCGAGTCCGAACAGAACGAACGCGAACTCGCCGCCGGAGGGCAGGCTGATGGCGAGGCCGCGGCTGGCTGCGGGCGACAGCCCGGACAGGCGCCCGATTGCCCAGAGAATGCCGATCTTCAGCACCATGAAGCTCACCGTCAGGCCGATGATGAAGAAAGGCTTGTCCCGGACCAAGCTCAAGTTCGCCGACATCCCGACGCTGATGAAGAATAGGCCCAAGAGCAAACCCTTGAAGGGTTCAATGTCGGCCTCCAATTCGTGGCGAAATTCGCTGTCGGCAAGCAGCACGCCCGCCAAGAAGGCGCCCAGCGACAGCGACAGGCCGACCTGGCTCACGAGCAGCGCGGTCCCCAGGACGATCAAAAGACCCGCGGCGGTAAAGGCCTCTGCCACGCGCGTGGCGGCAATGATGCGCAGCATCGGTCGAAGCACGTAGCGGCCGCCGATGATGACTGCAACCAGCACGGCCAGGAACTTGATCACCAGCCAGCCGCCGGGGCCCGCGCTCTTGGCCGAGGCGACGCCAAGCAGCGGCAGCAACGCCAGTGCCGGCAATACGGAAACATCCTGAAACAACAAGATGCTGAAAGCCGAGCGGCCAAACTGAGAATTGAGCTGTCCGCGTTCGGCGAGCAACTGCAGCGCGAGGGCCGTGGACGACATCGACAGGCCGAAGCCGATGATGAGGGCGGACTGCCAGGTCTGCTGGAAAATGAAATAGGCGGCGCTGCTCAAGAATACCGTGGTGACGGCGACTTGCGCCGTACCTAAGCCCAGAATGGACCGGCGCAGCACCCACAGCCGGGAGGGCTGCAATTCGAGCCCGATCACGAACATGAGGAGTACGATGCCGAACTGCGCGATATTCACGGTCGTATCGACCGAGCTGATCAGCCCCAGGCTGGCCGGGCCGATGATGATCCCGGCAGTCAGGTAGCCCAAAACCGATCCGAGCTTGAATCGTCGGAATATGGGGATTGCGATGACGGCGGAAGCGAGAAATATAGCGATCTGCGCCAACAAGCTCATAATATTTCTCCGTGGTCTGCCTCAAGAGCCTAACAAATGTATCGCCAAAGCATTCAATTTCCGGTCAAGGATGCCGCGTTGCGCGACGACGTGCATGCGCTCGGCGGACTGATCGGCGAGACGCTTCGCGACCAGGGAGGCGAGGAATTCTTCAAGCGGGTCGAGGGCGATCGGCTCGCGGCGATCCGGCGCCGCGAAGGCGATCCGACAGGCGCTGCGGAATTGCAGGCGCGCACGCGCGACCGCTCGCCCGCGGACGCAACCGAGCTTACCCGCGCGTTCTCAATCTGGTTCATGGCGGTAAACACCGCGGAGAAGGCCCACCGCGTGCGCCGGCGCCGCGAATACTTAAGCGATACCAGCACATCGCAGCCGGGCGGAATCGCCGACTGCATAGGACGGCTGCAGCGCTCCGGCATTCCGCTTGAAAGGGCCTTGGATCTCATCGGCAAAATGAGCATCGAGCCGGTATTCACCGCACACCCGACGGAATCCACACGCCGCACCATCCTGCGCAAGCAGCAGCACATCGCGCACGACCTGCTGGACCGGACCAATCCCACCTCCACCCGCGCGGAGCTGGACATGCTGTGGGCGCGGGTGCGCCTGCAGATCACCAGCATCTGGCAGACCGAAGAGCATCCTCGCGAGGGCTTGACGGTGGTCGACGAACGCGAGCATGTGCTGTTTTTCTTGATCGACATCCTCTACCGCGTCGTGCCGCTCTTCTACGAGGAAATCGAGGCGGCGCTGGCGAACGCTTATTCGGTGCCGGTCGAATCGCTCGATGTGCCGAACATCCTGCGCTTCGGTTCGTGGGTGGGCGGCGATATGGACGGAAATATGGACGTGCATGGCAAGACCATTCGCGAGACATTGCAGCGGCATCAACAGCTGATCGTGTCCACGTATTTCAGCGAATGCCAACAGCTGGCGGAGTCCTTGAGCCAGAGCGCCAATCGCGTCAAAGTGAGCGCCGCGCTGGCCGAGCGCATCGAGGCTTACACCACGCTCTTACCGGGCGCGCACGCACTGGCTCCGGCGCGCCACGATCGCATGCCGTACCGGATATTTTTCGGGCAGATCAGTGAGCGACTGCAGGCGAGCTACGAGGGCCGGCCCAACGCCTACCAGAGTCCCGAGGAATTGCTGTCCGACATCGGCCTGGCCGCCGACAGTCTGCTCGCCAATCGCGGACGCCATGGCGGATACTTCCTGGTGCGGCGGCTGATGCGGCGAGTGCGCACATTCGGATTTCATCTGGCGACGCTGGACATCATTCAATACGCGCGGGCTCATGACCAGGTCATCGCACAAGGCCTGGATCTGAAAGCGTGGCCGGAGCTGCCGGCACAGGAGCGGCTGCGGCAACTCCGTGAACTGCTGGGACGCGATCAGGGGCCGGCGGCACCTTTCGACGCCATGGGGCGACGCAGTCTGTGGGTGTTCCAAGCCATCGCCCAGGCGCGCCATAAATTCGGCGGCCGGGCCATCGGCGAATACATCGTGAGCGGAGCGCGGGGTCCCGAAGACATTCTCGCGGTGTTGCTGTTGGCGAGATGGGCCGACATTACCGACAAGCGCACCGGCGAGTGTCCGCTCGACGTGGCGCCGCTGCTCGAGTCGATCGATTCCTTGGAGGCAGCGGGCGATGTTTTGGGCGCTCTGCATGCCGAGCCCGCCTATCATCGCCACCTCGAGTCGCGCGCCAATCGCCAAATGGTCGTGATTGGATATTCCGACACGAACAAGCAGGGCGGGATCGCGGCATCGCGCTGGGCGCTGGAGGTTGCACAGGTGCAGCTCTTGGATGCGGCGCGCGCCGCAGGCATCAACTTGTTGATATTTCACGGCCGCGGCGGCTCGCCGGCGCGCGGCGGCGGCCGGACCGAGCACCTGGTCGAGTCGCTTCCGAGAGGCGCCATGCACGGCGTATTGCGTTTGACCGAGCAGGGCGAAGTCGTCAATCAGAGCTACAGCTTACGTCCCATTGCGATGCGCACCCTCGAAAGAACATTCGCCTCCGTGGCATGGGCGACGGCGCAGGCCGCGCAGATGCCGCCGGTTGACCCGGAACAGATTGCGGCCATGCGCACCATCGCGGCGCAAAGCCTCAAGGCGTATCGCGATCTGGTGTTCGGAAGTCAGGAATTTTTCGAATATTTCCGCGCGGCGACGCCGCTCGATGTCATCGAGCGCATGCACATTGCATCGCGCCCGGCAGTGCGGGTGGATGGCGGGGGCGTGCAGGCACTGCGCGCGATTCCTTGGGTGTTCGCCTGGACGCAAAGCCGGCACATGCTGCCGGGGTGGTACGGTTTCGGCAGCGGTCTCGAGGCTGCGCGACAGCAGCACGGCGAGGAGGTCATTGCCGGCATGACGGCGCACTGGCCATTCTTCGGGCACTTGCTGGATGATGTCGAGACGATGCTGGGGCGAACAGACTTAGAAATAGCCGGTCATTACGACGCACTGGCCGGCGAGAAGCTGCGGGTGCTGGCCGAGCCGATTGCGAAGGAATACGCCTTGACGGTACGGCATGTGCTGCACCTGCGCGGTTCGGCGCGTCTGCTCGACAGCGATCCGACGCTGCAGCGGTCGATCAAGCTGCGCAATCCTTATGTCGATCCGATGCACCTGATGCAGGTGGATCTACTGCAGCGCTGGCGCGCGACCCAGCGCCAGGATCAAGCCTTATTTGCCGCGTTGCGCGCCACGATCAGCGGCATCGCGCAGGGATTGCAGGCAACCGGTTAGAGCGGACTGGGCCTTAGCCCCCTAGCACTCGGGCACGTTGACCGCGAGGCCGCCCTGGGAGGTTTCCTTGTAGATGGTCGACATGTCCAGGCCGGTTTGGCGCATGGTGTTGATGACTTGATCGAGCGACACCTTGTGCGAACCGTCGCCGCGCAGCGCGAGGCGCGCCGCATTGATCGCTTTGACCGATCCCATGGCGTTGCGCTCGATGCAGGGAATCTGCACCAGACCCGCGACCGGGTCGCAGGTCAGGCCTAGATTGTGTTCCATGCCGATTTCCGCTGCATTTTCGATCTGCTCGTTGCTGCCGTGAAGCGCCGAGACCAGGCCGGCGGCCGCCATGGAACAGGCGACGCCCACTTCGCCCTGGCAGCCCATCTCCGCCCCTGAAATGGAGGCATTTTGCTTGTACAGCATGCCGATGGCCGCCGCGGTGAGCAAAAATCGCGCGACGCCGCCGTCGTCCGCGCCGGCCTCGAAACGCCGGTAGTAGTGCAGCACGGCCGGGACGATGCCGGCGGCGCCATTGGTGGGAGCGGTCACTAC
>Ga0116129_1000987_pt1 | contig 16416 bp, 17 predicted proteins | sample June2015DPH_17_2_FD_89732 | JGI IMG/M metagenome (GOLD analysis project Ga0116129, IMG submission 89732) | Peatland microbial communities from SPRUCE experiment site at the Marcell Experimental Forest, Minnesota, USA - June2015DPH_17_10 | ecosystem: Environmental > Terrestrial > Soil > Wetlands...
AATCAATCTGCAAGACGACAGGAAAGGCGCCGGCCGTCTTGCCGAATTTCGGCGGCTCTCTGCCCAACGACGTCTTTACCGATATTCTCAAGCTACCGACGATGTGGGTGCCACACTCCTATCCCGGCTGTTCGCAGCACGCGCCCGACGAGCACATCTTGATGTCGGTGACAGAAGAAGCGCTCGGCATCATGGCCGGGCTGTTCTGGGATATGGGTGAGCTGAAACGGCCGCTCTGACGGCTGGGAAGCTCTGAAAGGGAAATGCAATGAGCGTTTTGGCGCCGGTCGAATTATCTGGAACGGCAAAAGCCGGTAGTGAAAAAAGCATCACCCGGCTCATTGTTGCGACCTCGATTGGCAATGCGCTCGAATGGTACGACATCACTGTCTACGGCTATTTTGCGCTGTATGTGTCGAAGGCGTTCTTTCCGAACGACGACCAGACGACGTCGCTGCTGCTGACGTTCGGAACGTTCGCGCTCGCTTACCTCGCCCGTCCGGTCGGCGGCCTGATGCTGGGCGCCTATGCCGATCGTCACGGCCGAAAAGCGTCGTTATTGGTTTCCATCGTCCTGATGACGCTGGGCACGCTTTCGGTTGCCGTGATGCCGACCTATGGGACGATCGGCACTCTGGCGCCGATCGCGGTCTTGCTGGCGCGCCTGGTGCAGGGATTTTCGGCCGGTGGCGAGTTCGGAAGCTCCACGGCCTTTCTGGTTGAGCACCGGCCTGACCGACGCGGCTTTATCGCGAGCTGGCAATTTGCGAGCCAGGGCCTGAGCAACCTGCTCGCGTCCGCTTTTGGCGTCGGGCTCACCGCATGGATGGCGCCCACGGATCTGACCTCCTGGGGCTGGCGCATTCCGTTTCTGTTCGGAGTCCTGATCGGGCCGATCGGCATCTATATTCGCAATCACCTGGAAGACGCGACCGCGCCGCCGGCCGGACAGACCTCTCCGATCCGCGAGGTTTTGCTGCACCAGAAATTTCGGGTGCTGCTCGGCATCGGTGCGCTCGCGATCTCGACCGCGGTCAATTACCTGATCATTTACATGCCGACCTATGTGGTCAAAAACTTTCATTTGCCGCCGATAACAGGTTATACCGCGACCTTCGTGGGTAGCATCATGGTCATGCTGCTGACCCCCTTTGCGGGGATGGTTTCCGACCGGATCGGCCGGACGCGGCACATGATCACGATCAATATCCTTCTTCTGCTCTCGATCTTTCCGGCGTTTCTTCTGATCACGAAATATCCGACGCCGGCCGTGATCGTCTTCGCGGTACTCTGGTTGTCGACGCTGAAGGCGATTTATTACGGTCCGCTCGCAGCCTTGATGTCGGAGCTGCTGCCAGCGGCGACGCGGGCGACGGGGCTCGGTCTTGGTTATAATATCGGTGTCACATTGTTCGGCGGCATGGGGCCGGTCACCGTGACATGGCTCGGCGGCTTTGCCCTGATCGGCGATCTGGCACCTGGATATTACCTGACGGTGGTTGGCATCTTCAGTCTGGGAACGCTCTTAACCATTCATGCGACGTCCGCGGCGTCGCGCTAGTGTGGCGACTCTGACGTTCCTTTCGGTGTCGCCGCGAGTTCTTCGAAGGAACGTCAGAGTCAAAGCCACACTAGAGAATCATATGGTTGCTAGTGTCCCTTTGGCTCTGACATTCGTAAAAGTGACCGCCGCGATAGGGTACGGATGTCAGAACCGGGACACTAGCCGTGACGGAGTGGCGTATGGCCGCTTCAACCGCCAAAGGTCGGCTTGCGACCGCCTGACGTTCGGACCATAAGATAGGGGTAAGGCGCCTGTCATCGAGCAGGTCGCAACAGGTTTACGTCGGATAACAAGGAGCCTTCTCATGAAACGAATGTTGATTGCAGGCGCAGCCTTTGCCGTTGCGCTCTCGGCGTGCCCGGCACTGGCGCAGGAACTGACGGGGACGCTGAAGAACATCAAGGAGACCGGCGCGATCACGCTCGGCTATCGCGATTCCTCGATTCCGTTTTCCTATCTCGACGACAACCAGAAGCCCATCGGTTACGCCATGGACATCTGCTACAAGATCGCCGATGCCGTGAAAAAGGAGCTCAAGCTCGACAAGCTCGAGGTCAGGCTCAATCCGGTCACTTCCTCCACCCGTATCCCGCTGATGGCCAACGGCACCGTCGATCTCGAATGCGGTTCGACTACCAATAACGCCGAGCGGCAGAAGCAGGTCTGGTTCACCAACACCCACTTCCTCACCGCAAGCCGCTTCGTCTCGAAGAAGGCGAACAACATCAAGTCGATCGACGACCTCAAGGGCAAATCGGTGGTCTCGACGTCGGGCACCACCAACATCAAGCAGCTCAACGAAGCCAATGCCGCGCGCAATCTCGGCATCAACATCATTCCGGCCAAGGATCACGCCGAGGCATTCCTGATGGTGGAAAGCGATCGCGCCGTCGCTTTCGTGATGGACGATATTCTGCTCGCGAGCTTTGTCGCGAGTTCCAAGGATCCGGACGCCTACGTCATTTCCACCGATGCCTTCTCCAAGCCCGAACCTTACGGCATCATGGTGCGCAAGGACGACATGCCCTTCAAGAAGGTGGTGGATGCTGCGACCGCTGCGCTCTATCAGAGCGGCGAGGGCGAGAAGATCTACAACAAGTGGTTCATGGAAAAGATTCCGCCGAGGGGCCTCAATCTCAAGGTGCCGTTCGGACCGGAGCTCAAGCAGGAATTCGCGAAACCCTCGGATTCGCCCGATCCGGATTCCTACAAGGCGATGTAAGGCGATCATTGTTTGCGCATGATCTCCGCGCAAACGCTGAGCGTTTGTCGCGAGGGAAAACCGCTACGCACTTTTCCGGATCATGCGCTTGGGCGAGGGGGGACGTCGAATGCGGTGCTTGCGCGGAATGAGCGTTGCTTTTGCGGCGGCTTTTTTCGCCACGCAAGCCGTTTGGGGCGTTGCGCGGGCCCGCGCTGAAGAACTTTCGGGCACGCTCAGGAAGATCAAGGAAACCGGCGGAATCGCGCTCGGTTTTCGCGATTCCTCGATTCCCTTTTCCTATCTCGACGACAACCAGAAGCCCGTCGGCTATGCCATGGACATCTGCTATGCGATCGTCGATGCTGTGCAAAAGGAGCTCAAGCTCGACAAGCTTGCGGTCGAACTGGTCCCGGTGTCATCCTCGACCCGCATTCCCTTGCTGGCGAACGGCACCATCGATCTCGAATGCGGTTCGACCACCAACAACCCGGAACGGCAGGGGCAGGTTGCCTTCAGCCACACCCACTTTCTCACCGCGACACGCTTCATCTCGAAGAAGGCAAGCAAGCTCAATTCGATCGAAGACCTGAAAGGCAAGCCGGTGGTCGCGACGTCCGGCACCAGCAACATCAGGCAGCTGATCGAAACCAATGCCGCGCGCAATCTCGGCATCAACGTCATTCACGCCAAGGACCACGCCGAGGCGTTCCTGATGGTCGAGAACGACCGCGCGGTCGCCTTCGTGATGGACGATATTCTGCTGGCAGCTTTCGCGGTCGGCTCCAAGGACCCCGGGGCTTACGTGATTTCGTCAGACGCATTCTCGAAGCCGGAGCCCTGCGGCATCATGCTGCGCAAGGACGATCCGGCTTTCAAGAAGGTGGTGGATGCCGCGACATCAGCGCTCTACCAGAGTGCGGAAGGTCCAAAGCTCTATGACAAGTGGTTCATGCAGAAGATTCCGCCGAAAGGCCTGAATCTCAATGTGCCGATGGGAGCGGAGCTCCGCCACGAATTCGCCAAACCGTCCGACTCGTCCGATCCCGATGCCTATTGAGTGATGTAAGATCCCCTCGATGCGAAGTCCTGCCAGCTCAGGCGGCCCGGTCCTTGCATGGATCGAGAGGAAATGATCGTGTCCGATATCGTTGGAGTGAAGAAGATGCGAATGAAGTGCCTGAGCACAATAGGGCTGCTGCTCGCCGCGGTTATCTGCGCAGGCGGCGCCAATGCCGAGGAGCTATCGGGCACGCTCAGGAAGATCAAGGAGACCGGCGTCATCAACATCGGCTACCGCGATTCCTCGATTCCCTTCTCCTACCTCGATGACAATCAGAAGCCGGTCGGCTTTGCGATCGACATCTGCCTGAAGATCGTGGAGGCCGTGAAAAAGGAATTGAAGCTCGACAAGCTGGCGGTCGAATTCAACCCCGTGACGTCATCGGCCCGAATCCCCTTGCTGGCCAATGGCACCATCGACCTTGAATGCGGATCGACCACCAACAATTTCGACCGGCTGAAGCAAGTCGCCTTCACCAATACCCACTTCCTCACCGCGACGCGCTTCATCTCCAAGAAATCGAGCCATATTAACTCGATCGACGATCTCAAGGGCAAGACCGTCGCATCTACATCCGGGACCAACAATATCAAGCAACTCACCGAGGCCAACGCCGCGCGCAATCTCGGCATCAATATCGTGCCCGCCAAGGAGCACGCCGAATCGTTCCTGCTGGTCGAGACCGACCGGGCGGTCGCGGCGGTGCTGGACGACATCCTGCTCGCGAGCTTCGCCGCGGGCTCCAAGGATCCAAGCGCCTACGTGATTTCGACAGAAGCTTTTGCCAAGCCGGAGCCTTATGGCATCATGCTGCGCAAGGACGACCCGGCGTTCAAGAAGGTGGCCGACGACGCGACGGCTGCGCTCTATCAGAGCGAGGAAGGCCAAAAGCTTTACGAGAAATGGTTCTTGCAGAAAATTCCCCCGAAGGGTTTGAACCTCAACGTGCCGATGGGCGCGGAACTGAAGAGGGCATTCGCGAAGCCGACCGACTCGTCGGACCCGGATTTCTACAAGGCCATGTGAGATATGATGTGAGGCAGCGGCCTTGAACTATCACTGGAACTGGTACGTCTTCTTCGAGCCGTCTCCGAACGGCACCGGCACCTATCTCGACATGCTGTTGTCCGGGCTGGTGGTGACGATCGTCACGGCGCTTTGCGCGTGGGTTATCGCGCTTGTTACCGGCGCCATCGTCGGCGTGATGCGCACGCTGCCCTCCAGGGCGGCATCGTGGTTCGGCTTTTGCTATGTCGAATTTTTCCGCAACATGCCGCTATTGGTGCAGCTCTTCCTCTGGTTCTTCGTGTTGCCGGAATTGCTTCCGGCTTCCTGGGGGCTTTGGCTCAAGCAATTGCCAAATGCGCCGTTCTATACGGCTGCGATCGGCACGGGCCTGTTCATGTCCGCCCGCGTCGCCGAACAGACGCGGGCCGGCATCAACTCGTTGCCGCGGGGGCAGACGCTTGCGGCCACTGCATTGGGGCTGCGGCCTTCACAGGTCTATCGCTACGTGCTGCTGCCGATCGCGTTCCGCATCATCCTGCCGCCGCTGACGTCGGAGTTTCTCTCCACCATCAAGAATACATCGGTCGCGCTCACCATCGGTCTTATCGAACTGACCGCGGAAGCGCGCGCGATGCAGGAATTCTCGTTCCAGGTGTTCGAGGCGTTTACCGCCGCGACGGTGCTCTATCTCATGATCAATATCGTTGTCGTCATTGCCATGCACTTCGTCGAGCGTGGTGTGGCGATCCCCGGCTACATCACCGGGAAATAGCCGATGTTCGCCAATTTCGATTTCGACGTCATCCGCCGCTCGCTCGGCTATCTGTTTTTCGACGGTATGACGTTCACGCTGACGCTGACGGCGTTGGCGACTCTCGGCGGCATCGTGTTCGGAACGCTGATCGCGATAATGCGGCTGTCGAGCTTCTGGCTGGTATCGCGCTTCGCTCGTCTTTATGTCGACCTGATGCGCTCACTGCCGCTGGTGCTGGTGATTTTCTGGTTCTACTTCCTGGTGCCCTATATCGGGCAGTGGCTGACCGGATCTTCACGGCCCGTGCGCGTCGGCGCCTTTGCTTCTTCGCTCATTACCTTTACGCTGTTCGAGGCGGCGTATTTCGCGGAGATCATGCGCGCCGGCATCCAGTCGATCTCGAAGGGCCAGCCGTCCGCTGCCTCCGCGCTCGGCCTGACCTACGGCCAGACCATGCGTTACGTCGTGTTGCCGCAGGCATTCCGCAACATGCTCCCGGTGCTGCTGACGCAGACCATCGTGCTGTTTCAGGACACCTCGCTGGTTTACGTGCTGTCGATTCCGGACTTTCTCGGCGCCGCGAGCAAGGTGGCGCAACGCGACGGCCGGCTGGTCGAGATGTATCTGTTCGCGGCCGTCGTTTACTTCGTGGTTTCCAGTATTGCGTCTTTCGCCGTACGGCGCCTGCAGGCGCGCATCGCCATCGTTCGTTAATGCATGACCTTATTCGAAAAATGGGAACCGGTTTTCCCCGCGACAAACGCCAAAGCGTTTGCGCGGAGATCATGCTCAAATAGTCAGGAGTACCTATGATCGAGATCAGCCACGTCGATAAATGGTATAACCCGACTTTCCAGGCGCTGAAGGATTGCACCACGAGCGTCGCCAAGGGCGAGGTGGTGGTGGTCTGCGGTCCGTCGGGATCGGGAAAGTCGACGCTGATCAAATGTGTCAATGCGCTCGAGCCGTTCCAGAAGGGGACGATCACCGTGGACGGCATCTCGGTCGGCGATCGCCGTACCGATTTGCCGAAGCTGCGCGCGCGCGTCGGCATGGTGTTTCAGCATTTCGAACTGTTCCCGCATTTGCGCATCATCGACAATCTTTGCCTCGCGCAGGAAAAAGTGCTGGGGCGGCCGCACGCCGAGGCGCTGGCGAAGGGAGCGAAACTGCTCGACCGCGTCGGCCTCAAGGTTCAGGCGCAGAAATATCCGGCCGAACTATCCGGCGGGCAGCAGCAGCGCGTGGCGATCGCGCGGGCGCTCGCGATGGACCCCATCGCGATGCTGTTCGACGAGCCGACCTCGGCGCTTGATCCCGAAATGATCAGCGAGGTGCTCGACGTGATGGTCGATCTGGCGCGCGACGGCATGACCATGATGGTCGTGACCCACGAAATGGGTTTCGCGCGCAAGGTTGCCAACCGGGTCATCTTCATGGACCAGGGCGAAATCGTCGAGGACGCGCTGAAGGAGGATTTCTTCGGCAAGCCGCGCAGCGACCGCGCCCAGAAATTTTTGTCGAAGATTTTGTCGCATTAGGCCGTCATTGCGAGCGATAGCGAAGCAATCCAGTGTAAGAAAAAGACTGGATTGCTTCGTCGCGGAGCCTGTCATCGGGCGCGCATTCGCGCGACCCGTTGGCTCCTCGCAATGACGGAGGGGGCGGTATATGATGACGAAATAAAGTTACTGGCCTCACAGGAGAATGAACTTGGACTCCATCGCTTACGTCAACGGCGTCTTCGTGCCGCTCAGCGAAGCCAAGGTCTCGATTTTGGACCGCGGCTTTCTGTTCGCCGACGGCATTTACGAGGTCTCTGCCGTGCTCGATGGCAGGCTGATCGACAACGAATCGCATCTCGCCCGGCTGGAGCGTTCGGTCGGCGAGATCAAGCTGCCGTTGCCGGAAACCGTGGCGCGCATCAAGGAAATCCAGCACGAATTGATCACCCGCAACGGGCTCAAGGACGGCCTGGTTTACATCCAGGTCACCCGCGGCGCCGACGTGGGGCGGGATTTTGCGTTTCCGAAAGGCGTCAAGCCGACACTCATGATGTTCACCTCGGTCAAGGACATCGTCAACGCCGCTGCCGCCAAGACCGGCATCGGCGTCATCACCGTGCCCGATATTCGTTGGGCGCGGCGCGATATCAAGAGCGTGGCGTTGCTTGCGCAGGTGCTCGCCAAGCAGGCGGCGGCCGAAGCCGGCGCTGGAGAGGCCTGGATGATCGAGGACGGCAAGGTGACCGAGGGCGGCTCGTCCTCGGCCTTCATCCTGACCAGGGACGATGTGCTGGTCACGCGCGAAAATTCGTCCGCGATCCTGCCGGGTTGCACCCGCAAGGCGGTGGTGAAGCTCGCCGAGGAGCGCCAGCTCCGCGTCGAGGAACGTGCGTTCACGGTCGAAGAAGCGCTGAAGGCCAAGGAAGCCTTCATCACCAGCGCATCATCCTTCGTGCAGCCGGTGGTGAAGATCGACGGCAAGACGGTCGCTGACGGCAAGCCCGGCCCCATGGCTACGCGCTTGCGCGAAATCTATATCGACTTTGCCCGCGCGACCGGGACGTAAGCAATCATCGCGAGCTAGGCAATCCAGCGTTTCCGTCATTCTCCGATGTGCAATTGCACATCGTAGATGCGCCGTCGCGTCAAAATAGCGAAGCTATTTTGCGCGGAAGGCGCAGGCCCGAAATCCATGGCGCCGCAGTAATGCTGGGTTGAAATGAATTCCGGGTTCGCGCATTGCGCGCCCCGGAATGACGGCGAGAAAATGACTTGCCTCGCCGTTACAGGCAAGATCACGGCTTCAAAATCAGCTTCTGCACACGCCAGTTCAGAAGCTCGGCGACATAAAGCGTGTTCTCCGACGGGCACGCCATCGCGTGAATCCAGCCGAACTGTTTTAGCTGCTTGCCGGACTGGCCGAGCACGCCCAGCACCTTGCCGTCGAGGCTGAGCTTGTAAACGCGGCCCGGCCATGCATCCGAGCTGTAAAGCACCTGATGCGGCGGCGGCGTGATGCAGATCGCCCATGGCGAGCCCGGCGCGAAGGTGCCCTTGGCCTTCGTCGCTTCGTCCGGAATCTTGCCGATCGCGGGCTTCGCATCCTGCGGCACCGGTACGTCGATCACGATCTGGCGCTCGAATTTGCCGTCCTTGTCGAATACCTGGATTCGGCGGTTGCCGCGGTCGGCGACATACACATTGTCATTGGCGTCGGTTGCGATCGAATGCGGCGTGTTGAACTGGCCCGGTCCGTTGCCCGGGTCACCCCACGACTTCAGCCAGTTGCCGTCCTTGTCCACCTTGCCGACGCGCGAATTGATGTAGCCGTCGCTGATGAAGGTATCGCCGGCCTTGTCCCAGGCGACGTCCGTCACCTGTCGGAATCGTCCGTCATCCGGCGGCAGCGGCGGCTTCGGATGCTTCAGCGGCTCGGTATCCTCGTCGGATGCCTCCTGCTTGCGGCCGAACACCATCAGGACGCGGCCGTCGGGATCGAACTTGATCACCATGTCCGAGCCCTTGTCGGTCACCCAGATATTGTCAGTGGGATCGATCTTGACGGTGTGAGCGAACGACCAGGCGTAGAGGTTCTTGCCGATCTCGCGGATGAACTTTCCGTCTTTATCGAATTCGAGCAGTTGCGTGGCGGCGGCCGCGTAGGCCGGGCCCGAGGTGTTGCCGCGCGACAGCGCAAAGACATGCCCCTTGGAATTGACGGCGACGCCGGAGACTTCGCCGAAATACATATTGGTCGGCAACTTCAGCGGATTGGGGACGGATTCGAAATTGATGGCCGGGACCGCTTGCTGTGCCGATGCCTGCTGCACGAAAGCCTGTGACCCCATCAACAATGGCAAAACAAAGAGCCAGCGCCTCATGAATTCCTCCCGAATGCTTTTCGTTGGCGCGGACACTAATCAACGCCGCTTGATCCGTCCATATGGCCGCGCACGTCCAACGTCATATCGGCAAATCGCTCTGCGCATGGCGTGTTTCATGTGGTGAAATCTGTTAGGCTGCCTCCAAAAAATTGTCGGAGGCAAATGCCTGTGGTTTATGCATGCATCTGGAAGTGGCCTTTTCCGCTGCTTGCCGTAGCGGCGTTCGTTCTCGCCGGGTTTCCGAACCGGCCTGCGCTGGCGATCTATCCGGAACGGGCGATCAGGATCGTCGTGCCCTTTGCTCCGGGCGGCGGCACCGATGTGGTCGCGCGCACGCTCGCGCAGGATATGGCGAAAGACCTCGGCGTCTCCGTCATCATCGAGAACAAGCCGGGGGCCGGGACCATCATCGGAACGCAGGCGGTCGCTGCCAGCGCGCCGGATGGTTATACGCTGCTCATGGGAACGTTCTCGCACGCGGTCAATATCAGCCTCAGTGCGAAGCTGCCCTACGATCCGCACAAGGATTTCGCGCCCGTCGCGTTGATCGCGCGTTCCTTCAACATCGTCGTCGTCAATCCGAAATCGGGCGTTCGAACCATCGCGGACCTGATCGCGGCGGCGAAGGCCGATCCCGACAAGATCACGTTTGGTACCTTTGGCGTCGGCACGTCGGCGCATCTCGCCGGCGAATTGTTCAACGACATGGCCAAGGTCAAATTGACAGCCGTGCCCTACAAGGGCGCGGCGCCCGCCATCACCGACCTGATCGGCGGTCAAATCGATGTGATGTTTACCACCGTTGCGAGCGCCGCCTCGCTGGTCGAGAGCGGGCAGTTGCGGGCGATCGCGGTGACCTCGGCGGAGCGTTCGCCGGCTTTTCCGCAACTGCCGACGGTCGCTGAAGCCGGCGTCCCCGGTTACGCCGCCGAAAGCTGGTACGGACTGTTCGCGCCGGCCGGAACGCCCGCTGACATCATCGAGCGGCTCAACAAATCAGCAGCCGCAGCCGTTCGGTCAGAGGCCTTCGAAAAGCTGAGCGTCAACGAGGGGCTGGTGACCGTCACGCTGCCGTCCGAGGCGCTTGACCGCTATGTCCGCGGCGAGGAGGAGCGCTGGCGCCGCGTGATCAGCGAGGCCGGGATCAAAGTCGAGTATTAACGTTCTGTTGCAGTGCGATGAGAGTCGCGGGAATATTCCGACCCGGCAGGGGTTGCAGAGGACGCCTGTTTCAGGCACTTGGCCGGAGCGGCCTTCTCGCATTCTGCCGGCCATTCAGACCCCACGGAGGATCACCATGTTTAGTACGCTCCAGCGCACGCTCGCTGCTGCGATGTTTGTCATGACCTGCCTCGCACTGCCGGCATCGGCTCAGGAAACGCTGCGCATTCGCGGCACGGTCGAAAGCATCGACGGATCCGTCTATGTCGTCAAAAATCGTGATGGTGCGGAGGTGAGGCTCACCGTCACCGATCCCCAGCTTTTCGTCGCAATCGTGAAATCGACGATGGCAGACATCAAGCCGGGTATGTTCATCGGCGCCACCGGCGTGACGCAGCCCGACGGCAACCAGAAGGCCATCGAGGTGCACATCTTCCCGGAATCGATGCGCGGGACCGGCGAAGGCCACTACGACTGGGACCTCAGGCCCAACACCAAGATGACCAACGCCAATGTCGAGCAGACGGTCGGCGGCGTCGATGGGCCGGTGTTGACCGTGAAATACAAGGACGGCGAGAAGAAGGTGTTCGTGACGCCGGAGACCCAGGTCGTGACCTACGTGGTCGGCGACAAGGCCGATCTCAAGCCGGGCACCAAGATCTTCGTTGGTGCTGCGAAAAAAGGCGCTGACGGCACCTGGCAGACCCCGCGCGTCACCTACGGCAAGGATGGACTGACGCCGCCGATGTGAGGGCGCGTCAATCGAACAACGTGTAACCAGAAGCTGAACTTCAACATGGAGAGCATATAATGCGTTCGATGATTTCATTTGCGTTGGCGGCCTGCGCCACCGTTGCGATCGGTTCACAGGCGCTGGCGCAGACGCCAACACCGGCCGCCCCTCCGGCGATGCCGTCGGCGGGTGGCACGCCCGAGGGAATAGCTTTCGATATTCCCTATGGCATGTCGATTGGTCTCGAGAAGGCGAAGCAACTGGTGGCGGCCGCCGAAGCGGAAGCCAAGAAGCACAATTGGAAGATGAACATTGCCGTCGTCGACACCAACGGTGAGCCTGTGCTGTTCGAACGGATGGAAGGGGCACAGATCGCTTCCGGTTCGATCTCGATCGGCAAGGCCCACACCGCGGCGCGCTTCCGTCGCGAAACCCGGCTGTTCTACAACGCCTACGAGACCGGCCATACCTATCCGGGCACCCTCGACCCGACGCTGACGGCAAGCCCTGGCGGCTTTCCGCTCGTCGAAGGCGGCAAGCTCATCGGCGCCATCGGTTGCAGCGGCGGCACTGGCGATCAGGACGCGGCGACCTGCAAGGCCGGCGCCGACCTGATGAAGTAAACCGGCAAAGCGCTATCTAACGCTTTCGTCTAAGACCAAAAGTTAATGACGCCGCGGCGGTAATCCTGTCGCGGCGTCATTGCGTTGGGCGATGCATCTCAATCGCTGCAATGCGGCAAAGCAAATGCTGGACGGCATAGCGATCCAATCGTAATAGCGAAGAAACTGTAGGCTTGGATAGCAAGGCCGCGGAGCCGCTGGTTCTGGTTAATGAGAGGATGCCTGTCATGTGGGTGCTTTTGCTGCTGCCGTTCGTCGGCCTGTTGTGGGTGCCCTTCTATAATTTCCTGGAGCCGGCTTTGTTCGGGTTTCCATTCTTCTATTGGTACCAGCTCGCCTGGGTGCCGATCACTTCGTTCCTGATCTGGCTCGTGTACCGTTCGCAGACGCCCGACGACGAAACGCCATAAAATTCCACGCCGTTATTTCTAAGCAAGGCCTACCATGTCCGCTGACATCGACTGGACCGCACTCGCCGTCTTCGTTTTCTTCTTCGCCCTCGTCACGGTGATGGGGTTCTTCGCCGCGCGCTGGAAATCGGGCCCGGTGAACGAACATCTCGACGAGTGGGGCCTGGGCGGACGCCAATTCGGCACCTGGATCACCTGGTTTCTGGTCGGTGGCGATTTCTACACGGCCTATACCGTGATCGCGGTGCCGGCGCTGGTCTATGCGGTCGGCGCCTATGGCTTCTTCGCGCTGCCCTATACGATCATCGTCTATCCCTTCGTTTTCGCGGTGATGCCGCTGCTCTGGAAAGTGGCGCATGCCAAGGGGCATGTGACCGCGGCTGATGTGGTTCAGGGCACCTATGACTCGCGGGGTCTCGAGTTCGCGGTCGCGATCACCGGCATCGTGGCGACCATGCCCTATATCGCGCTGCAACTGATCGGCATGGGCGTGGTGATCAAGGCGATCGGCTTGACCGGCGAACTGCCGATCGTCGCCGCCTTTGTCATCCTGGCGCTCTATACCTATAGCTCCGGCCTGCGCGCGCCGGCCCTGATCGCCTTCGTCAAGGACATCATGATCTACATCGTGGTGCTGGTGGCGATCATCATCGTGCCCGCCAAGCTCGGCGGCTACGGCGCGGTCTTCAGTGCGGCCAACGATGCCTTTGCCGCCAAGGGTGGTGCGACCGGTCTGACGCTCAAGCCATCGCAGATGCTGCCTTACGCCACGCTGGCGCTGGGATCGGCGCTGGCCGCCTTCATGTATCCGCACACGCTGACCGGAATCTTTGCGTCGAAATCCGCCGACACGATCCGCAAGAACGCGATCCTGCTGCCGGCCTATACCTTGCTGCTCGGGCTGATCGCGCTGCTCGGCTACATGGCCTATGCAGCCCACATCAAGGTGGAGTCGAATAACGATGTCGTGCCGGTGCTGTTCAAAACGCTGTTCCCGTCCTGGTTCGCAGGCTTCGCGTTCTCGGCGATCGCAATCGGCGCGCTGGTGCCGGCCGCGGTGATGAGCATCGGCGCGGCCAACCTGTTCACGCGCAATGTCTGGAAGTCCTACGTCAATCCGAACATCAGCCATGCCGGAGAGGCGTCGGTGGCCAAGATCGCTTCGCTTGTCGTCAAGGTCGGCGCACTGGCGTTCATCACGTTCCTGCCGACGCAATATGCGCTCGACCTGCAATTGCTCGGCGGCTTGTGGATCCTGCAAACTTTCCCCGCACTGGTGTTCGGCTTGTTCACGCGCTGGTTCCGCGCCGAGGGGCTTCTGCTGGGCTGGGCGGTGGGCATCCTGTGGGGATCTTGGACGGCGTGGAGCAACGGACTGAAGCCGCTCGCAACGCTCGATGTCGGCGGCGCGAGCTATGTCTTCTACGTCGGCCTTGGCGCGCTGATCCTCAATGTGGCTGTTGCCGTCGTCGGCACCTTGGCCGTCGGCCTGATTTCGCCGCGGAAAATCGTGACCCAATAAGCTTTATCGGGTCGCGATTTAATTTCTTCTTTGAGCATGATCTCTTCGGAAAACCGGTTCCCTCTTTTCCGGATCATGCTCTACGGCTCGATCCTGATGTTGCCGGCCCGCATTCGGGAAAGTTGAGGCGTTGGCTGAATAGCCGCGCCCGCGATTTCGGGCTAGTGGTCCGATTCTAACATTTGCATCCCGGTGAGGCAGGCACTTTTGCAAATGTTAGAATCAAAGGACCACCAGCAAATATAGGCTTCTAGTGGAGTTTTGGATTTGACATTCGCATTACGAATTCCCGGCTACGGGGGAGCGAATGTCAAATCTACTCCACTAGGTCTCGGCAACGAACCTGTTGCGCAGCGAGCCTATGCCGATGATCTCGATCTCTACGACGTCGCCCGCCTTGATGTTTGGCGAAGCGCCGTCGGTTCCCATCCAGATCACGTCGCCCGGCAACAGCGTGAAATACTTCGTCATCTCGACGATGAATTCCCTGATGCCGAACAGCATGTCGTTGGTGTGGAAGCGGTTGCTCTCCCGGCCGTTCACCCGCACGATGGTTTCCATCTTGTCGAGATCGACTGATGTTTCGATCCACGGCCCCATCGGCTTGAAGGTGTCGGCGTTCTTGGAACGCCACAGGCCGCGATCGGCTTTCTGCCAGGTTCGCTCGCTGACGTCGTTTCCGATGGTGTAGCCGAACACGCAATCCATCGCATCCCGTTCGGAAAGGTGCCTGGCTTTCTTGCCGATCACGACGACAAGCTCGCCTTCGTAATGGATTTGCTCGGTTGCAGTTGCCGGAATGACGACGTCTTCGTCATGGGCGATCAGCGCATTCTGCGCGCGATAGCCGACCTCGGGCCGGTCGGGCACGTTCGGCACTTCGCCGCGCTTGTCGGCGGCCTCTTTCAGATGCTTGAGATAGTTCAGGCCCACGCAATAAAAGGTGCGCGGGACGAGCGGCAGCTCAATCTTGACCTCGGCAAGCGCATGCGTGCGCGGCGTGCGTTGCCATTCGCTGAACGGATTGCCGTCGACCGCGGTCACGCGGTCGCCTTCGACGATCCCCCAGGATGAGATCTGGTTTGCAGTGAATTTCAGCCAGCGCATGGCGCCCCCGCATCGCGTCGAGCGACGGTTACTCTTCTTTCACATATGTCGAGGTCGCCGGACCTTCGCCCTGGATCAGGAGCACCGCGTCCTCGTCCTTGGCGCCATCCCAATGCACCTGCTTGCCGAAGTGGGTGACGAAGCTGCCGGCTGGCATGGGCGTGGCGTGCTCGGGATCGAATTTCGGTCCGGTGCCCGTCCACCAGGTACCTTGCAGCACGACGATGTAACGATCGTTGGGGTGGAAGTGGGGCCGGCTGAAATGGTTTCCCTTGGTCCATTTGGTATAGACCATATAAAACCCGGGCTTGCTGGGATCGCCGACGACGACGGCATTTTGGGCCCCGCGGGCGTCGACCGGACCCCAGGGAATTTGATCCGGCAGCTTGTAAACCAGCGCGGCGGGGTTGAGTGCGGCTGGGGTAACCTCGGCGGCCGAAGAGATGCTCAACATGCCGGTGAACGACAGCGGCAACAGCAGAATTCGCCAGAGCCGGTTTGTGTTTTTCATGATTTTCCTCCCGTGAAAACTGCCTTGTGCCTTTGGCGGCGGATGCTATCCGCTCTCGCTGGACGGGAGCAAGGGGCCAGCCTGCATGGGGCCCAGCGTTCGCCCGTCAACATTTTGCAAACCGTGAAAGTCGTTTACCGAACCCGATAAGCAATTGAAAACCTGCCGCCGCCAAAGTCACTCCTGTTGAAGTTACGGGGAGGACTTGTCGATGAGCGGGAAGGCAATTTTGGAAAATGTGCGGCGGTATCGCGCCATTGCGTCATTGCATCGTCAAACGGCGGCATTTCGTCCGCTGCAACGGCTTTCTCTGCTGGAGCAGGCCCGCGAGTGGGAAAGCCGCGCGTTGGCCGAACTCGAAGGTTACTTCGGCCGGAATGAGTCGCGGGTAAGCCCGATGCCGAGCTGGATGGCCCAGACGGCCACCTGGCCGATGCTTAACGCCGCGTAAGTCTTTCACATGGTGGTGCGGCGTGGCTGTCGCGCCCTCCATGCGGTTTTCCGGGGTTGCGCTTTACCCCGCCTTTGGCAAGAGTTATGTCACGCTGCCTGTCTTCTGACGGTGCGCGACGCTCAGGGAAAGCCTTAATCAAGATGACCATCGAGAAGATCCAGCCGGATAAGCTGTTCAAGCGTAACGTCGGCGGCCATGTGCTCTATTCCCACGTTGTCGTCGCGTCCGGCGAAAAACTCGTTTTCATCTCCGGCCAATTGGCGCGCGACAAGGACGGCAACATCGTCGGCCCCCGCGATATGCGCGCGCAGATCAGGCAGGTCGGCGAGAACCTGAAGAACGGGCTGGAAGCCGCGGGCTCCACGCTCAGCGATTTGGTCAAGACCACGACCTTCGTGACCGACATTGATGAATTC
>Ga0116129_1000988_pt1 | contig 16414 bp, 10 predicted proteins | sample June2015DPH_17_2_FD_89732 | JGI IMG/M metagenome (GOLD analysis project Ga0116129, IMG submission 89732) | Peatland microbial communities from SPRUCE experiment site at the Marcell Experimental Forest, Minnesota, USA - June2015DPH_17_10 | ecosystem: Environmental > Terrestrial > Soil > Wetlands...
TGCAGACATTGGCGGAAGCACTCGATCCACCCGAAGATCAGCAGGCGAGCGGCGCCATGCGGCGTCACCTGTCGAAGGTGTTGCTGGCGCGGTGTGTCGCCAAGCTGTTGTCGCGCCCCGATCTGGCAACCTTGGAGCCGGCATGACAACGCCGCATCCCATCTCACTTGAGGTCAACGGCGAGCGGGTCGAAGCTCATGTTCTGCCGCGGATCAATCTGGCGGATTTTTTGCGCGAGCATCTCAAGCTGACCGGTACGCATGTCGGATGCGAGCACGGCGTGTGCGGCGCGTGCACGGTGCGGGTCAACGGCGAGATCGTTCGTTCCTGCCTCATGCTCGCGGTGCAAGTGAACGGGGCCTCGGTCGAGACCATCGAAGGCTTGTCGGATTCGGGCGAGATATCGGACCTTCAGGCGGCGTTTCGCGAACGCAATGCGTTGCAGTGCGGCTACTGCACCCCGGCGATGTTGATATCAGCGCAGGACCTGCTTAAGGCTAAATCCGAGCCGGGGAGGGAACAGATCCGCGAGCATCTCTCCGGCAATTACTGCCGCTGCACCGGCTATCAGGCGATCGTCGATGCGGTGGAAGCGACCGCCAGAGCGCGCAAGAGCCGTGATAAGAGTCGCGCACCATGAACGAGCAAGCGGCCACGCCGCAAACCCTCTCGGAACTTGACCGGCCGAATTCCTACATCGGCAAGTCGGTGCCGCGCCCCAATCTCGACCGGCTGTTGCAGGGGCGTGGGCTCTATGTGAGCGACATGGAACTGCCGCGGATGGTGCATGTGGTGTTCGTCCGCTCGCCGCATGCTCATGCAAAAATTGTTTCGATCGATACGCAGCCGGCCAGAAAGATGCCCGGCGTCGTCGCCGTCGTCACCGGCGAGGAACTGGCGGCCGTCATCACTCCGTGGGTCGGTGTACTCTCGCACCTCAAGGGTCTCAAATCGGCGCCGCAGCGCGCGATCGCGATCGAAAAGGTGTGCTGGCAAGGTGAAGCGGTCGCAGCCGTTGTTGCCACGAGCCGCGCGGCGGCCGAAGACGCCGTCGAATTCGTCGCCGTGGAATATCAAGAGCTTGAAGCGGTCACCGACATGCGCGCCGCGCTCGATTCCGCAACGCCGGTCATTCATGCGTCCCTTGGCGATAACCTTGCGTTCGAACGCACGCTCGATGCCGGCACCGTCGATGCGGCGTTTGCGGGCTCGGACGAAGTCGTCGAGGCCGAATTCGTGTTCGCCCGGCATACCGGCGTGACGCTGGAGCCGCGTGCGGTGGTCGCGGACTGGAACGCGGCCGAGGCGCGGCTCACGATCTATCAGGGCACGCAGGCGCCGCACATGGTGCAGAACATCGCCGCCCTGCATCTCGGGCTCGAGGAGGCGCAGGTTCGCGTGGTCTGCAAGGATGTCGGCGGCTCTTTCGGCATCAAGGTTCACATCTATGCCGACGAGATGGCAACTTATGCGCTGTCGAAACACTTGCGGCGTCCGGTCAAGTTCGTCGCCGACCGGATCGAGAGTTTCAATACCGATATTCACGCCCGCGACCATCGCTGTTGGGGACGTATCGGCGTCCAACGCGACGGCACCATCACTGCGTTTGAGATCGACGATCTCACCGGCATCGGCCCCTATTCGATGTATCCGCGCACCAGCGCGATCGAAGCCAATCAGGTCGTCAATCTCGTCGGCGGTCCCTATACGACGAAGAACTATCGCGCCCGCGCCCGCGTCGTGTTCCAGAATAAAAACGTGATGTGCCAGTACCGCGCGGTCGGCCATCCCATTGCGTGCTCGGTGACGGAGGAACTGGTCGATCTGGCCGCGGCGAAAATCGGCATGGACCCGGTGGCGATCCGGCGGCGCAACCTCATTGCCGACGACGCTTATCCTTGCGCCTCGCCGTCCGGCTTGCGTTTCGAGCTGTTGTCGCATCACGCTGCGCTGAACAAGCTGCTTCAGATGATGAACTACGACGCACTTCGCGTTGAGCAAGCGGCGCTGCGCAAGCAAAACATTCATCGCGGCATCGGAATTGCGAGCTTCATCGAGGTCACCAATCCGAGTGCTGCGTTTTACGGGGTTGGCGGCGCCAAGATATCCTCTCAGGACGGCGTTGCGGTGCGGCTCGATGCCCAAGGCGCGGTGATCTGCCAGACCAGCATCACCGAGCAGGGGCAGGGTTCGGAGTCGCTCACCGCGCAAATCGTCGGCAGCGTGCTCGGCGTTTCGATGGAGAAGGTTCGCGTCATCCTTGGCGATACCGATCAGACGCCTTATGGTGGCGGCACCTGGGCCTCGCGCGGCGCCGGCATCGGCGGCGAGGCGGCGCTTCAGGCCGCCAAGGTGCTGCGCCGGAATATTCTGGAAGTGGCCGCTGCGATCCTGCAATCCACGCCGGCCGAGCTCGACATCGCCAATGACGCGGTGGTGAATGCGTCTGACCGGACACCGCGGATCGAATTGCGAGAGCTCGCTCGCGTCGTCTATTTCCGCCCCGATACGCTGCCGCCGGGGATTCAGCCGGAGCTGATGGCGACGCGCCACTATGTGCCGCGTCAATATCCCTTCGCCTTCACCAACGGCGTCCAGGCCTCATGGCTGGAGGTCGATACCGATACCGGCTTCGTCAAACTGCTGAAGCATTGGGTGGTGGAAGATTGCGGCACCATCATCAACCCGCAACTGGTCGACGAACAGGTCCGGGGTGGCGTGGTGCAGGGGCTTGGCGCAGCCTTGTTCGAGAAATGCATCTATGACGAACGTGGCCAACTGACCAACGCCAATATGGCGGACTATCTGGTGCCGATGTCGGGCGAAATGCCGGACATCGATGTCGGCCATGTGGTGTCGCCGACCGCCGAAAGCGAACTCGGCGCCAAGGGCGCGGGCGAAGCGGGCACGGCGGGGGCTGCTGCGGCGGTTGCGAATGCGGTGAACGATGCGCTTCGGCCGTTCGGCGCGGTCATTACGGAAATCCCGCTGACGCCACAGCTCATCCTGACGGCGTTGAAGCGAATCTAGAAGGTTTTGGGGGACGGGCGAGTTCCACGAAAAAAGAGACAAAATTCAAGCGGGAGGACCTTGCGAAAGGTAATAATCCTATTACTTGTCAATACGTTACTAGTAGAACTAGTCGAATTGACGCTGGTCGTAAAACTCCGTTCCTCTTCACCGGAACTTGGTTTATAAAGGAATCGTTAGACTGGATCGGGTAGAGAACGAGAGATTGGGAGAACGGCTATGACACACATGGACGGCGTTCGGGACTGATCTTGTCTGACCCAGTAACAGTTTTAGGGGCCGCGCCCACATGGTGGAGTGCGGCCCTTCCTGTTTTGGGCACGATGTTTACCGGGCTCACGGCGGCGCTTATCGGCGGCTCAATAGCTATTCGGGCAATCTGGACAAATCGTGCCATCGCCAGACTTCGGGCGACGCTCGACACGATCGAGCGAACGGAGTCGCAAGAGCATTACAAGCGCCTGACCAGCGTCTTCAAAGAATTTCGGCAGAGCCCGTCTATCGATGAAACGATAGAGGAAATTTTGCAGCCTCGCACAGCCGCACATCGAACCAGAAGAACCGAAATCCTGTTTTTCTTGAACCACTATGAATTGATAGCCGTTGGTTTCCAGACTGGTGTGCTGGATAGGGGATTTTACGCTGAGTTTATGCGAGGCGCGGTCGTTCGGGATTGGCGGGCCGCGCGACCACTCATCGAGAGATTGCGAATTGACAACGAGGCTGAAAATCCCGTCCCGCTACAAATCTATGAGCACTTCGAGGAACTGGCCGAAGATTGGGAATGGGAAATTCGGCACGAAGAATACTTGAGACGTAACGGCTTCAATCGTAATCAGATCAAAAAATCTCTTCAGTATTTTCGAGATCGTCCAAACCTGCTACGGCCACCGCGTTAGAGCGCTTTCGAGCGAGGGCCAGGTTTTGATTCAATCAAAACCGGATAGGCTCTAGAATCCTGTGCGGCCGAATCCGGCGCTTGCTTACAGCTTGTCGACCGGCTTGAATGTGCCGTCGGGCTTAATCAGGGTCAGGAAAACCCTCGCGGAAGCGTCCCGCATCTTTTGTCCGACCGTGAGGTTGTCGCCGCTGATGTCGAACTGGCCGACCTCGTTGATGATCCGCAGCATCTCGGTGCGTGTGGGATTGGGCCCCGCCATATCGAGTGCTGCGGCGGTAAGCCGGCCCGATAGATATCCTTCCAGCGAAACGAAGTCCGGCCGAAGGTTCGGATCGAGCGCCTTTTCCGCGGCCTGATAATCGGCGACGACCTTGACGGATGCATCCCACGGAAAAGGCACGACCTGTGAAACGATCACGCCCTCGCCTTCGGGGCCAAGCTCCTGGGCGAGCGCAACGGCACCGACAAAGGAGATGTTGACGAAGACCGGGTTGAAGCCGCTTTGGCGTGCGAGTCTGATGAATTCGGCGCAGGGCGCATAGGTGCCGACCATCACCACCGCTTCCGGCTCCGCCCGCTTCAAGACGTGCATGGCCATGCTGACCGCCTTGGTGTTGCGTTCGTAGGTAGCTTCGGCCGCAAGCTCCATGCCGCGTTTTTCCAGCGCCAGCTTGACGCCGGCGAGGCCGTCGCGGCCGTAGGAATCATCCTGGTAGAAAATCGCGATGCGCTTGACGTGACGGTCTTCGGTCAGGTGTTTCACCCAGGCTTCGGCCTCGGCGCTGTAACTGGCGCGAATGTTGACGACGTTATCCATGCCGTTTTCTCGAAGAAAACCCGCACCAGTGAAGGGACCGATAAACGGAACGTTCTCGTCCCTGGCGATCGGCACGGTCACGAGCGACGTCGGCGTGCCCACGGCGCCGATCAGCGCGAAGACCTTGTCCTCATTGAGCAGCTTGACCGTCTGCAAGACCGAGCGATCGGGATCGTAGCCGTCGTCACGGCTGATCAGCTCGAGTTTGCGGCCATGGACACCGCCTTTGGCATTGACCTCGGCAAAGGCCGCCAGGATTCCCTGGCGCATTTTAAGGCCCAGCGCCGAGGAGGGGCCCGACATCGCGGCCGCCTGACCGAACAGGATCCGGTCCGGCATCACGCCGACCTCGCCAGCTTGAACCGGACTAGCCAGCAGCAGGGCCAGCAGGCCTAAAATTCTGGGTTGCATAAAATTCATAACATCACTTTAGATAATGGGGCCGGGTGGCGCGTGCGGATGCTACCGGCTGGCGGTGAAGAGCTCGCTAATTCCGGACAGTTCCAGCCGCCGAAATCCTTGTTTGCCAGAACCTTCGGTGAGGTACCCCACTTCCTGTCTTCCGCCGCGCTTTTTGCGGTGTGGCAGCGGATGTCGATCTTAAGGACCGTTAACTAAGGTATCCGAAGCCGACGCTATCCATGCCGATATTTCAGGCTCCTTAACCAGCCTTCGCCTCATAAGAGTTGACGGTGGCGACAGCCGTTTCGGCAGGGGCGAAAATGAGCGGTCGAGGTGCCGGCGAAAATCGCGGGGAGGACATGGTGGTCGAGCGGAGGAAAATATCCGCATCCCGATCGAGGCCCCACTGGCCTGTTTGGGTTGCAGCAGGCATCGGCCTGTTGCTGACCGTGGCCGCAGCCTACGCCGTTGCCCGCTGGGAGCGCCGCGTCACCTGGACGGAATTTGAGGGCGTCGCCGCGACCCAGTTGATCGAGATGCAGAACGGCGTGAACGAATATCTCGGCAGGCTGGTCACGCTGCGCGCGCTGTTCGAATCCGCCGGTGAGGAAGTGACGCGCAGCGAATTCGAGGTTTTCGGCAGCCGGCTTTTCGAGGACCATCCGGGCGTTCTTCGCGTCAACTGGTTGCCGAAGGTGTATCGCAAGGAGCGCGCGGAGTTCGAAGCGGCCGGCATCAACGACGGAATTCCGGCCTACCACTTCAAATCACCGTCGGGTGGGATCGTCTCCGTCGCGCCGGATAGCGAGTTCTACTTCCCGATATTCTTCTCGACCGAGCCGAAAACATCGTCGGTTTACGGGATGGATTATTCCACCGATCCGATCCGGTGGCCCGCGCTCGAGCGCGCGCGCGACACCGACGCGGTCGCCGTCGTGCCCACCCGTCTGTTTCAAAACGACGGGGGCCGCACCCATGGCATTCTGGTAGCCGTGCCGGTCTATGTGAAGGGAACCTCGCGTGCCACAGTTGCAGATCGGCGGCGCAACCTGACCGGTTTCGTAGTCGGATTGTTCGACCTCGGGCAGCTTCTGAAATCAATCCGGACTGCGAGCGCCGAATCCGCCGCGGTCGTTCTCACCGCCTATCCGCCTGTCGTCGGCGACAAGGAGCTGGCTCAGCCTGATTATTCCTCGGTATCCTCGGTGTCGCTGGTGATGCGAGCGCTCGCGAAAGGACCGCATTGGTCCGGCACGCTGAAGATCGGCGACGCGAACTGGCAGGTGAGTGCCATTCCGGCCGCCGGCGGCCGTCTGACGGCTCGGTACGATCGTGCCTTGACGGTGCTTACGGCGGGCTGCGCCGTCACCATTTTCCTGTGCGTCTATCTCGGCATGGCAAGCCGCAATTCGCGCGAGCTGGCGCTGGCGAACCGCCGTGTGCTCGAACTGGCGCAGACCGACATTCTGACCGGGCTTCCAAACCGGGCATTTTTTCTGGAGCAACTGAAGCACGCAGGTACAGATCAGCAGCACCTGCGCGGGGTGTTCTCGATCCTGATGCTCGATCTCGATCGCTTCAAGAACGTCAATGACTCGCTCGGCCACGCCGCCGGTGACGCGTTGCTCCGGCAGGTGGCTGCTCGGCTGCGATCTGCGTTGCGGGACAACGACGTGCTGGCGCGGCTGGGTGGCGATGAATTTGCGATCATCCAGGCCGGCCGCCACGATCAGCGCGCCAATTCGAGCGATCTGGCGAGCCGGCTTTCGAAGCTCATCGCCGAACCGTTCGATCTTCCCGGACATCAGGTCGAGATCGGCACCAGCATCGGCATTGCGATGGCCCCCGAGCACGGCGACGATCGCGAGCAGTTGCTGAAAAAGGCGGACCTGGCGCTGTACCGCTCCAAATCGGCCGGACGCAACTGCTTCACGCTTTACGACGCGGCGATGTCGGCCGAACTGGAGGCGCGCAATACGCTGGAGGGCGACCTGCGGGACGCGATCGCGCGCTGTCTGTTCGAAGTCCATTATCAGCCGTATTTCGACGTTCAGACCGGGCGCAGGCGCGGTGCCGAGGCGCTCGTTCGCTGGCGCCATCCGACGCGAGGGCTGATCCCGCCGGATCAATTCATTCCGCTTGCGGAAGAAACCGGCCTCATCGTCGCGCTCGGTGAGTGGATCATCCGGCAGGCCTGCGACGACGCCACGCTCTGGCCGGCGGACACGAAAGTGTCGATCAATCTTTCACCGGTGCAATTCAAGCAGGCGGAGCTGTTCGATGTTATCGCAACCGCGCTGCGGAACTCGGGATTGCCGGCGGAGCGGCTGGAAATCGAGATCACCGAATCCGTGCTGCTCGAGCGTGCAACTGAAAACCTCGCCTTCATGGAGCGGCTGAGCAGCATCGGCGTTTCGCTCGCGCTTGACGATTTCGGCACCGGCTATTCGTCGCTGAGCTGCCTGACCACGTTTCCCTTCAACAAGATCAAGATCGACAAGTCCTTCATGGGCAACCTGTCGGCGCATTACAAAAGTTCGGCGATCATATCTTCAGTTGTCACGCTGGCCCGCGGCCTCGATATGTCGGTGACCGCTGAAGGCGTGGAGACCGTCGAACAGCTCGATGGACTGAAAGCCCTCGGCGTCAATTTTGCGCAGGGCTATTTGCTGGGCCGTCCGGTGACGGCGCCTGAGCTGGAAAAGCAGCCGGTGGTTTTCCAGCCGCGCCGGGATGCCGCCTGAACGCCGGCGATTGCCCCGCTCCAACCGCGCCCTGGCATGCCAGCCCAGGCGGTAATTGGATGGGTCGACACCGGCCGCGAGACGCCCACCATATAGGCTGGAATCGCTTTCAATCCGTCACGAACGGAAAGATTATGCTTTTTTCGTGGACGCTATTGCCGCACGGAGAAATATAATCCTACCTGATAATGGGATCCTGAGGGCTTCCTTGGGCGTTTCCGTTCGGATGGGATAGTGGAGGGACTTCACCATGGTTGCCGGCCGGAAAGGGCGTGCTCGCGCACCTTTATACGGACCCACCGAATGCCCGTGATCGATCCTATCTACGTGGCTTCCGGTTTTGGCGTCGGCCTTCTGGTCGGCCTGACCGGCGTTGGCGGCGGATCGCTGATGACGCCGATCCTGATCCTGCTGTTCGGCGTCCACCCGGCCACTGCCGTCGGCACCGATTTGTTGTATGCGGCGGCGACCAAGACCGGTGGCGGCGTCGTGCATGGCTGGGCGCGCACCATCCATTGGCCGGCGGTGATCCGCCTGGCTTGCGGCAGCATACCCGCGAGCATCCTGACGCTACTTGTATTCTGGTGGCTTGATCTCTCGACCGAGATCGTGCGCAGCGTCGTCAATTCCGTGCTTTGCTTTGCGCTGCTCCTGACCGCGGCCTCGCTGATCTTCCGCAAACTCGTCATCGACAAGTTGCGCGTGCGCATGGAGCGCGTTGATGATGCAACGATCGCACGCGCCACGGTGCTGATCGGCGTCAGCCTCGGCGTGCTGGTGTCGATCTCCTCGGTCGGGGCGGGTGCTGTCGGCGTCACCGCGCTGCTGTTGCTTTACCCGCAATTGCCGATGTCGCGGATCGTCGGTTCCGACATCGCGCATGCCGTGCCGCTGACGCTCATCGCCGGGATCGGCCACTGGGCGCTGGGAGCCATCGACTGGCAATTGATGGGCGTGCTTCTGATCGGCTCGCTGCCGGGGATTGCAATCGGCAGCTATTGCGCGGTCCGTGTCCCCGAAACCGCGCTGCGGCTGATGCTCGCTGCGATCCTGATCGCGGTGGCAGGCAAACTTGGCTCGGAACAGTGGAGTGCCTCCGCTTCAAACGTTGCCGCAGTCCACGCGCCGACGGTCACGCTACCGGCACCGGTAGTCGTGCCCGTTGCGGTTGGCGTACGCCCGGCCAACTGACCCCCCGGCTTGTAAGCACTCTTGGGCGACGGATTTGTTTGCCAAAGCTTGAAGTATAAAATATATCCGAAATCCGAAATGGTCCTGTGAACTCATTCGGGGAGATGGCGCATGGTGGGACTGCCGCATTCCCCGCATGCGGTCGTGACCGGGGCGGCGCGCGGCATCGGCCGGGAAATCGCATCGACCTTGACCAAGGCGGGCGCCGTCGTCACCGTGCTCGGACGCCAAGGTGCGGCTCTTGACGAGTTGGTCGCCCAAGGTATCGCGCATTTTTCCGTCGTCGCCGACGTCACCGATCAGGCCGCGGTCAGCGCCGCGATCTCGCAAGCTGCCGCGCGCCGGCCGATCGATATCCTGATCGCCAATGCCGGCGCGGCCGAGTCCGCGGCTTTTACCAGATCTGACGCGGCGCTGTTCAAACGCATGATGGACGTCAACTTCATGGGCGTGGTCCACAGCGTCCAGGCCGCGCTGCCGTCGATGCGTGGCCGGCCGCATGGCCGCATCATCGCAATCGCCTCGACCGCCGGGCTGAAAGGTTATGCTTATGTCAGCGCTTATGCGGCTGCCAAGCATGCGGTGGTCGGCCTCGTGCGCTCGCTGGCGCTGGAACTCGCGACAACGGGCGTAACGGTCAACGCCGTTTGTCCTGGCTTCACCGACACCGATCTTGTCGCCGGCAGCCTCGACATCATCATGAAAAAGACCGGCCGCGACCGCGCCCAGGCAATCGGGGAGTTGACCAAACACAATCCGCAAGGACGCCTGGTGTCGCCGGCGGAAGTCGCCGATACGGTGCTGTGGCTGTGCGGCGAGGGCGCAGGCGCCATCACGGGTCAGGCCATTGCGGTCGCAGGTGGAGAAGTTTGACAGCTCGAATAAATCAAGTTGAGGCGTCATTGCGAGCGTTAGCGAAGCAATCCAGAAATTAGATAAGACAGACTGGATTGCTTCGTCGCTTTGCTCCCTTGCGCAAACGCTTTACGTTTGTCGCAGGCAATGACGATTAATTTCGCAAGGGAGAGCCTATGAACACGCCAGCCAATCCCGTCACATTGCCGCTCGCGCAATATGCGCCGCGGCATTTTCTCCTGAAGGTAGAGGCGGGCGTCGCCACCGTGACGCTCAACCGTCCCGAGCGGAAAAATCCGCTGACCTTTGAAAGCTACCGGGAACTGACCGATTTCTTTCGCGCGCTCGCCTTCGACGATGACGTGAAGGCCGTGGTCGTATCGGGCGCGGGCGGCAATTTTTCGTCCGGCGGTGACGTGTTCGAGATCATCGGACCGCTGGTGAAGATGCATACCAAGGGGCTGACCGCGTTCACCCGCATGACCGGAGACCTCGTCAAGGCGATGCGCGCCTGCCCGCAGCCGATCGTTTCAGCGGTGGAAGGCATCTGTGCCGGCGCCGGCGCCATCATCGCGATGGCCTCCGACATGCGGTTGGCGGCGACCGGCGCCAAGGTCGCGTTCCTGTTCAACAAGGTGGGGCTTGCCGGATGCGATATGGGGGCGTGTGCGATCCTGCCGCGCATCATCGGCCAGTCGCGCGCCTCGGAGCTCCTGTTCACCGGCCGCTTCATGAGCGCGGAGGAGGGCGAGCGCTGGGGTTTCTTCAGCCGTATCGTCGCGCCCGCTGACGTGTTGCCGCAGGCCCTTGCTCTGGCAAACGACATCGCCGCCGGGCCGACATTCGCCAACACCATGACCAAGCGGATGCTGGCGATGGAATGGGCCATGTCGGTGGAAGAGGCGATCGAGGCGGAAGCGATCGCGCAGGCGCTGTGCATGACGACTGAAGATTTCACCCGCGCGTTCGAGGCGTTTGCGGCTAAGCAAAAGCCTGACTTCAAGGGGAATTGAGGAGCGGGGTGTTTCGTACATACCCCCCACCCCGACCGGCTGACGCCGGTCGACCCTCCCCGCAAGGGGGAGGGATTAAGCCGCCATACCGGCGGCCTTTCTTATCCCTCCCCCGCGGTACGCGCGGGGAGGGTGCATAGGCGACCCTTGGTCGCCGTCTTAGGATATAAGAACGCCGACGCTCTGCATCGGCTATGCCGAAAGGCCGGTCGGGTGGGGGCGCTTGCCGGCTAATTGTTTTAGGTTTAAAATAATTTCGTTTTCGAAAAAGGCGGATGAGGCTCCCATGAAGGTCGCGATCATCGGCGGTGGACCAGCCGGTCTTTATTCGGCGATCCTGCTCAAAAAGCAGCGCCCTGAGGCCGACATCACGGTCTATGAACGCAACCGTGCCGACGACACCTTCGGCTTCGGCGTGGTGTTCTCGGATGCCACGCTCGATAATTTCGAGAAATACGACCCGCCGAGCTATCGCCGGATCACCCAGGAATTCGCCTATTGGGACGATATCGCCGTGCACTTTCGCGGCACGGTGCACCGGGTCGGAGGCAACGGCTTTTGCGGTTGCTCGCGCCGCCAGTTGCTCCTGATCTTGCAGGAACGCGCGCGTGAGCTTGGCGTCAAGCTGATCTTCGAGACCGAAATCGCCGACGAGGCGCGCTTTGCCGATGCCGACCTCGTGGTGCTGGCCGACGGCAGCAACAGCCGCTTCCGCGATAAACACACTGCGCATTTTCAGCCCGAGGTCGATCTGCGTTCCAACGTGTTCGCCTGGATGGGGTCCACGCGGCCACTCGACGCCTTCACCTTTATCTTCCAGGAAACGGAGTGGGGGCCGTTCATCGCGCACGCCTATCAATATGAGGCGGGGCGATCGACCTGGATTTTCGAGACCGATCCCGAGACCTTCAAGCGCGCCGGGCTCACAGGTTTGAACGAGATGCAATCCGCCGATCGCATGTCGGAGATTTTCGCCTGGTTCCTCGATGGACATCCGCTGCTCACCAACCGCTCGATGTGGCGGAATTTTCCGATGATCCGCAGCCAGCGCTGGGTCAAGGACAACATGGTGCTGCTCGGCGACGCCAAGGCGACCGCGCATTTCTCGATCGGCTCCGGCACCAAACTGGCGATGGAGGATGCGATTGCGCTCGCCGATGCCATGAACGCTACGCCGACCGTCGAGGCCGCGCTCGCGACTTACGAGCAGGGCCGCCGCGAGGAAGTCGAGAAGACCCAGCACGCCGCCGACGTCTCTCTTGTCTGGTTCGAGCACGTCGATCGCTTCTGGGATTTCGATCCCGTGCAGTTTGCGTTCGGTGTGATGACGCGCGCCAAGGCCATCACCTACGATAATCTGACGCTGCGTGCGCCGGAATTTGTCGGCGAAGTCGACAAGGCTTTCGCGCGCCGCGTGCGTGATCAAGGTTTTGACGTGAATGTCGAAAAGCCGTTGGCGCCGATGTTCCAGCCGTTTCGGTTGCGCGAGATGACAGTGGCCAACCGCGCGGTGGTCTCGCCGATGTGCATGTATTCGGCCAACGAAGGCGTGCCGGGCGATTTTCATCTCGTGCACTATGGCTCGCGCGCGCTCGGCGGCGCGGGTCTCATTTTCACCGAGATGACCTGTGTCGGGCGTGACGCGCGGATCACGCCGGGCTGCGCCGGATTGTGGAACGACGAGCAGGAGAGCGCCTGGCGGCGTATCGTCGATTTCGTCCATGCCAATTCGGCGGCGAAAATCTGTCTCCAGCTTGGACATGCCGGCCGCAAGGGCGCGACCAAATTGATGTGGGACGGCATGGACCGTCCGCTCGAGCAAGGCGGCTGGGATGTGATCTCGGCTTCGCCGATTCCTTACTTTCCCGACAGCCAGGTACCGCGCGAGATGGACCGCGCCGCGATGGATCATGTGAAGGCCGAGTTCGTGGCCGCCGCGGAGCGCGGCGAGGCGTGCGGCTTCGACATGCTGGAGCTGCACTGCGCCCACGGCTATCTGCTCGCAAGCTTTATTTCGCCGCTGACCAACCAGCGCACGGACGCCTACGGCGGATCGCTCGAAAACCGCTTGCGCTATCCGCTCGAAATATTCGAGGCGCTGCGTGAGGTGTGGCCTTCGCACAAGCCGATGTCGGTGCGCATTTCCGCAACCGACTGGGCGGAGGGCGGCATCACCGGCGATGATGCGGTTGCGGTCGCGCGCGCATTTGCGGAAGGAGGCGTCGATCTCGTCGACGTCTCGACCGGCCAGACCGTGCGCGATGCGCAGCCGGTCTATGGCCGCATGTTCCAGACGCCGTTTTCCGACCAGGTCCGCAACGAGGCTCGCGTCGCAACCATGTGCGTCGGCAACATCACGACAGCGGATCAGGTTAACACCATTCTGGCCGCCGGCCGGGCCGATCTCGTGGCGCTCGGCCGGCCGCACCTGGTTGACCCCGCGTTTACGATGAAGGCCGCGGCCTGGTACGGCGCCAACGACATATTCAGCCCGCCGCAATATCTGCCCGGGAAGGATCAGATTTTCCGCAATAGCGTCAGGGACCGGCAGGACTTCGAAGACCTTAAAATTAAGGCTAAGCCGAAGACCCGCGCCGAGCTCAAGGCGGAGGCCACAAAGCCGCTTGCGGCCGAATAGAGCGCCATGCGATTGTAAAGATAACGCTATCGCGGGGTTGAGTGGAGTAAAGCGATGAAGGCGATTATCGTCGGCGGCGGTATCGGCGGTCTGACCACGGCGCTGATGTTGCGCGCCCGCGGCATCGGCTGCGAGCTGTTCGAACAGGCCGACACTATCCGCGAACTCGGCGTCGGCATCAACACGCTGCCACACGCGATCCGCGAACTTGCCGGCCTCGGCCTGTTGCAAAAGCTCGACGACGTCGCGATCCGCACCGACGTGCTTTATTATCTCAACCGCCACGGCCAGGAAGTCTGGCGCGACGTTCGCGGCATCGACGCCGGCCACGACGTGCCGCAATTTTCGATTCACCGCGGCCGGCTGCAAAACGTGATCCTTCAGGCCGTCGAGGAACGGCTTGGCAAGGAAGCCATTTACACCGGTCATCGCCTCGGTGCCTTCACCCAGGACGAGGGCGGGGTGACCGCGCATTTCTTCGATCGCACAGGCCACCATATCAAGACCGTGCGTGGCGATATCCTGATCGGCGCCGATGGCATCCACTCGCGCGTGCGCGAGGCGCTGTTTCCGAACGAAGGTCCGCCGTGCTGGAACGGCCTGATGCTGTGGCGCGGCGCGCGCGACTGGCCGATGTTTTTGACCGGCCGCTCGATGATCGTGGCCGGCGGCCTCAACGCCAAGGTCGTGGTCTACCCGATCGCCGAAGGTTCGAGCCCATCGAACCGGCTGACCAATTGGGCTGTGCTGGTCAAAATCGGCGACAGCAATTCGACGCCGCCACGCCGCGAGGACTGGTCACGCCCCGGCCGCCGTGAAGAGCTGATGCCGCATGTCGCGCGGTTCTCGGTGCCGCATGTCGATGTCGCAAGTCTGATTTCGGCGACGCCGGAGTTTTATGAATATCCGACTTGCGACCGCGATCCCTTGCCCTATTGGTCGAGCGGACGCGTCACGTTGCTCGGCGATGCCGCGCACCCGATGTATCCGGTGGGCTCGAACGGCGCGTCGCAGGCGATCCTCGACGCGCGATGTCTCGCAGATCTCCTGGCGCAGGCCGAACATCCGCGCCAGGCGCTGGTCGCCTATGAGCAGAAGCGCCTGCCGATGACCGCCGAGATCGTGCGCTCCAACCGTCGCGGCGGCCCCGAGGGCGTGATCGATGCGGTCGAGCAGCTCGCGCCGGATGGATTTACCGATATCGACAAGGTGCTGAGCTACGGCCAGCGCGAAGCCATCGTGCGCGGCTATGCCCACAAGGCCGGCTTCGCCGCCGTGCCGGGACTGGCGGCGGTGAGGGGGTAAGGCTGCTCGCTTTCTTATCCCTCCCCCTTGCGGGGAGGGTCTATCGCGAATGTAATGAGCGATCGGGGTGGGGGTGACACTTGCTTGATGAAGCAGCCACTTCGACGATCACACTTCTTTTTTAGGGGACTTCCCCACCCGACCGGCCTGCGGCCGGCCACCCTCCCCACGCTACGCGGGGGAGGGATGAACTGTGCTGCGGCGATGAAGCCTCACGCCCCCGGAGGCGGGGGCAGGAAGTGGATGTTGTGCTCGGCAGCGAGCGCCACCACGGTTGCCGGATTCTGTTCCTTCAGATTGTGAATGCCCCAGAACAGATCATAAAGCTTCTGTGTCGGTGAGACCCAGAACAGCACTTTCACGACCTGGTCGGACTTGTTGAAGATGCCGTGGGGAATGCCCATGCCGAGCCGGACCAGATCGCCGGGCGTCGCCTGCGCGTCGGCGCCGCCAAGCATGAAGTCGAGCTTGCCTTCCAGCAGATAGAGATATTCGTCCTGGTCGGGATGGATGTGCGGCGGCACGAAGGTGCCGGGCGGAAACGTCGCGTGCCACGAGAAGCTATGGTCGGTGCGACTCTTCGGCACATAGGTCTGGCCGAGAATATTCCAGGAGATGCCCTGGATGCCTTCATTGGCGCGGGTGATGCCGGTGATCTCGCTTGTCATGCTGACTTCCTCCTCTAACGCTCTACTAGTTACCCGGCGCGCATTCCTTGGCGTAGCGGTCGCCGTAATTCTCAAACACCTTCTGCACGATCTCGGTCTCGAATTTGCCGTCGGCGCGCTTGGCCACCTTGGTCAGGTAGAAATCCTGAATCGGATAGCCGTTGACGTTGAATTTGAAGTTGCCGCGCAGCGATGTGAAATCGGCTTTCTTCAGGGCGGCTGCGACCGCGTCCTTGTTGGAAAGGTCGCCCTTGACCGCTTTCACTGCGCTGTCGATCAGAAGCGCGGCGTCGTAACCCTGCATCGCGTAAGTGCCGGGCACGCTGTTATAGGCCGCTTCATAGCCGGCGACGAATTTCTTGCTCTGCGGATTGTTCAGGTCAGGCGCCCAGTCCGCGCCGCCGAACATGCCGACCGCGGCATCCTGCTGCGCGGGCAGTGTGGATTCATCGACCGTGAAGGCCGACAGCACCGGAATCTGGTCGGCCAGCCCGGCTTGCTTGTATTGCTTCACCAGGCTCACGCCCATGCCGCCCGGCATGAAGGTGAAGACGGCGTCGGGTTTCTGTGAAGCGATCTTGGAAAGCTCGACCTGGAAATCGAGGGTGCCAAGCGGCACGTAGCTTTCCTCGGTTATCTCGCCCTTGTAGTCGAGTTTGAAGCCGGCCGCCGCGTCCTTGCCGGCCTGATAGTTCGGCACGATTACATAAACGCGCTTGTAGCCGCGATCCTGCGCGACCTTGCCGAGGACCTCGTGCGGCTGATCGTTCTGGTAGGAGGTGACATAGAAGAACGGGCTGCAATTCTTGCCCGCATAGCTCGAGGGACCGGCATTCGGGCTGATCAGGAA
>Ga0116129_1000989_pt1 | contig 16407 bp, 16 predicted proteins | sample June2015DPH_17_2_FD_89732 | JGI IMG/M metagenome (GOLD analysis project Ga0116129, IMG submission 89732) | Peatland microbial communities from SPRUCE experiment site at the Marcell Experimental Forest, Minnesota, USA - June2015DPH_17_10 | ecosystem: Environmental > Terrestrial > Soil > Wetlands...
ATACGGGGATGTGGCGGTTCCAGGTGCGCGGTGCATCCGGGAGTGCGAATGTTCCGGGATCCATAGTCAGTGGGCAATACTTCAGCGTGATGGAGACGCAGCCGTTAATGGGCCGGTATCTGACCCCGCAGGATGATCAGCCGGGAGGCGGACCGGGTGGATATGCGGTGGTGATCAGCGAGAATTTTTGGCGCACGTGGTTCAGCGGCGCGCCGGACGTGCTTGGGCGCAAGCTGGTGATTGCAAATGCGCCGTTTACCGTGGTGGGCGTAATGCCCAAGAGTTTTATTGGCGCTGCTCCTACAGCGCGACCGCAGATTTATGCGCCGATGTGGGCTGAGCCGGTCATTGACGCGCCATCGGACTTCATTGCCGGCGGAATGCACTCGTGGTGGCTCACTGTGATCGCGCGGCGCAAGCCTAGTGTTTCGCTGGAGCAGACAAATGTCGCACTGAGCGCTGTTTCCGGCAGGATTGTAGATGAGGTGGCTGCAGATAAGACTGCCGGCGATTGGACGACGGATGCGCGCAAGCACCATCTGCATTTTGTTGCCGAGCCTGGTGCGAAGGGTTATACGTATCTGCGCGAGATGTTTGTGAAGCCGCTGGTAGCGGTATTCTGCCTTTGCGGAGCAATGTTGCTGCTCGCCTGCCTGAACCTTGCCAGCCTTCTAATGGCGCGCGCCGCTGCGCGTGAGCGCGAACTGGCAACGCGGCTTGCAATGGGGGCAACGCGCGGGCGGCTTGTGCAGCAGCTGATGGTGGAGAGCCTGCTGATTGCGCTGCTGGGAACTGCGGCGGGCGTGAGCGCCGCTCCATTTGTGAGCGGGCTGCTGGCAAGGATGATTCTTCCCAGTTATCCCGGCATGCCGCTTGTGCTGGACACGACGCTTGATGTGCGTGTGTTGTTTTTTGTTGCGTTGATCGCGATTGTGACGACTGCGCTGATTGGGCTGATTCCTGCGCTGCGCGCCACGTCGAAGAACCTGAATGAACAGATCAAATCCGGCTCGAACGCAACGACGGCGCGGGAGAGCACGCGACTGCTGCCGCGTGTGCTAATGGGGCTGGAGGTTGCGCTTGCGCTGATGCTGGTGATTGGCGCGGGACTGCTGGCTACCAGCCTGACGCGGCTTTATACAACTGGGCTGGGCTTTGAGCCGAAGGGTATCGTCAACGTGAACTTTGAAATGGATAAACAATCGCTCGACGGCGATACGCTTGTGCGCTGGTACCAGCAATTCGGCGATGTGCTGAAGCGGCAGCCGGGAGTCGCGAGCGTGAGCTTTGCCTCGATACCACCCATGAGCGGCGAAACGTGGGACAGCGATCTTCACACTCCATCGAGTAGCGGGGACCGAGACGTCTACATGAACGCAGTCTCGCCCGATTACTTTTTGACCATGCACATTCCCATTCTGGCCGGGCGCGATTTTCAGTGGAATGAGACGAAGGCTTCCGGACTGAAGATCGTCCTGAGCCAATCGGCGGCGAAGATTTTCTTTCCAAATGGCAGCGCGGTGGGACAGACAGTGACGGGATGGAAGGGTAGTACCTATGCAGGCGCTACCTATGAAGTGATCGCGGTTGTCGGCGACACGCGCTATCGCTCGATCCAGGAAGATCCGCCCGCGGAGGGCTACGTTGCAATTACGCAAAGCGAGGAGCACAAGCCGTCTTATACGACCGTGATTCGTTCGGCGGGCCCGACTGCGCCGCTGGCAGCGGCTGTGCATGCGCTAGTTGCGCGGATGGCACCGGATATTCCCGCACCAGTGATGACGACGATGAGCAGTGAGCTCGACACGTCGATTGGCGCGGAGCGGATGATGGCGACGCTGGCGGTTTTCTTCGCTGTGAGCGCGCTGCTGGTGACGGGGATTGGCCTCTACGGAACGCTGGCGTATGCGACGGCGCGGCGGACGAGCGAGATTGGGATTCGCATTGCGCTGGGCGCGCAGCGGCTGCGTGTAGTAACGATGATCTTCCGCGAAAATGCATGGGTGGCTGTGTGCGGATCGGCGCTGGGGCTGGCGATTGCGCTGTTTGCTTCGCGTGTGCTGGCTTCATTTCTCTACAACACTTCGGTGCGCGATCCGTGGGTGCTTGTGGGCTCCGTTGCTGCGCTTTCGTTGATAGCCAGTGCGGCTTCGCTGACTCCTGCGATTCGCGCGGCGAGCGTGGACCCGATGAAGGCGCTGCGGGCGGAGTAAGCGGCGTTATTCTGGAGGCAATGCGAATCCCCGCGCTGGTTTTCCTGAGTGCTGTTTTAGCTTTTACGCCAAACTTCGCCGCGGCCCAGCCTGCAAAGGTTACGCTGACGCCTGCGATTGTCTATGCGGGTGCGCCGGAGTTGATTCGCGTGCATGTGCCGGGCGCGCGCAGCATCGATGGTGAATGGCTGGGGCGAAAGATTGCGTTCTTTGCGAAAGATGGCGATTGGTTTGCTCTCGCCGGTGTGGATGTGGAAGCGCCGATTGGGCCTTCGACGCTGCACGTTATCGTGAGAACCGCAAACGGCAGCGAGGACCTGAGCCGGAGCGTGCCAATTCTGCAAGCGCACTACCGCACGGGGACGCTGACGGTTGCGCCGAAGTTTGTGGAGCCTCCCGCGGAGGCGCAGGCGCGGATCAAGGCGGAGAGCGAGTTCAAGGAGAAGGTGTTTTCTACCAGCGCTGAGAGGCCGCTATGGCAGGGCGACTTCCATGCGCCGGTGACGGCAGAGGCGACGGATAGCTTTGGCACGCGGAGGATGTTTAATGGGAAGCTGGCGAGCGTACACAAGGGCGCGGATTTTCGCGCAGGCGTCGGGACGCCGGTGCATGCGGGCAACAGCGGCGTGGTGGTGATTGCGCGGCCGCTCTACTTTGAAGGCAACTGCGTGGTGATTGACCACGGGCTGGGGCTGTACACGCTGTACATGCACTTCAGCCGCATTGACGTGAAAGAAGGGCAGCGCGTGAAGAGCGGCGACCCGCTGGGGCTGAGCGGCGCGACGGGGCGCGTGACCGGCCCGCATCTGCACTGGGCGGTGCGCTGGCAGAACGCGTATCTGGACCCGATCAAGCTGCTGAAGATGGATCTGAGCGAGATTCCGTAGATTCCGAGATGGGCGAAGTCAGCGAGCAAGTGCTGGGGATGGTGCGCGGGCCAAAGCCGCCGATATCCAATGCCACTTGAATGATCTGATGGAGTATGGGCAGGCGAAGGATCATGCCGCACCAGGCCCAGAAGAGATGGATGTGCTCAAGAGCACGGGCGAAGGCGAGAAGGCCTTCTTCTGGCTGCGTGCCGTCGGCGGGATCGTAACGCAGGCGGCGAATGGAACCCTGCGGAAGGGTTTCGGCGTCGATGAACTCCAGGCCGAGAGGATGTTGAGCCTCTATCCACTGGCGCAGGACACTGCATTGACCGCATGTGGCGGAGATGTAGAGCCTTGCCGTTGGCGTTGCGTGATACGGACGCCAGCGCAGGCGCCAATTGGAAACGGCGTCGCGATACGTGCGCCAGGCGAGTCCGTAGCGGGCTGCAAGATCGCGTTGTTCGTCCCAGTGGGCGATGCCTGCGGAGTAAATGGTGGTGACAACGGCGGCAGCGGCGAGCCAGGGATTGCGGAGTGTGAGCGCCCACAGAAATAGCGCGACTGCGCAGGAGAGCTGCATGGGATTGGCGCAGTAACGATAGATGCCGCTGGTGACAAGGCGTTGGGGCGGATCGTAGGGAATAGGTGTGCCTGAGCCGCGCTGTGCGAACTCCTGCACGGCGCTTACGCCGGGGAGTGAGGCGATGGCGATGATTTGGAGCGCGGCGATGAGGAGCGGGTGTGAGAGAGCGAGAAGCGGCTGCCAGATGGAAGTTGCGCCATGGATAGGGCGAAGAGCGAAGACGATTTCCGGGAACAGGAAGAGAAAGAGCAGGCCGGAGAGCGCGACCTGTAAGGTGGCGCGGAGCTTGAGGTGCGTGTTATCGAGGGTCCAGCGGGCGAGGCAGTAAGCGGGAGTGAGGACGAGGGCGAGGGAGACGGCTTCTCCGATGAGCCAAAGCGGCCAGGCCAGCTTCAGTTGCAGAAGCAGCGGCCCGAGAAACAACATCACCCAGAGATCGAGCAGGGTAAAGACCAGAAGGACTTCGGGAATGTCGAGTGCCGGGAAGGCGAGAATCGGCAGCGCTCCCCAGAGAATGACCCAACCGAACCAGGGTTCGAGCGGCATTCCCGCGAGCGCAGGGCCGGTGCTCTGGAAGGTCCACCAATTTGCGGTTAGATTGATGCGCTGAAGAACAACGAGCGAGGCCAGCGCCCACAGTACGCCGAGGAGCACGGCGGGAAAGATACGTTTGGTGCGTTTGTGCATGCGCTGTTGAACAAGGGCAGCGAAGACCGCCGCGGCGAGCGGGAAGTAGAGCACACTCATACCAATGACAGAGGGTCCCAGAAGCTGAGGCTGCATACGTTACCTCTCGGTTGCCGGGTTGGGCGTGGCGTTGGCGGTGATGAGGTAGCCAGCGGCCTGATAGACAGCGAGCTGCTCCCAAGGAGCGAAGTACCAATACGGATCAAGCTGGCGGTCAAAGCCGATGCGCCAGGTGACGGCGGTGTGTGTGGCGTCGATGGCGTGCCATGAAACATCGGAACTGCGCCAGCGAAGCCACTGCGTGAGCTTGCTTGAATCGCTGATGGTTTCGAAACGGACGTGGCCTGAACTGGTTTGCAGATCGGACTGAATGACGCGCATGGTGAGATCGCCGGGAGGGTCGCCCTCTGCGCCTGTGAAGTGGATGACGCGGAGATTTCCGACATTCAGGCCGGAACCACTCGCTTGAATCGGGCGCGGGAAGCCGATGCGGAGGAAGCGTGGGAGTGTGGTGGAGATTGCGGGGCTTTGTGCAAGTGCTGCTTCTACCTGCGTGGCGGGGGCGTTTACGATGCGCGTGGCTGTGGCGAACTGTGTGCGATTGAAGCTGAGTTGCGGAGAGACGCCTTCCAGCGTGAAGGGAAGAAGCAGGACGATACAACTGAGGGCCACGCTGCGATTTTTGCGCTTGCGACTGAGGTCGATGAGGCCGCCGATGAGCAGGCCTACGCCGAAGAAAAGCGGTGAGGCGAAGAGGATGCAGAGGTAGCCTTCGCCGACGAGGGGCGCGACGATCAGCAGCGCGAGGGCCATGCCGCGGAGGATGCCGCCTGTGGCGGATTTGGGCCAGGGTGCAAGCGCTAGCAGCAAAGCCAGCACGAGCGGAATGCCGATGAAAAGAAGCGACGTGTGCATCAGGCCTTGCACTCGGATGGCGCGGTAGATGAAACCGCCGATGATGAGCGCGGTGACCAGAAAGGCGATGCCGACGGCTCGAGTGCTGCCTTTGCGGCTGAGCGGGGGAGTGGACTCGACGGGGCCGAAGGACTCGATACGCGATTCGGAATCGGGCGCAGAAGCCTCGTCGGGATTGGGATGGAGATCGTCAGTCATGGAGTTTCTCCTTTCGGCGGAGCAACTAAGAAAGTTCTGGAAGCAGGTCGGCTTCGCGGAGCAGATCAAGGACTTTGGCGCGGATGGGTTTCAGAACAGGGAGTTTGGCGAGTGAGAGCATTTTAACGGTGAAGTCGATGGCGCCGTCGGCGAGGCGGCGGGTGCGCTGCTGATTGGGCGTTTCATCGTAGAAGAAAAGGACGAGCAAACCCATCTGGAGTGCCCACAGGGCAAGAGGTAGAAGCTCTTCGAGATCGCGCGGGAGGCGCTCGACGGAGAGAGCATCGCGGAAGATGAGCATGGCTCGGCGGCGCATCTCGCGGTTTGCAGGGCCGAGGCAGGAGAGCGGATGCGCTGGTTCGCCGGTGTAGCGGAAGATGATGCCGAGAAGCTTGCGGTCGTTCTGCGCGAGGTCGAACTTGGAGTGCAGCGCGGTGTGGAGGCGCTTTTTCAGCTTTTGGGAGTGGCTGAATGCGTCTGCGCAAAGTTGCTCCTGTGCAGACTGAACAGCTTCATAGTAGGCCTGGATGATGGCTTCCTTACTTGCGAAATAGTAATAAGCAGCGCTTTTAGCGACCTGGGCGCGATCGGCGATCTGTTGCATGGTGGCGGCATCGAAGCCGTTTTCGCGGAAGAGGTCTAGCGCAGCCTGATAGATGGCTTCGCGGGTCTGTTCGCCCTTAGTGGTGGATGGCTCGTTTTTGACCATGGTCAAATTGTGAACCATTCGAAGCGATGAGTCAAGAAAAATTTGAACGTGGTCAAATCAACAATCGAGGACATCGTTTTCGACGCATTTCCGGCCTGGCGAACTTTTTTCTCTCCTATGCGTACTTTCTGCATCCCTGAGCGCGGTTCCGTGCGGATAAGAGAGTAGAAGCGGACAGATGGCCAATGCGTGGCAGCCGGATTTTGAACAACTCGTGGAAGAGCACCAGTCGATGGTTTTCTCGCTGGCGCTTCGCATGACCGGCGACCGCGGGCTGGCGGAAGAGATTGCGCAGGATGCATTTCTGGCTCTGGACAAGAATTTGCGGAGCATTGAGAGCCCGGAGCATGCGCTTTTCTGGCTGCGGCGGGTGACGATGAGTAGAGCTACAGATGCATTACGGCGGCGGCGCGTGCGCGGGATGGATCTGTGGGTGGAGATTGAGGAACGGCATGGGCTGCCGGCGGAAAGTGCTGGAGCCGGTTCGGGATTGGGTTCGAGGTTGGGAGCGAGACTGGAAGCGTTGCTGACGACGCTTCCAGAGGCGCAGAGGGCGGCGATTCTGCTGAGGTACCAGGAGGAATTGACGCCGGAGGAGATTGCGGCGGCGCTGGATGCGCCTCTGGCCACGGTGAAGAGCCACTTGCAGCGGGGATTGAAGCTGCTGCGAGCCAAGGCTGAGAGCCATTTGAAGGAGTTTGTCCGCGGTATATAAAGACCGGGGAGCAACGACATGGACGACTTTGAGAAGGAACTGAGTGAGTCGCTTACGCGCAGGCCTGCCCCGCCAGGACTGAAGGGGCGGATTATGGCCGAGCGGGCGCGGCGCGCATCGGCGGAGCAGAATGGCCGACATGTGATGTGGATGCGGCTGGCGGCGAGTGTGACGATTGCCGCGGTTCTGGCTGGCGGAGCGGGCTGGCAGTGGCAGCGAGTGGAAGAACGGCGCAGAGGCGAAGAGGCAAGGCAGCAGGTGATGACGGCGCTGGGGATTACGGCGAAGGCGCTGGATAAGGTGCAGAAGCGGTTGCAGGCAAACGACGGGAAAGAGGACTAAGAATGAAGATGCGAGTTGCGGCGGTGTTGGTCTTGGCCTGGGCGGCGATGACGGGTATGGCTCGGGCGCAGGAGAAGTTTCCGGAGGCGTCGGTTATCGAGAAGGACCTGGCCGCGCGTGCGTCTGACGTGACGGAGGTGACGCTGAGCAAGCAGATGCTGAGCTTTGCCGCGCAATTCATGGATAAGGACGACAAAGACGACGCGCAGACGCGGAAGCTGATTGAGGGGCTGGAAGGCATCTATGTGCGCGACTACACCTTTGAAAAAGAGGGCGAAGTGACGCCGGAAATTGTGGAGAAGCTGCGCGCGCACTATGCGACCGGCGAGTGGACGCCGATGGTGCATGAGCGCGAGACGAAGACGCACGAGACCTCTGACGTAATGATGAAGATGGTGAATGGCGAGCCTCGTGGAATTTTTGTTTTGACTGCGGAGCCGAAGGAGCTGACGATTGTGCTGATCCTTGGGCCGATCCGCATGGAAGACCTGGGCAAGCTGCATGGGATTCATGGTCTGGGGTCGCTGGATGTGGTGAGCAAGGGCGTGAAGGCGAGCCAAGGCAAGTAGGAATCACTCAGTTAAAACCGGACGGATGAAAAGGGAGCGGTTATGAGAATGTATCTGTGGATTCCGGCGTGCGCGATGGCGCTGACGGTACCTGTAGCGGTGTTAGCCAGTGGAGGCGGCAGAGGATTTAACGGCGTGGTGGATGCGATTGAGTCGCAGTATCACGTGCGGGCGACGCGGATTCCGTTCATGGGCCTGATCAGCTTTATGGCACGCAAGGCGAGTCATGGCGCGGCGGCGAATCTGCATGTGGCCGAGTTTGAGAACTTCAGCGCAAATGTGGACGGCCAGGAGCTGGACCGCATGGTGGAGCAGAAGCTGGGAGATGGCTGGGAGCGCGTGGTGCGGGAGACTTCCAAGGCCGGACACGAGCAGTCGCTGATTTTTATGCGGCCGGAAGGCGCGCGGATGGGGTTGTTTGTTGTGGATAAAGACGGCAACGAGATGGATGTTGTGGAGGTGTCGGTCGATCCGCAGCATGTGGACGACGATATCAAGCACTACACGCATCACCATGAAAGCGATAATGCCGGCCAGGATGATTCGGACCACGATAAGGATAAGAACTAGCAGATAGCGCGGATCGAGCGAGTGTCTGGTGGCGCTTTCCATGTTGAACGGGTTGCTAAAATCGGGCCAGCATGGCTGGTTCAAGCGCAATAGAAATATCGGAGTATCGAGGACGGCTTGCGCCTTCGCCGACGGGGTATTTGCATCTGGGGCATGCGCGGACGTTTTATACGGCGTACATGCGCGCGCGGCAGGCCGGCGGAACGCTGGTAATGCGGATGGAAGACCTGGACACGGCGCGCAGCAGATCCTCGTATGCCGAGGCCGCGTACGAGGACCTGCGCTGGCTGGGGATTCGCTGGCAGGAGGGTCCGGGTGCGGGCCTGGGCCGTTCGGATCGAGACAAGGCCGACAAGAAAAACAAAGACGGAGGCCCGCATGGTCCGTATCTGCAGAGCAAGCGCGGCGCGGTGTATCTGGCTGCGTGGCACAAGCTGATGCGGGGAGGATTTTTATATCCGTGCAAATGTTCGCGTAAGGACCTGGAGCATGCCGCGGGTGCGCCGCATGAGGGCGCGGAGCAGGATGATGAGCCGGTCTACCCAGGAACATGCCGGGTACAACCTGCGGCTGAGAAGATAAAGAACCCTGAAAGCATGAACTGGCGATTTCGCGTGCCGGATGGCGAGGCGATTGAGTTTGAGGACGCAAATCTGGGGCCGCAGCGGTTTGTTGCTGGAGTGGACTTTGGCGATTTTCTGGTGTGGCGGCGCGACGGGTTCCCGAGCTACCAACTGGCGTGCGTTGCGGACGACGCGGCGATGCGGATTACCGAGGTTGTGCGCGGAGCGGATCTGCTGAAATCGACGGCGAGGCAGATCCTGCTGTACCGCGCGCTGGGGCTGAGGCCGCCGAAGTGGTATCACTGCCGGCTTGTGGTGGACCATAACGGCCAGCGGCTGGCCAAGCGGCATGACGCGCTGAGTATTCGCGCGTTGCGGCAGCGTGGATTGACGCCGCTGAAGGTGCTGGCGGCGGATGTGCCGATGGAGAGATAAATCAGGCGCGTTTGCCACGGATGTGATCGAGCTTCTCAAACAGCTCAGCGATGCGAACCACAATGGCGGCACCAGGTACGGCGAGTTCTCCGTTGGGGATGCGCTCCAGCCCGTTTTCCGTGCCGCGATAAGCTACCCGAGCGTTGGGATCGATTACCCAAACATACTGCACGCCGAATGCAAGGTATTCCTCAGCTTTTTTTCCTGCGCGGCGCAGTGTGTCTTCCGGTGAAAGGAGCTCTATGGCAAGAAGCGGAGGCTGAGTCAGGATGCTTGGCGTAGGATCACCCACACGAAGCACGCAAACATCCGGCACAAGAAATCTGCGCGCGTTGATCTGGACGCGCTGTTCGACGATGCCGAAGACGCCCCACACATCCATATTGTTGGTGAACAGTGCTGCAAGCAAGGTCTGCAGATATGCGTGCTCGAACTCTCCCAAGTTGCGCTCCACAACGATGCCATTGTCATACTCGCAGTCGGGCTCATAGACAGTGGAGAGATACTCCTCCACCGGGACAAACCGCTCATGCACGGGCTGGGTCGCCATGGGAATAGTATCGTCCTGACCTGGCGTTTGGCGCAATGCGGAATAGCGGCGGATAAAAAAGCCGGCCCCTTTTCGGAGCCGGCTTTTGAGTGCTGTCAACTTACTTGTGTTTGATGAATTTGCCGGTCTGGATCTCGCGCATAGCGGTCTGCAGCTCGGCCTGCGTGTTCATCACGATGGGACCGTACCAGGCGACCGGCTCCTCAAGCGGCTTGCCTGAGATGAGCAGGAAGCGGATGCCCTCAGGGCCAGCCTGGACAACGATCTCGTCGCCGCGATCAAAGAGCACGAGCGAGTGGTTCTTCGCATCGTAGACCGGAGTGGCGTTGGGATCGCGGCCATCTTCGGTGAGCACGGCGCGAGGGTCGCTGGCGTCGCGGAAGGTTCCCGAACCGGCGAAGACGTAGGCGAAGGCGTTGCGCTCGACTTCCACCTTGATGCGCTTCAGCTTGCCGGGTGGAACAGAGATGTCGATGTAGCGCGCGTCTGTGCCAAATTGCCCGGCCCCGGATTTTCCAGCAGAGACGCCTTCGACGGGACCGGTTTTGCCCCAGAAGTTGCCGCAGATGATGCGAGCGTGTGTGCCGTCATCCTCGGTGACTTCAGGGATGGCGCTTGCAGGAATGTCCTGGTAGCGCGGATCGGTCATCTTGAGGCTTGCGGGCAGGTTAGCCCAGAGCTGGAAGCCGTGCATGCGGCCCTGCTCGTCGCCTTTGGGCATCTCCTGGTGCAGAATGCCGGAGCCCGCGGTCATCCACTGCACGTCGCCTGAGATCATGCGGCCCTTGTTGCCAAGGCTATCGCCGTGGGCCACCTCACCGGCCAGGACGTACGTAATGGTCTCAATGCCGCGATGCGGGTGCCAGGGGAAACCGGCAATATAGTCGCGCGGGTTCTCGTTGCGGAAGTCGTCGAAGAGCAGGAACGGATCGAATTCCTTGGTTTTACCGAAGCCGAAGGCGCGCTCAAGCTTGACGCCAGCGCCTTCCATGGTGGTTTGTGTTTGAAGAATCTCTCTTACGGGCCGCAGGGACATGGTGGCGGACCTCCTTTTGCGCTTGTATTGAATAGATGCACGAGGAAGATATTCGTTGCAACGACTAATTTATTCCCGCTGGCTCTGGATGCAAGTCCTGATCGCGCAGGCCGATAAGGTAGAGCAGACCGTCGAGGCCGAGCGTAGCGATGGAGTGGTCGGCCTGGGCGCGCACGATTGGTTTTGCGCGGTAGGCGATGCTCATGCCGGCAAGCTGCATCATGGGCAGGTCGTTTGCGCCATCGCCCACGGCTACGGCCTCTTCGAGGGGAATCTTTTCGCGCTCGGCTATCTGCTGAAGCAGGGCGGCTTTGCGCGTGCCGTTCATGATGGGCGGGATGACGCGGCCAGTGACTTTGCCGTCGACAATTTCAAGCTCGTTGGCGTGGAATTCGTCGATACCGAGGCGGGCTTGCAGCGATTCTGCGAAGAACGTGAAGCCGCCGGAGAGGATGGCGGTGTAGTAACCGCGCGATTTAAGCGTGCGGAAGAGCCGCTCCGCGCCGGGCGAGAGTGGAATGCGCTCGCGCAGGGCAAGGGCCTGCTCGGCGGGCAGGCCTTTGAGCAGGCCTACGCGGCGGGTGAAGCTTTCGTCGAAGTTGAGCTCGCCGCGCATGGCGGATTCGGTGATTTTGGCGACCTCTTCGCCGACGCCGGCAAGCCTGGCGAGTTCGTCAATGACTTCGCCCTGAATCAGGGTGGAATCCATGTCGAAGACGAAGAGGCGGTGGCTGTTTTCGCGACCGGCCAGATGCGGTGTGTCGCTCTGAAGAGCAATGTCGAGGGAGAGATCGGTGGCTGCGGCAAGGAGTTCCGCGCGCAGTTCTTTTTCTCGTTTTGGTTGACCTGTGAGAGACCACGACAAAACTGCATTGAATGGCTCGCTGGTGGGCGCGAGGCTTGCGGTCAGCTGATCGGCGCGTGCGATCTGCAGACCGTGTGCGGCAATCATGGTGCGGATGCTTTCCTGATGCGCATCGGTGATGACGGGACCGAGGATCGTGAGTAGAAATGGATATGGCGCGTGGGTCACGTTGGGCTGGGTTGCGTCCGTCATGGTGATTCCACTATACGGGGAGTGCAGGACGAGAGGTCCGTGAGCGGGTTGGTATGTTACTGCCGGTTGGCGCTCCACTTCCGCTGTTGAAGCTCTTCAATTGTGGCGGCAGTTGGGACTCTTCTTTCAATGCGCCTCTTCTCGCGCCGCCGCCCGGTGCGGAAACACCAGCACGCAGATCACAATCAGCGCCAGCAGCACGCCTGAAAGCTCAAAGCGGCTGATGGCAAAGCCGCCCTTGGCCACCGGCTTGTCGAAGAGATCGCCCGAAACCGCGCCCAGAGGCCGCGTCAAAATAAACGCCGCCCAGAAAAGCCCCGTCCGCGAAATCTTTGTGGCGAAATAGAGCACCGCCACCAGCACCAGCGCTCCGCCAAAAACGTACACCGAGCCCAGATAGCCCAGCCCCATCGAGTCCGAAGCCCAGTCGCCCAGCGCCGTGCCCAGCGTCTGCGAAAACATGATCGTGAGCCAGTAAAAGAACTCCGCGCGCGGCCCGCTCACCGATCCCACGGAGACCGTCCCCGCCACCTTGTACCAGATGCCCAGCGAAGCAAGCAGCAGCGCCATCAGCAGTATCGAGCCCCACAGGTAGCCAAGCCCCTCATCGCGATCCGCAAGGTCCGCAAGCGTGGTGCCCACCGTAGTAGTGGCAATAATCGTCGCCCAGTAAAGCAGCGGATAGAATTTTTTGGCCAGAATCTGCGCCGTCACCAGAACAAGAAAAAGCACGGCAAAGATCGCCGTGCCCCACGCGTAGCCCACTCCGCCGAACTTCAGCGCGGCATCGCCCATCGTGGCTGCATCGCCGCCGGCTTCACCCAGCGTGGTGCAGAGAATTTTGATGATCCAGAAAGTAAAGGTGACAGCGGCCACCTTGCTGAACTCGGTAGCCGCACCTGTATTGGGCGTCTCTGCAGACATCCGTCCCTCCTATATATGCTTACGCCGCGGTACAAGAATAGACGGAATGGTATGAAGAAATACTTAGATCAGCTCGTAACCCGCAAACCAGTAGCCAATCTCAAAGGCCGCCGTATCCTCGGCATCCGAGCCGTGGATCGCGTTCTCTTCAATCGAGCTGGCAAACTTCTTGCGGATCGTGCCCTCTTCCGCGTTCGCCGGGTTCGTCGCGCCCATCAGCTTGCGAAGATCCGCAATCGCGTTCTCCTTCTCAAGCACCAGCAGCACAATCGGCCCCGACGACATGAAGGTCGTCAGCCCGTCAAAGAACGGGCGCGCGCTATGCACGTGATAAAAGCCCTTGGCCTGGTCCTTTGAAATGGACTGCTTCTTGATGGCCGCAATCTTGAATCCGGCCTTTTCAATCTCGGCCAGAATTCCGCCGGTGTAGCCCTTGCGGACCGCGTCCGGCTTGATGATGCTGAAGGTGCGCTGTGACACTGCTGTAAACTCCTCGTTCGTAAGAATCCGTTTCCATTGTACTTGCCCCACCCCAGATCGTTTTGTCCCTCTTCCCTGGTCCCTTCCTGTATTGGTCCCTCGACCCCTCGGTCCCTGCTTTTTCGTCCTTCGTCCCTCGTCATACGTCCCTTAACCTGATAACAGATGGCCTCCGAATCCCAGCTTCCCCCAAGCCGGACCCCGAAACGTGAACTGACACGCGGTCTCGAAGCCTTCGCATCCCGCGACTTCCGCCTGTATCAGTTGGCGCGCGTTGCGGGCATCCTCGGCGCGGAGGCGCAATCGGTCGCCGTCGCGTGGCATGTCTATGCCATGACGCACCGCGCTCTCGATCTTGGCTACACCGGCCTCGCGCTCTTCTTTCCGGCGCTCCTGTTTCTCTTACCCGCGGGCCATGTCGCAGACCGCTTTGACCGCCGTCGCGTCATCCTCATCTGCTATTGCCTGCAACTGCTCTGCACCGTCGCTCTCCTTGTCATAACGCTCGGTGGCGTCCGCTCCGTATGGCCCATCTACGCGGTGCTCTTCACCATCGGCAGCGGGCGCGCCTTTTCCGGCCCGGCCAGCTCCGCGCTGATCCCGCATCTCGTCCCGGAAGGGCAGCTCGTAAACGCCATCACCTGGGGCGGCGCCATCTTCCAATTCGCCAACACCGCCGGACCCGCTATCGGCGGACTGCTCTTCACGCTTCCTCTCGCACATTTGCTGCCGCGCCATCCCGGTCTCTCGCATGACCTCGCCGGCGCGGGCATCGTCTATCTCTTCACGCTCCTGGCCCAGATCTGGTTCATCGCTATCATCGCCAATCTCCACGTGCGCCCCGGCCGCATGGAGCATCGCGCCGCTTCTCTCAAGGTCATCTTCGCCGGCTTCCAGTACGTCCGCGGCATGCCCCTGCTGCTCGGCGCGTTTTCTCTCGATCTCTTCGTCGTCCTGCTCGGCGGAGCCGTTGCGCTCATGCCCATCTTCGCGGAAGAAGTCCTGCACACCGGCCCGCGCGGCCTCGGCATGCTTCGCGCCGCGCCCGCTGTCGGAGCCATGATCACCTCGCTCCTCCTTGCGCGATTCCCGCTCAAGCGCCACGCCGGCCACCGGCTCTTCATCGCCGTCGCCGTCTTTGGCATCGTCACCGTCATCTTCGGTCTCTCGCACTCGCTCTGGCTTTCGCTCGTGGCGTTAGCCATAAGCGGCGCGGCAGACATGATCTCCGTCATCGTTCGCGGATCGCTTCTCCAGCTCGCCACGCCACCCGAGATGCGCGGCCGCGTCTCCGCCGTCAATTCGCTCTTCCTCGGCGCATCCAACGAGTTCGGAGAATTTGAGAGCGGCGTTACCGCCCAGTGGTGGGGAGCCGTCCGCGCCACCGTCATCGGCGGCATCGGTTCACTCTGCGTAGCCGGCCTGTGGTCCGTTTTCTTTCCCAGCCTCCGGCAGGTCGATGAGCTCAGCTCCGAAAAACTCCGCGCCCAGGCTCCTGCCGGAACCAGAACGCCTAATCGCTGAACTCTAGGCCGTCGTGCGGACAAATGCAGTCATGGGACATGGACAGGCTTGATCTTTAAGAGGTAGGCCGGGGATTTATCCCCGGCAATAAAACGCACAAAAGCGGCAGGGACTTTACGCAGGGTCTGACAAATCGGCTTCGACTTGTTTCGTAACAGGGCACAACTTTAGTCGTGCCGAAAATGACTCAAAAACGGCGGGGCTTTAGCCTCGGAGGCATGCTGTTCTCCGCTTCCCCAACCAACCACTTTTCAGTAACCTATCATCTGAATTCTGTAATCGCGCGGAGCGTCTATGAAAAACTTGAAGGCCATCCTCATCCCCATCGTCATCACCTTACTCATTGGCGGCATCTATCTCGCCGTCGTCTTCCACAATCGCGCCAAAGATGCCACAGCCACCAACAAGGCTCCCGAAGAACACCTCACCGCCGATGAGATCGCCATCGACCGCCAGGAATTCCCCGCGCATTTTGACGATGTCGCCGAGCTCGCCGGCAAATCCGTCTGGATGCGCGATGGCTATTCCATGCCCTACTACGCCTTTGCAGGCGGCCGCGTGAACTACGCCAAACAGATCGGCCTGCTCTTACCCGCTCAGCGCCTCGATGTGAAAAAGGCCATCAAAGCCGCCGCGCCGGCCAGCGTCTCCAACAAGGTCCCGCACGGCGATCACCAGGCCCTGCTCGTCTTCACCCTCCCCGGCGATACAAACGAGTACGCCGTCGCAGTCGGAGCCATGCAAGGCCAGCAGGAGCAGTACTTCGACGACCTGCTCTTCTTCTACGACGACCCGCACACCATCTACTCCCACTGGCCCAAGGACATTTGGGATGCTATTGCTGCTCACCAGCCCAAACAAGGCATGAACGAGCTGCAGATGAGCCTCGCCCTGGGCATGAACATCACCGTAGACAGCCAGGACAAGGGCAACCGCACCGTCACCTATGACGTGAACGGAAAGAAGACCGCCGTCACCTTCTCGAAAGACAAGGCCACAACGATTCAGGCGCAATAAACTCCCTTGCCTCCCGAAATGAGGAACCCGCTTTCCCTGTTGAACCGGCCCGTACATTACGAAAGTCCATTGCCCTTTCGTAACCAATCCCTCTTTAGATAATTTGCACAAAATAACCCTCGAATGTGCTTCACTTAGAATCAGCGGAAAAGAATGGCCCGACTCTTCCATGGATTCGGGCCATTCTTTTTGCATTTAGACCTCTCCGGAGCCCCATTTTTGTCAAGCCTTGAACCTGTGGATTGTCCGCGGCAAAACGGCCCGTTCCCGGACTCGAATCTCAGCTTGTACACAAAGCAAAGCAGTTAAGCGAACAAAAGGAGGAAAGTTTTTTATTTTCAGGGGGGTCTGATTTTTTAGTAACCTGCGTATTTAATTAAGTAGTAAACACCAGTGCTCCGCCGCCCAAAATCTCCAACCCACAAAAGATATATCTCAAAACATATTGACA
>Ga0116129_1000990_pt1 | contig 16382 bp, 13 predicted proteins | sample June2015DPH_17_2_FD_89732 | JGI IMG/M metagenome (GOLD analysis project Ga0116129, IMG submission 89732) | Peatland microbial communities from SPRUCE experiment site at the Marcell Experimental Forest, Minnesota, USA - June2015DPH_17_10 | ecosystem: Environmental > Terrestrial > Soil > Wetlands...
CAGAGATATGGACGAACACGTCCTTATCGCCGACCATCGGCTTGATGAACCCATAACCCTTCGTCGGGTTGAACCACTTGACGGTGCCTTTTTGCATCGCCTGTCTCCTGGTCTAGACGTAAAGAATACGCGCCACGCGATTTGCGTGCCGCGCCACAAGCGGGCTTTGAGGATGTCTGCTGAATTTCCTAGTCGCGAAACGCACAGCCGATCGGCCTAATTCCGATTGTGACAGGGATTGCAACACGAAATTTGCGCGTTAGCAAGCTTCTGGGGTGCCTGGGAAAATCGTCGGACGGGCTTTGGACGGCCCTTCCGCAGGTGTGGCCGGGGAACAACAAGCTCGCCAATTGCCGCGAACGTCGCTGAGCCTGAGCAACACCGTACGCCTTTACCTCAACTACGACGGCAAATTTCGCTCCGCGTTGTAATCCCATCAGGCGGCAATGGGTGTTGAGCTGAAGTGGTAGCGCCGATGGCGCCAGCGCACGGTATCGTGCTTGACTAGAAACGGGTTGAGATTAAATATATATGCCCGTTAAAGTAGTTACCAGTGGGATTTGGGTGATCAACCGCACTCGCTTGGGCCAAAGCGCGGCGTTCTCGATAAAACGAAACGCCTGCGAGCCGCCCGCTACTTTGCGAGGCGCTCGGCGAGTTCGATCAAAATGCGTCGATCCGACGGGGCGTTGATTTTCCTGAAAGCGACGACAAGCCGCAAGCCTTCCACGACGTTCAGGTCGATCTCGTTGTCCCGAAGAAGTTGTAGCAATTTATCCCCGGGATGATCGGGATCTTCGATATTCACCGTGCGCGCTCCGGAAGACAAATGGCGGCTTCTAAAAATGACATCGACGAACTGGTCGCCATGATTTCGACTGCCGTCGAAAAGGCACGCCAGCTGAACATGCATACCGGCGCTTATATTCTATCGATGGCGCTGGCGGAAGTATCGAAGGCCGCGAAAGCGGCCGCGGACAAGCCCAATGGTGGCAGGAAGCCCTAATCCCATACTGGTATCGGTCAGTTCCGATCCACCTTTACGACCCTGCCTTTTTCGATCGCAAGCGCCAGTCGACCCTGCTTGAGTGCCAGCGCCGCCTCTCCGAACAGTTCGCGACGCCAGCCGTGCAGGGCGCCGACATCGGCGTTGTCATCGGCCGCGATCTGTTCGAGATCATCGACCGTCGCAATGACTTTGCTTGCAACGGCGTGACGTTCCGATGTCATGCGCAGCAATACCTTGAGTAGTTCGACGACGGCCGCGCCGTTGGAATTGCCACGCGGCTTTTCGATTTTCGGCAGCATCGCAAGATCGCGCGCCAGGCCGCGCTGCACGGCGGCCACAATATCGGAGCCCCACTTCGACCGATCGAAACCTTTCGGCAGCGAGCGCAGATTGGCGAGCTTGTCGAGGCTGGTCGGCGCGTGAGTAGCGATATCGCCGACGACGTCATCCTTCAGGACGCGGCCGCGCGGCACGTCGCGGCTTTGGGCTTCCTGCTCGCGCCATGCCGCGACTTCGATCAGCACGGCAAGTTCCTTCGGTTTGCGTACCCGTGTCTTCAGCCGCTCCCAGGCGCGTTCGGGATGGAAGTCGTAGGTTCTGGGGCTCGTCAGAACTTCCATCTCCTCGCTCACCCAGTCGCTGCGACCGCGCTTCTTGAGGTCGGCATCGAGTGCCGCGAACACGTCGCGCAGATGAGTCACGTCGGCCAGCGCGTAGTGCATCTGTTCCGCCGTCAGCGGGCGCCGCGACCAGTCGGTGAAACGATGGGTCTTGTCCGGCCGATGGCCGGTAACGTGCTCGACCAACTGGTCGTAAGCAATCGAATCGCCGTAGCCGAGCGCCATGGCGGCGACCTGGGTGTCGAAGATCGGGTGCGGAACGATGCCGGCGCGGTGCCAGACGATCTCGATGTCCTGGCGCGCGGCGTGAAACACCTTCAGCACCTTTTCGTCGGCCATCAGCTCGAAGAAAGGTTTGAGGTCGATGCCTTCTGCGAGCGCATCGATCACGGCAGCCTCGTCCGCGCTCGCCATCTGCACCACGCAAAGCAGCGGGTAATAGGTGGTCTCGCGAAGGAATTCCGTATCGACGGTGATGACCCGGTGCTTGGCGAGGCGATCACAAAGGGCAGTGAGTTCCGCGGTAGTGGTAATCAGATCCATAAACGGTCCATGACGCTTTCCCGAAGGGCGTTCGGACGAAAGCGCTGACATGTCAAGGGCCTTGCGGCGAAATCGAGGCCCGAATCTACGCTTAGAGTGTCATTTAAGGCAAGCAGCCGCCGACATTGCGGGGCCGTCCTCGCCGATTCGGGCACGTAGTTCGATCAGAAATCGCGCAACTGCCTGCCCGACGGCCGCCGGGTGGCCGGAACCACCAGCACGATGACGCAGAGTGCAATCACCGCCAGGCCCATGAATTCGAAAACCAGAGCGTCCACTGAAAAATCCCCCAACAAACCGACAGGTTTGCCGGGAAGCGATTGAACGCTCCTTAACTTTGGCGCTTCGCGCTGCGTGGTCCGCCGCAATATTCGGTGGAAGGTTAACGATCTTATGTGCCGCAAAACGTCTGCAGCACCCGCTGATGCGGCTCGGGCGGATTGGCGTAGTCCGCGTACGCCGGCACCTCTTCGTAGGGCTTCGCCAACACGGCAAGAAGCTCCTCGAACGGCGCATAGTCGAGCATGACCGCAGCCTGGATGACCGCCTCGATCCGATGGTTGCGAGGAATGACGGCCGGGTTGACGTTCCGCATCATGCCTGCGCGCTCGGCCGGCGTTTGCGGCTCACTGCCAATTCGTTGCCGCCAGCGCGCCGCCCATTCGTCGAAAGCGGCCGGATCGGCGAAATGCTGACGAACCTCGGAATCGCGCGTGGCGTCTTCAGCGGCATCGCTCAGGCGGCGGAAGGTGAGGGTGAAGTCGGCCCGGTTTTTCGCCATCGCATCCAGAAGGTCCTGCACCAGCTCCTCGTCGCCATCCTGGCCGGTGAGCAGGCCGATCTTTTGAAGCAGGCCGGATTGATAGGCGGCCGTAAACCTCCGCGGAAACTCCGCGAGGATCTGTTGCGCCTGCTCGATCGCCTTGTCCTTGTCGGCGGAAAACAGCGGAAGCAGGCACTCGGCCAGCCGCGTCAGGTTCCAGAGCGCAATCCGTGGCTGGTTGGCGTAAGCGTAGCGGCCCTGTTCGTCGATCGAGGAGAATACAGCCGCGGGATCGTAATGATCCATGAAGGCGCAGGGACCGTAGTCGATGGTCTCGCCGGAAATCGACGTGTTGTCGGTATTCATGACGCCGTGGATGAAGCCGACCAGAAGCCAGCGCGCCACCAGTTCGGCCTGTCGGGCGATTACACCCTCCAGCAAGGCGTGATAGGGACGCTCGGCTTGCGCCGCCCGCGGGTAGTGCCTGGCGATAGCATGGTCGGCGAGGCGCCTGACGCCCTCGGTATCGCCGCGGGCTGCGAAATACTGAAACGTGCCGACGCGAATGTGGCTGGAGGCCACTCGCGTAAGCACCGCGCCGGGCAGCGCCGTTTCGCGGATGACGTTTTCACCGGTGACGGTGGCCGCAAGCGACCGCGTGGTCGGAATCCCCAGCGCCGCCATCGCTTCGCTGACGATGTATTCGCGCAAGACCGGACCCAGCGCAGCGCGGCCGTCGCCGCGGCGGGAAAATGGCGTCGGTCCCGAGCCCTTGAGCTGGATGTCGCGTCGGACGCCGTCGATATCAATGACTTCGCCGAGCAGGATGGCGCGGCCATCGCCGAGCTGCGGCACGAAATGACCGAACTGGTGGCCGGCATAGGCCATGGCGATCGGCTCGGCGCCGTCTGGAAGGCGCTTCCCGGCGAGGATTTCAGCCCCCTCCGGACTCTCCAGCCGGTCGGGATCTAGCCCCAGCCTGACCGCGAGTGGTCGATTTAATTTGATGAGCCTCGGCGAAGCCACAGGCGTCGGCGTCACCCGCGCGAAAAAGCCATCGGGGAGCGCCGTATAGGTATTTTGGAAGGGGAAATGCACCGTCATGCCATCAAGATAGGCATATGCCGGGATTAAACAATCGGCTCGGTGGCGGTTGCCGCGTCCGAAAGCCTCGGCTAAACCCTCAACCTCTTCGGGCAGGCTTTTGAGCCGCCCGATCCTCCGATATTTGACTGATGGAAACTCGATGCATCGTTACCGGTCCCATACCTGCGGCGCGCTCCGGGAGAGCGATATCGGCCAGAGCGTTCGTTTGTCCGGCTGGTGTCATCGCATTCGCGACCATGGCGGTGTCCTGTTCATCGATCTGCGCGACCATTACGGCCTGACGCAATGCGTCGCCGACCCGGATTCGCCAGCCTTCAAGGTGGCCGAAAAGCTGCGCTCCGAATGGGTCGTCCGGATCGACGGCAAGGTACGGCGGCGGCCGGAGGGGACCGACAACCTGGAACTGGCGACGGGCCTGGTCGAACTCTACGCTGCGGAAATCGAGGTGCTGGGACCGGCAGCCGAACTGCCGATGCCGGTGTTCGGCGAGCAGGAATATCCTGAGGATATCAGGCTCAAGTACCGTTTCCTCGACCTTCGCCGAGACAAGCTGCACCAAAACATCATCAAGCGCGGCCAGATCATCGATTCGATCCGTAAGCGTATGAAAGACCAGGGGTTCTTCGAATTTCAGACCCCCATCCTGACGGCTTCCTCGCCGGAAGGAGCGCGCGACTTCCTGGTGCCGTCGCGGCTGCATCCGGGCAAGTTCTACGCGCTGCCGCAGGCGCCGCAGCAGTTCAAGCAGCTCACGATGGTCGCGGGCTTCGACCGCTATTTTCAGATCGCTCCATGTTTCCGCGACGAGGATGCGCGCGCCGATCGCTCGCCCGGCGAATTCTACCAGCTCGATATCGAGATGAGCTTTGTCACCCAGGAAGACGTGTTCAATGCCGTCGAGCCTGTCATGCGTGGCGTGTTCGAGGAGTTTGCGGAAGGCAAATCCGTTACCCAGAAATTCCCGATGATTCCGTATGCAACGGCGGTCAGCAAATACGGCACCGACAAGCCCGATTTGCGCAACCCGATCGAGATGCAGGTCGTCTCGGAGCATTTCCGAGGCTCCGGCTTCAAGGTGTTCGCGCGGTTGCTTGAAGACCCAAAAAACCAGGTGTGGGCGATCCCCGGCAAAGGCGGCGGCTCGCGCGCCTTCTGCGACCGGATGAACTCCTGGGCGCAAGGCGAGGGCCAGCCAGGGCTCGGCTACATCATGTGGCGCGAAGGCGGCGAGGGGGCAGGACCGCTCGCCAACAATATTGGGCCCGAGCGAACCGAGGCGATCCGCGCGCAACTCGGATTGAAGGAGGGTGACGCGGCATTCTTCGTCGCGGGCGACCCCGACAAGTTCTGGAAATTTGCCGGCCTTGCCCGCACCAGGCTCGGCGAGGAATTGAACCTGATCGAAAAGGGCCAGTTCAAGTTCTGCTGGATCGTCGATTTCCCGATGTTCGAGTGGAACGAGGAAGAGAAAAAGATCGACTTCTCGCATAATCCGTTCTCGATGCCGAACATCGAGCCGGAGGCGTTTTTGGCGCTCGATCCGAGTGACCATGAAAAGCTGCTGAGCCTCAAGGCCATTCAGTACGACATCGTCTGCAACGGCACCGAACTCTCGTCGGGGGCCATCCGCAATCATCGTCCCGACGTGATGAAAAAGGCCTTTGCGATTGCGGGGTATCCCGAAGACGTCCTGGAGGCGAAATTCGGCGGCATGCTCCGCGCGCTTTCGCTGGGCGCCCCGCCGCACGGCGGTATCGCGCCCGGCATCGACCGGATCGTGATGCTGTTATGCGGCGAAGAAAACCTGCGTGAAGTGGTTCTGTTCCCGATGAACCAGCGTGCCGAAGACCTGATGATGGGGGCCCCTTCGGAGGTCACGCCGAAACAGTTGCGAGAGCTTCACATCCGGCTCAATCTGCCGCAAAACTAGTGGTCCAATTCTAACATTCGTATCCCTTCTCAGCGACCACTTTTGCGAATGTTAGAATTAAAGGACCACTAGCAAATATGGGTTTCTAGTGGAGTTTTGGATTTGACATTCGCTTGACGAAGCCGCAGCCACGTGGGTAGCGAATGTCAAATCCACTCCACTAGCGGCCAATACCACCGAGATCGATTGTTTCGGGGCGACGATAAAGCCCCTGGGGAAGCGAATGTCCTATTCTGAAGACCTTCACGCCGCAGCGCTCGCCTATCACCGGCTGCCGCGGCCCGGCAAGCTGGAGATCCAGGCGACCAAGCCGCTCGCTAATCAGCGAGACCTTGCGTTGGCCTATACTCCCGGCGTTGCAGCGGCCTGTACCGAAATCGCCAATAATCCGGCGGAAGCAGCCTCGCTGACCGCGCGCGCCAACCTGGTCGCGGTGGTCACGAACGGAACGGCGGTGCTCGGCCTCGGCAACATCGGCCCGTTGGCCTCCAAACCCGTGATGGAGGGCAAGGCGGTCCTGTTCAAGAAATTCGCCGGCATCGACGTCTTCGATATCGAGATCGCTGCCGATACCATCGACCGCGTGGTCGAAACCGTAGCGGCGCTGGAGCCGACCTTCGGCGGGATCAATCTTGAGGACATCAAGGGTCCGGAGTGCTTTGAGATCGAGGCCCAGCTCAAGGCGCGGATGAAAATTCCGGTGTTTCATGACGACCAGCATGGCACGGCGATCATCGTCGGCGCGGCCATCACCAATGCGCTATTCCTGAATGGAAAGAAGCTTGCCGACGTCAAGATCGTCTGTTCGGGGGCGGGCGCTGCGGCGCTTGCCTGCCTCAACTTGCTGGTGTCGATGGGAGCCAGGCGCGAGAACATCTGGGTTTGCGACATCGAGGGCGTGGTCTACGAAGGCCGCGCGAAACTGATGGACCGCTGGAAGTCGGTTTACGCGCAGAAAACCGACAAGCGTGTGCTCGCCGACGTCATTCCCGGCGCCGATATTTTCCTCGGCCTTTCCGCACCCAACGTGCTGAAGCCCGAGATGGTCAAGCAGATGGCCGACCAGCCGCTGGTTATGGCGCTCGCCAATCCGAATCCGGAGATCATGCCGGACGAAGCGCGCAAGGCCCGCCCCGATGCGATGATCTGCACCGGCCGGTCGGACTTTCCCAACCAGGTCAACAACGTCCTGTGCTTTCCGTTCATCTTCCGTGGCGCGCTCGATGTCGGAGCGACCGCCATCAACGAAGAAATGAAGAAAGCGGCGGTGGATGCCATTGCGCAACTGGCTCGCGATCCACCGGTGGATGCGTTGGCGCCCGGTTTCGACAGCGGCCAGGCGCAAGGTTTTGGCCCGGGTTCGCTGATTCCGAGCCCGTTCGATCCGCGCCTTATCCTGCGAATTGCGCCGGCGGTTGCGAAGGCGGCGATGGATACCGGCGTGGCGACCCGCCCCATTGCGAAATTCGAGGACTACGCGACCCAGCTTGAGCGCTTTGCGTTCCGGTCCGGACTCGTCATGAAGCCTTTATTTGCCAAGGCAAAGGCCCAGCCGGTCCGGGTCATCTACGCCGAAGGCGAAGACGAGCGCGTGCTGCACGCAGCGCAAGTGGTGCTGGAAGAGAATGTAGCGCGACCGATCCTCGTCGGACGCCCATCGGTGGTGGAAGCGCGGATCAAGCGATTTGGCCTGTCCATCAAGGCCGGCAAGGATTTCGATCTCGTCAATCCCGAGGACGATCCTCGTTATCGGTCCTATGTCCAATCCTATATCGATATCGCCGGCCGGCACGGCGTCACGCCGGATGCCGCGCGTACCCTGGTGCGGACCAACGCCACCGTTATTGCCGCGTTGGCGGTCAGCCGCGGCGAGGCCGATGCCATGATCTGCGGCGTCGAAGGCGGCTATATGAGCCACCTGCGCCACGTCCGGGAAATTATTGGCTTTCGGCCGGGCGTGAGTGATTTCGCGGCACTGTCGCTGCTGATCACGCGCAAGGGATCTTATTTCATCGCCGACACCCAGGTACGGCCAAATCCGAGCGCCGAAGAGATCGCGGAGATGGCGGCGTTGGCGGCCGTTCACGTGCAGCGCTTCAACATCAAGCCCAAAATCGCGTTTGTGTCGCATTCCGATTTTGGCAGCTTTGATACGGACTCTTCACGCAAGATGCGCCGCGCCACCGCGCTGTTGCGGCAGAATCATCCCGAAATCGAAGCTGACGGCGAAATGCAGGGCGATACTGCGCTTTCGGAAGCGGCCCGCAAGCTGGTCTTGCCGCATTCGCATCTCGAGGGAGAAGCGAATGTTCTGATCATGCCCAACCTCGATACTGCCAACGTGGCCTATCAAATGATCAAGTCGCTGGCCGATGCATTGCCGGTTGGTCCGATCCTCATAGGGCCGTCACGTCCCGCGCATATTCTGACCCCGTCGGTGACCGCCCGCGGCATTCTCAACATGACGGCAATTGCCGCCGTCGAGGCCCAGGAGCCGGCCGGCCGCCAGCAGCCCTCGCTATTCGGCTAGCGGGGACCCGAACGAAGCCGGTTGGCGCAGGTAGCCAACCGGAATTCGATTGAAAATGCCTGCGCGGGATGCCCATAATCGTTTCCGCCATCTTCGGAAAGTGGGCACTAGAGAGGCCGACATGCCAGCGTTTGTTACATTTGGACGAATCCTGTTCGCCTTGCTTTTCATTTTTTCCGGCGCCGCAAAGCTCTGGGACGTGTCTGCGGCTGCCCAGATGACGGAGAAAATTGTTTTGCCGGCAGTGCTGGCTCCCTATACCGGGCAGCTTGAGACCCTCGCAGGAATGCCGCTGCCGAAAATATTAGCGATTGCAGCCGGTGCTATCGAGGTGATCTGCGGTCTCATGATCGCGTTGAACTTCGGCGCGCGTTTTTTTGCGGTCGTGCTGATCCTGTTCGTGGCGGCGGCGACGTTCTACTTCCACGATTTCTGGAATCAGACCGGTGCTGATGCCTACGGCAACCTCGTTCATGCGCTGAAAAACCTGTCGATCATCGGCGCCTTGTTCATGATCGTGGGATCAAGCCGCACCGGCAAGCTCCGGGAGCCCGCTTACGACGTTTGAGGTGTTCGCTGCCACGGCGTGACGGTGACGCCATTAGGCCCGTCTAGGATTTGGCCGTCTCCGGGCTTGAGGCCGTGCCGGGCCAAAATTTCCTGCGGCGTTTGCTGCGGCACGCCGGAGAAGGCGGGCTCTCCGCCGGGCAGGCCGACCTTGGGGGCCTGTGAAAGCCAGAACGTGTCGTAGCGATCCATGAACATGTCGAACACGTTGGGCCCGCCGATGATCGCAACCGTGCCGGCATGAAAGCCGGCGCGGCCGCACGCGGCCTCAAAAGCAGCCCCGGCCGGATTCCATAACGTCGCCTTCGGATTTGACGGATCGTCAGCGATGTCGGCCACCGTCCGCGTCACAACGATCCGCTTTCTGTGCGGCGAGTTCGGCTGGCCCTCATGGGAGTGCCGGCCGTGGACAATCAGGTCGGCACGATCAAGCGCCGTGTTGAAGAACTGCTTGTCGCCCTCGAACTTCAGCGCTTCCGGCATCACGCCTCTCGCATCCGCCAACATTCCGTCGGCGGACACGATGACATAACCCTCGATACGGAGCGCCAGCACAGCGTTCTCGCGGTCGCGCGGACTATTCTGAAATCGTCTGCACCACGCTGGACACCGGCTTGGAACTGACCGTCGGCAGCTTGGCGTCCTTCAAAACTTCCTCGTCATATTGCGGAAGGGTTTCGACCGGTGCCTTGGCTTTCATCTGCACGACCTTGTAGCCGCCTTCCTTCAATTTGCGCAGCAGGGCGGGCAGCGCTTCTGCGGTATGCTTGTGGAAGTCGTGCATCAGGATGATGCCCTTGCCGAGCTTGTCGAGCTTCTTCATCGTGACGTCGATGACCTGCTGCGCGTTGCGCGCCTTGAAGTCGAAAGAATCGAGGTCGCAGGAGAAAATCGCGATATTTCGCGTGCCGAGATAAGTCACCATCTCCGGCGGATGTTGTAGCGCCGGGAAGCGGAAGAACGGCGAGGGCGAGGTTCCCAGCGCCCATTTGATCGCCGAAAAACCTTTCTCGATTTCTTCCTTGCGCTGGTCGTCGGTCAGCTTTTTGTTGGTGAGGGTCGCATGCGACCAGGTGTGCGATCCAATGGTGTGACCGGCTGCGGCGACCTGTTTCAGGATTTCCGGATAGTAGGTGGCGTGCTTGCCGATCGGGAAGAAAATCCCGGTGGTGCACTCGTTGGCCAGCGTCTTGAGGACGGAGGGCGTGTTCTCCGGCCACGGGCCGTCGTCAAAGGTCAGCACGACCTCCTTGTCGCGCAGGAAATCGAGCTGCTTGAAGTGCTCGAAGCCAAATCCCGGTCCGCCTGTCGTGTCGATCTCCACCACGCGACCGATCCCGAGCGCGTCAGGATTGGCGCAGGGTGACTTGGCGGCCGCGGCTGGCGCGGGGGTAGCAGCGGTGGCAGGTTTGGCGTCGGTCTTGGCAGGCGGGGTTTGCGACCAAGCCGCTCCTGTCGCGTAGAGTGAAATCGCGCCTGCAAAGATCAATCCTGCCGCAATCCGCATCTTGGCTTTTCCTTGTGCTCTGGCCGCGCGGGCATAAGCCTTCCGCTGACCTGCCGCGTGATTTCCCTGCCCCGATCCATCATAGCCGAGTCACGGCGTTACGCCATATCGGCTTTAGCGGGATGCGAGTTCTGGTAAATTTCAGTTCCTCGGCGCCTGGACCAACCCTCACGAGTGTGAAACCGGACACCAAGGCAGCGGCATCAGAGGCAGGTAGTGCTGGTTCCACTCGCAGATCGGTTCCGGCCCCCGTCGCATGAGGGCATATTTGATCGGCTCGGCCTGGCTGATCACGATCTGCAAGGTGAAAAGAATCAATGCAATTGGGTAGGCCCATTTGCGAAGGCGAAGATCGGGCATCCGTTCGAGCAGGAACGCGCCGGCAAGGATGATCAAGGGGTCGGTGAAGATGAAATATTCGGACTTCAATCCTCGCCGCACGCCGAGCACATCGATGCCGACCGCCGCCATCAGCAAAAGGAAGGCCTGGACTGCGGACTGCCTCTCACCTCGCAGCCATGCGTAGACGATACCGGGCACGATCAGCCAGGTCAGGAAAACGGTAGGACGCGGCGAGGAGTGCAAGACGAAGGAATAGCGCGCCGCCACCGAGGCAATGCCATCGAGCAAAAGCCGGAAGATATCCGTGAGGCTTGACTGGTTCGCGGCCGCCGCCGTCCCGGCATCGACGAACTTCAGCATCTTTTCCAATGGATTGAAGACCGCAATCACATTGCCGGAGTTGTAGCCGAGATTGAGCGCCAGGAGCGCTACCGACGCGCCTGCCGCGATGGCGGCCATGGATGCCAGCGTCTCTGCCGTGCTGATCCGCCAGATCGCGGCATAAGCCAGCATGCATGCGCCAATCAGGAGCAAGAGTGCCGCCTGATAGGCTCCAAAACAGGCAAACAATAGCGGACGAAATCCCGCCGCATCGAGAAGCGCGCGATCAAAACCGGTGACGATCAACGGCCATGCGGTCCATATTGCGACAACCGCAGCGATAACGGAGACGATGGCAAGCGAAAAGGCGGATCGGCCGTTGCGCCAAAAGGCGACGCTCGTGCTATCTGCGCCTCCAAACGGCAAGATCAGCAGAGGCAATGCCGCGACCAAGAGGATCGCCTGCACCTTGTTTTCCAGGCCCAGCACGCAAAGTGCCGCGGCCAATGCCATCCACAGCGGGCGCGCGATACTTGCACGGCGCCCGATCACGATCAGAATCATCAACGCGAAAATGACGGGGCATGCCGCCACAAGTTCGGTGCGCAGGATACGCTCGTGGATGGCAAGCCCGCCGGAAAAGGCAAATGCAAAGGTGGCGATCAAAGCAAGGCGCCAATCGCGGACGACGGCGCGGACAAGACCGGCGAAGACCAGCACGCTGACCGATGCGATCAACCAGGCAAGCAGGCGGCCAGCGCGAACGACGCTGGTCATGGCGGCATCGAAGGCCTCAGGGCTGGAAGCCTGAGGCATGCTCGACAGCGAATAGGAGTCGAGCAGACCGAACGCATGCAGCATCTCCAGCCAGACCTTGACGGAGAGGATGGTGAGGTAACCGGTATGGTCGAAAAATTGCTGCGGCTTGCCGTCGTTGAGGACAAGCGCATTATAGATCACCATCAGATCCATATCGGCATTGCGCCAATAGACCAGGGCATAACCGTAGAGAAAAAACGAGACCGCAAGGCTTGCGACAATCGCCGCCAATCCCAGTCGCCAGCCGAGAAAAGTCAGCGGCGCCAACGCATCCAGGTTGGCGCAGGACTGTGGCCGTGGCGGGAAGGTCAGTGTCGGGGATGAATCCATGCCGGCGGTCTTTTAGCGCACGATCCGGAAAAGGAGGAGCCGGTTTTCACCTGCGGCAAACGCGCGGGTAGGGGTGTGCCGGGATCATGCACGAATGAGCCGAATCCCGGTGGCCATTGAATTCCGCTGAAGGCCGCTCGAAGGGTTAGCGCAGCGAAACGATGAAATCCGTTCCTTCTCCGGTTTCGCTGGCCGCGATACCTTGATCGGAGACGATGATCGATCCGCCCGTTGAAACCGCCTCGTAAATCTTCGCCATGACTTCCGCCGGCAGGCTGAGGCGATTCAATGCCTCGGCCGGGCTGTCGGGTGCGGGCAGCGGTTTGGCCTCGGTCGGGCCTGTGCTTGCGAACTTCCGGCCGCGTGAACTCCGCTCTGCTTCAGCACGCCGCTCAGCGGATTTGGAGGGCACGGGCAGAGAGACCACCGACCAATGCAGGATATTGGGATCTTTGTTGTCGACCCGTGCAGTGAAAATATGCGTGCCGAGCGGACGCGCGTCGGTGGCGATCGTCACCGGAACGTCGAACAGCGGCGAGAAATTCTGCCGGACATAAAGCTTTGAATCCTTCCGGCTGACGAAAACCGCGATCTGTCCCGTGTTTTTGAAGCTAAAGGCCGGATCAGGTTTGGAAGCGGCAGGCTGCGCAAAGTCGCTCTTGAGCGGCGCCTGATTCGCTGCGGCGGGCGGAACCGCCTGCGTGACGGCTGGAGTTGCGGCTGCGGCCTTTGGTGCTTCGGCTGGAGAAGCGGCGGCCCCAGGCTTTGAGGGTTGATCGTTTGCGGTCTCAAGCGGCCTGACGTCGCCGTCTGCGATTTTAGCCGGCTGGGTTTCGGCCGATTTCTCGCCCGCGGGCTTTTCGTCCGAAGAGGACACGTTGTCATGTTGCGCCGGGTTCGGGTCGATTCCCGATTTAGGAGCGTCCGCCTCAGTCGCCGATTTTGGAGCTTCCTCATGATCGGAGACCGCCGCCTCCTTGGATTGCGACGCAGGTTCGCTCCTGTTCGACGAGAGCGCGGTCGGCAGCGCGCCGCTGGCGTCGGCGGTTTTCACCGGCAACGAACTGGAGGGGCGGCTCTCGTCCGCCGCGGATTTCATTTCGGCATGACCGACAGTCGATCGCAGCTCGATTTTGGCTTCGGCGACGGCCGGTACCGCGTTTGCTTCAACCTGCACCGGCTTTTCCGGAGCTCGAGCCGGAACGACGTCCGCCTTCGTCTCTTCGACCGCGACCGGCTGCGGCACGACTTTTACCGCTGCCAGCAAAGGATGCGAGAAACTGGCAGGGGTAACGTCACCCGGCGTGACGATGACGCGCGCGCCCATCCTGGTCCAGTTATACATCCTGACGGCGAAAGCCGGCGGCATGCGGATGCAACCGTGCGAGGCCGGATATCCAGGAAGCACACCGGCGTGCATGGCGACGCCGGACCAGGTGATCCGCTGCATAAACGGCATGGGTGCGCCGCTATAGATATTGGAGCGGTGGAATTTTTGTTTTTGGATGATGCTGAAAACACCCATCGGCGTGGGATGACCGGGCATGCCGGTGGAGACCGGCGTTTCCGCGAACAACCCGTTGGCGTCGTAGATCCGCAGCTTCTGCTGGGCGATCGAGACCGAGATGATCAGCGGTCCCTGTGGTTTCGATTCCTTTTCGACAACAGCGCCGGGTTTCTTGTCGCCATGGCGGGACGCTTTGGCGCGCTGGGTTTGTACCTTCGGTGCAGGCTGGGCGATACCGGGCGTCGAGTCTTGCGAGTAATAGGTGGCGGCTTCTGCTTGCGACGTAATACCGAGCGTTCCAGTTGCGGCAAAAATGGCAAGGTGCCAAAGCCGCCCACACGGAAACCTAACTCTTTGTCCGCTCACGTGCGTGCCTTCCGTTTTCCAGCTTCTAGCGGTCCGATTCTAACATTCGCATCCCTTCTCAGCGGGCACTTTTGCGAATGTTAGAATCATAGGACCACTAGCAAATATAGATTCTAGTGGAGTTTTGGATTTGACATTCGCTTTACGAACTCGCGGCTAGGGTGGTTGCGAATGTCAAATCCACTCCACTAGTGAGTGTTACAGACGAGGTCAGGGGTTCACCAGCTTAACGCTTTCAAGGCCTGTAGTTTCGGCCCAAGCGTAACAAAAAAGCCTCACTTAGTATTAACGGCAGGCTAACGTGACGGCCTTTTCGTCGAGGTCGCTGGTGCCTACATTCGGGATGTTCGCCCGATATGCCCGCCCTCGGAAAATCCGCACCCGATACCGCCATTCGCAATGGCAACGCAGGCTCCGAATCAAAGCCGCGCTGGATCAACGAGTTGCTGGCTTCCCTTGATTCCAGGGTTCAAGTGACGAAGGCGTCCGCGTCATTCCTCAATTTCGCAATCAGATTCCAGGAGGCCTTCATGGCACGCGCCGCACGCCAATCGTCCGACAGAAAACGGAGAATCAGACTGCTGTTGCTGCTGACGACCCTGCTGTTTTCGCCGGCAATGCCTGCGCTTGCAGCCGACGAACCGGATCTGATCTTTCGCCGTTCCACGGTATTCAAATTGCTCAGCCCCAACGACAAGCTTGCGACCTATGGCATCGACGATCCCGAAGTGGAGGGGGTGGCATGTCATTTCACGGTGCCTGAGCGGGGCGGCATCAAGGGCTGGCTGGGGGTAGCCGAGGAAGTGTCGGACATTTCGCTGACGTGCAGCCAGATTGGCCCCATCCATTTCAAGGGGAAGATGGGACAGGGCGACGACATGTTCCGGCGGCGGCGCTCGCTCTTCTTCAAGAAGATGCAGATCGTACGTGGCTGCGATGCCAAGCGGAACGTGCTGGTTTATATGGTCTACTCGGACAGGCTGATCGAAGGTTCGCCGAAGAATTCGACCTCGTCGGTGCCGATCATGCCGTGGGGGGCGAGCGACACCACCGTCCAGAAATGCGGTGAGTTCATCGAATAGCGGCGAGGGCGGCGCTCAGGGTTTTGGAGATGTGGGTCGAGGGCGGGACCGCGGCATTCGCCCGGCATTGGGGTCCCGGCATCCCACCAGATGCACGAACTTCTGTGGCGCTGATTCATTCTCGCTGCGGCCATCGGGGCAACGCTGTTGTGCCATGGCGCCACAGATTCGTGCGCCGTCCGTTTTCGGTTGAATGTTGCTGCCGATATCGGTGGTGTCGTGGCCCATGACGTTCACCCCATAACGTTCACCACCCCCGTGACGTTCACCCCGAATTTCGTCGGCTAACGCGCAACCTCTCCCAAAGTTTCAGGGAAGCGGAATGGTTCCGCTTAGAGGTGGAAAAGTACCCGTGCTTTTGTGGCCCTATGAACAGCCTTGCGTACCAATGGCCGACGAGAACACTTGAAATCATTTGGTCTTTCAGGACGCGCGTCTCTCCGGCGACCGCGACCGTTTTATTTTATCTTGTTATTTTATCTTGGGGCCGACACGAGGCACGCACTTTCGCGCCCGAAGCACGCCTGTTTCCGTCATCTTGGTACCGGATACTTCCTTGATCTGCCCGGCGGGGCAGCTCCCGTCGTCGACCTTGACGCGCTGCCCGAGGCGCAAGTCGACGATGTCCTGTTCGTGGGCAACCGTTGCGTGCGTCTCCGTGGCAAACGTCAGCAATCCGAAGGTAATCAGGAAAGAAAGGGCTAACGGCGCACCCCGGATGCCGAAGCTCGCCGTCGAGAATGAGACCTTGCGTTTGGCGGTCATCGGAGGCTTTCCGCTGCAGGTAAAGTGCCAGAGTCTTCTATTGAGACGGTGGCGATTCTCAAAGTGCGCATCGCGTATTCCGGTCATTGCACACTGCTAGTGGTCCTTTGATTCTAACATCTGCAAAAGAGCCTGCCGCACCGGGATGTAGATGTTAGAATCGGACCACTAGGGTTAGAACTCATTAATTTTTCTGCTCTGACAATACGATACTGATTCTGTTTGGGAAAGGATTGGGGATCGTGAGCAGAAATCTATTTTGGTTGAGCGACGA
>Ga0116129_1000992_pt1 | contig 16351 bp, 10 predicted proteins | sample June2015DPH_17_2_FD_89732 | JGI IMG/M metagenome (GOLD analysis project Ga0116129, IMG submission 89732) | Peatland microbial communities from SPRUCE experiment site at the Marcell Experimental Forest, Minnesota, USA - June2015DPH_17_10 | ecosystem: Environmental > Terrestrial > Soil > Wetlands...
ACCTCATGGAAAGCTATCGCAGCGGCGCAGGAGAATAATCATGACGACGACACAATGGGGCCGGAAAGAGACCGTCATCTTCCCTCCGCACTCTCCGATCTACACCTATGGCGCGATCTTCCTTTCGCTTGTCGCGGCAGGCTTGTTCGTTTACCTGCGCTTCAGCTTCGTGCTCACGCCCTTGCAGCAGTTTTATCTTCCGTACTACCTCCGCACCGGCATTGCCGGAGTGATGCACAAGACCGACAAGTACCAACTGCTCGCCATCGCGGATGACAAAAGCCATGCCCGGATCGTCACGGAAACGGACGTGACCGCAGGGATGACACCCGAAGCAAACGGCAAGCACATACCACTCCAGCTTTCAGCGGCGGCCCGCGCTGCTGGCTTCCGCTCCCTCTATCGTGGGCCGTCCATCCCGTACCAGAACAAGCTACTGAACGCTTACTTTCAGAGTGCCGTCTATGGAGGCGACAGCCTATGGAGCATCTTCAAAACGCCCATTCTTTTCGGCGTACTGGCGCTTGGCTTGCAGCTCCCGTTTTCCATCGCCAAAGATATTCGCCGCCGCAAGGAGATGAAGTATGGACGGCGACTGAAAGGCCCGTTTCTTGTCACGCCCAAAGGCTTCAACAAGGCCGTACAAGGCGACGGCATCGGCATCAAAACCGATGACTACGACAAGATGATGCGGATACCGCTCCGGGTCGAAGACCAGCACATCGAGTTGATGGGCGACACAGGTTCAGGAAAGACCAGCCTCATTATGCAGGTGCTTCGCCAAGTGCAGAGCCGGGGCCACTCGGCCATCGTTTACGACCCGGCCTGTGAGTTCGTGCAGCGATTCTACGATCCCGACCGCCACGACATCATTCTCAATCCGCTGGACCGGCGTTGCCCCTATTGGGGGCCAGCGGAGGAACTTCGCCGCAAGGCCGAGGCAAAGGCCATCGCCGCGTCCCTATACCAGCCGACGACCGACAAGAAGGGTGAGTTTTTCATCGAGACGCCACAAAAGATATTTGCTCATCTCTTGACCTTCGGGCCATCCCCGCAAGAGCTTGTGCAGTGGATGGCGAACCCAGACGAGATTGATCGCAGGGTGCAAGGGACCGAGATGGCGATGATGATTGCCAAAGGCGCACAGCAGCAACGCAACGGTGTCCTGGCTTCGCTTGGATTGATTGCCGACAGCCTACGAATGCTGCCCCGCAAGGACCAAGCGAAACGCGCATGGAGCGCAACCGAGTGGGCCAAAGAACGTCAGGGTTGGATCTTCATTACCTCGCAGCCGAGTGAGCGCGAGGCACTGCGTCCTCTGAATAGTCTCTGGATTGATTTGCTGGTTTTGCGGTTGCTGAATGCGCCGACTGAGAATCAGCGCCCGGTATGGTTTGTGCTGGACGAGCTGGCGAGCCTGCAACGGCTTCCGCAGTTGCACACGGCCATTACAGAGAACAGGAAATCGAAAAATCCGCTGGTGCTTGGCTTTCAGGGAAAGGCCCAGCTTGAAGTCATCTACGGCCATATTGCCGAGGTGATGCTGTCTCAGCCAGCCACCAAAATCTTTCTCAAAACCACGGAACCGAAGGCCGCTGAGTGGGTAAGCGCTGCCATCGGCAAAGTCGAGATCGAGCGGATGCGCGAGACGCATTTCGATGGCTCCCGTGCGGGCAAAAACTTCAGTCTGGACCGTCAGGCCGAGCCGCTTGTCATGGACTCAGAAATATCGGGATTGGACCCGATGCACGCATTCTTGAAGCTGGGAAATCACGTTGCCCGCTTCTCGTTTTCCTATAGCGACCTACCGAAGACACAACCTGCCTTTGAGCCGCGCACGCTGGAGGATGATGAGCTTTCTTTCGATCCCAAAACGCTCCAGTCACGCCGAGCGGAACCCGTAGAGCAGGACGCCGAGGAAGCTGACATTCCCCCGGAAGAAGATGCAGAGGATGATGTCCAGGCACAGACACAGGGCCGGTTCTCCCTCGGAAATGAGTAGCCATGCTGAATATCTCGAAACCGCTCTCCGCATCGCAGGCTCAGACATATCACGAAAAAGAGTTCATGGCTGCGGAGCAAAACTACTGGAAGCAAGGCGATACGATCTTTGGCGAGTGGCATGGCAGGCTCGCCGGAAAGTTCGGCCTCGCCGGAGCCATCGGCGCAGAAGAGTTTACGCGTCTGAGTGAAGGCCAGCATCCGCACACCGCCGAACAGCTTGTCCAGCACCGCCACGCCCACGAGTATCAGATGGCGGACGGAAGAACCATTACATCGGTTGAGCATCGCGCCGGATGGGACGCTACCTTTTCCGCTCCCAAGTCTGTCTCGCTGACCGCGCTTGTCGGCGGCGACGACCGCGTGCGCGAAGCCCACCGCGAGGCCGTCAACGTCGCTTTGAACGAGTTGGAAAAGTACACGCAGGCCCGCATTGGCGGCAACCATACCGCCGAAACGACCGGGCAATTTGTCGCCGCGAAGTTCGAGCATGACACCGCCCGCCCGGTAGACGGTTACGCCGCTCCACAGCTCCACACGCATGCGGTGATTTTCAATATGACCGAGCGTGAGGACGGAAGTTTTCGCGCTCTCCAGCCGCAGGGATTATTCGATAGCCAGCAGTTCGCTACCGCCATTTACCAGTCAGAATTGATGTACCGGCTTCGCGATCTAGGTTATGAGATCGAAGCCGGACGCAGTGGGGCTCCCGAAATCAAAGGCTATACGCAGGAGTATTTGGACGCCTCCAGCCCGCGTAGCCAGCAGATACGCGAGTACCTTGAAAAGACGGGATACGAGGGACCGGAGGCCGCGCAGATTGCTGCGCACTCCACCCGTGACAAGAAAGAAATTCATACGCCCTCCGAGGTGCTGGCAGCTCACCGGCAGGTCGCCGCTGAGTTCGGCAACCAGGCTGACCGCGTGGTGGCAGAGGCACGGCAGCGCGGCCATGCCGAAGAACAGACACCGGAGGCTTCGCAGCTACGAGCACGCGAGGCCGTCACGTATGCCCGCGACCGCAGCTTTGAGCGCGAGGCCGTCACCGATGAACGCGACATCTTCCGTGATGCCTTGCGGCGCGGCATGGGCGAAATCACCTACCCGGAGGTCCGCGCCAGCTTCGAGGCACGAGTTGCTTCCGGCGAGTTTCAGGAGGTATCAGGACAGAAGCACGAAACAGGACGGCAGTTCACCACGGAGCAGACCATCCGGGCCGAGCGGGACGTAATTCGCTGGATGGAACAGGGGCAGAATCAGGCTCCGCAGATCATGTCCATTCAGGATGCCGTTGCTCTCACCGACTCGCGCCCGAAGCTCAATGCCGCACAGCGCCATGCTATCGAGCAGGTATTAACCTCGCACGATGCGATACAGGGATTGCAAGGCAGCGCAGGCGTGGGCAAGACCACCGCCCTGATTGCTGTCCGCGAAGGCGCGGAGCAGCGGGGCTATATCGTGGAAGGTTTCGCCCCAACCTCTCGCGCCGCGCACCAGCTCCGCGATGCAGGGATTGCCGCCGACACCCTGCAAGGCTTTCTGGCCCGTGGTAGCAGCCATCAACCCGGAGGTGACCCCGGCACTCGACACCTCTATATGGTCGATGAGTCAAGCCTTGCCAGTACCAAGCAGATGCGCGACTTCTTAGAAAGGATCGGCTCTCAGGACCGCGTACTGCTCATCGGCGACACCCGCCAGCACCAGGGCGTCGATGCCGGAAAGCCCTTCGAGCAGCTTGTACAAGCCGGAATGCACACCGCGCAGCTTGACCAGATCGTGCGCCAAAAAGACCCGGAATTGTTGAAAGCGGTCGAGCATCTGTCCAAAGGTGAAATCGCTCCCGGCGTTGCTCTGCTGCAGCAGCAGGGCCGCATCACCGAAATTGCAGATTCACAACAGCGCATCGAAGCCATTGCGAAGAGTTACGCTGCGCATCCTGAAAACACGATTATCGTCTCGCCGGATAATGTCTCGCGCCGAGAAATCAATCAGGCCGTCCGCGCAGAGTTGCAGGCACTAGGGATGGTTCAGTCCGCCGATTACACGATGCGCGTGCTTTCGGCGCGCTCCGATATGACCGGAGCCGACCGTGCATGGGCCGCACGCTATCAGGTTGGCGACATACTGCATTACCAGCGCGGAAGCAAAGACCTCGGCATCGAACAGCGCAGCCATGCGACGGTCGTCGCAACGAATCCAAAGGAAAATCTCGTTACCGTGCAAAAACAAGATGGAGAACAGGTAAGCTACGATCCCTCACGGCTGCGTGGCATCAGTGCCTATCGTGAGATGGAGCGCGAGTTTTCCGTAGGTGACCGGCTGCAATTTACCGCGCCGAATCGGGAGTTGCGCGTCGCCAACCGCGACCTCGGTACTATCGAGCAGATAGGCAGAGATGGGCAACTTGCCATTCGCATGGACAACGGCAAGACGGTTTCCTTCGATGGAGACCAGATGCGGCACGTTGACCACGGCTATGCTGTGACCTCACACAGCTCGCAGGGACTCTCTGCGGAGCGTGTCCTGGTCAACATCGACACTGACGTTCACCCGGAGCTAATCAATTCGCGCTTTGCCTATGTCTCCATCTCGCGGGCATCGCATGAAGCCCACATCTACACCAATAATGCCGCGTCTGTCGGAGATGATCTCAGCCGCGACGTGAGTAAGACTGCCGCCGTCGATTTCACAAAGGCACAGAGCAATGCGCCTGAACAGAGTATGGGGCAACAGAAGGTGCAAAACATGGAAGGTTTGGGGCTATCGCTGTAGCGAGATAGCCGATGCCGACGACCATAAGTTATTGTGCGGCGTGTAGCGCAGCCCGTTTCGTCTTGTCCGTGGAAGTTGCATGTGTGACGGATTGCCCAGCCATAATCTGCTTCGCGTTCTTCCAGTCTTCGGCAAAGGGATTCTGGCCCCGCATGAAAGCGGATGCGAAATAACCGAACATGATGAACGCGGCCATAACCAGGACAAAGATGGCAACCGGCTTCCACGGAACGAGTATCAGCATGGTTTCCTCCAGCGACTACCAACCCACACTATCGTCTATTTTATTCCTCTCCTGATAGGAAGCCACTGCAATTCAGGCCGTTCTAGCGAATCTCGAAGGGCGATCCCCGCTTGGCGAATCGAGTCGAGGAGGGGTTTATCGGCTCATTGCGAAACCGTTGGGATAGACTGGGAGCGCGCTATGGTCACCCGCATTCTGCTCGCCGCTATTCTCCGTCTCATGCCCGCGTTCGCCGCCGCCCAGACCGACACCGGCCCTGGGCGTGACGCCGCGGCAATCCACCACCTCATCGAGCAGTACGCCAAAGCTGTGGATACTGTCGATCTGAATCTACTCTCGCAAGTCTGGTCTCACTCGCCCGAGGTCTCGTTCATCTATCCCCTGGGCGAGGAGCACGGCTTCGATGCTATCCAGCAACAGGTCTTTCAGAACATAATGGGCGGCATGTTCTCGGCACGCGATCTTGAGACGCGCGGTATAGCGATTCACGTGAACGGCGATTCTGGGTGGTCGGAATTCCACTGGACTTTTCATGCGACGATGCGGAAAGACGGATCGGCTGTGACCACACATGGCGTCGAAACCCAGGTCTACCGCAGAGAATCTGGAAAGTGGCGGCTAGTCCACGTCCACTACTCCGAAGACCGCCAGTCCGTCCCCTGAGCATTTGCCTACAACCAATATTTGCAATCCGCGGCCCAATGCCAGACCTCTTACTGCACCTCCAACGCCCGCACGCGATGTAGCAACCGTTCAACTTCTGCGTTACGGTTCTTGAACCAATCCGTGGACCAAATCCGGTGTATCTTCCAGCCTTGATTCTCAAGAGTCATCTGACGGAGCCTGTCTCGATCGCGGGCCGATCGTCCCGAATGATAGCTCTTCCCATCAAACTCAACCCCGAGTAAGAATGCTCCCGGCTTCTTGGGATGCCGCACTGCCAAGTCGATATAGTACCCGCTGACACCCACTTGCGGTACAACGTCATATCCTTGTGCTTTCAGCACTGCCCCTACTGCGGCCTCGTGCTCATTCGATGGCTCCGCACCAGGAGAGACTTCCGGCCTAGCGGAGATTCCATTTTTCGCAAATTGCATATAGCCCTTCAGCGCACGCACGCCCCAGGGGGTACTCGGCTCTGAGCGGATCATGTCTGGATCGAGCGAACTGAATACCACGGTCCGTTTCTTCGCTCGCGTAATCAGGACATTCAGGCGGCGCTGGCCGCTCTGACTATTAATGCCGGAGAATCGCTGGAAATAATTGTTCTGAGAGTCCGGCCCATAGGTTACTGAGATAAAGATAACGTCCCTCTCATCTCCCTGGACATTCTCCAGATTCTTGATAAAGAACGGCTCGGGAGTGTTCTCCTTGGTCTCCATCCAACCATTCGAGAAGGAGTCCTGCTTCAATTTCATGTCCAATAACTCTTCAATCAGCTCCCGCTGCTCGAAGTTCATGGTCACAACACCCAATGACTCCGAGGGATAAAGCATGATGTGTTCCAAGATGGCATCGACGACGCGCTCGGCCTCCAAAGGATTTCTGCGGTTCTCGTAAATCCCCTTGGCATCGACGTATTTGACGCCGAGGTCGGTGTGTTCGTGGTAGGCGGAAGGAAAGACAATCAGATGATCGTCGTAAAACTCGGAATTGGAAAACGCAATCAGGCTGTGATGCTGTGATCTGTAGTGCCAGCGTAGCCTGCGAACCGGCTGATAGCGGCTCAGTGCGATGTCCAGTATGCTCTCGCCTTCCGCCACTGCGGATTTCTCATCCGGCTCTTCTGCTTCATCGTCTATTGTTCTCTGGAAATAGGACGTGGGAGGAAGTTGCTTTGGATCGCCGACGATAACCAGTTGTGCGCCTCGCGCCACCGCACCCAACGCATCTTCGGGGCGTAGCTGCGATGCCTCATCCATGACAATAAGATCAAACGACAACTGCCCCGGAGCCAGAAACTGAGCTACAGACATCGGACTCATCATGAAGCAGGGCTTCAACCCTTGAACGGCTCGCCCGGCCCGAAGCATTAATTGCCGGATGGGAATGTGAGCGCGTTGCTTTGCAATCTCATGTTGAACCAGCGCAAGGTCCGTAGTGTCCTTAACGACGGAGCCGCGAATACCTGACGGGATAGGACGACGACTTGCACGATGAGCTATATCGAGTTGGCTGAGACTTATGACAGATTGATCGAGAGATGCGAACTGAGAGCGAACTTCCTCATGTGTAATTCCGCTCAAACGCCACAGGTCAGGATGCTCACTGAACAGCCGCCGCAGAAGCGTGTCATAGAACAGATATTCAAACGTACTCACCAACGCATCATGTTGGAGTGACCCGTTCAGGCACAAAGTAACAAGATAGTCGAGTCCTGCGGTGTGCAACTGCTTTGCGGAACGCTGCGCGTCAATCCAGATCGGAAGTAATGCTTGCGACTCCCGGCACCGTTCAATCGAGGCAACCGCCTTTTGCAGAGCTACTACCGATGTGCGCTTGGCGAAGGGAATCTCAGAATGAAGCGCGCCGATGACATCCCGCTCCGCAGTTGCCAAAGCATTGCCGTTGTCGCTGAAATCCTTGATCCACTCTCGAAGCCATTGAAGTCTCACTGGAAATTCACTCGACGACAGCCAACTACGGACTTCCAAGGGAAGATTGGATACACCAATGGCGCGAGCGATAGAGAGTGCGCGAGCAATCGGAGTGGGTGAGGTTGCAACTCCCTTATAGTGATCCCCCAAAATGGCCCGGGCCTCGTGATTGTTATTGAGCGAATCACGCAGGGCGCGGGCTGTCGCCACGGAATCGAACAGCTCCAGGACGTGAGTTCTGGTGGTGGATTCTGGAAGCTGAATCGGCCTCAGAATCTCCAGCAGCTCCGCAGACACCAACACGATGGATCGCACTTCTTCCAGGAACACGTCTACTTCTGCGTCTGCGTGCTCGAACCTGAGATTGGGAACACGAGAATGCAAATCTGTAAGCAGATTCAGCGCATCCTCTAGTTCTTCTGGGAGCGGCAAACTTCCGCTTGCGACGCCGAGGATGCCTCTCAGTCGTGTTGCCGGCAACGTGAGCAGTGCGGATCGAATCTCGGAGGCAAAGACCTGGTGCTCAGGCAGGCGAACAAAGACCTCCTCATGCCATTTCGTCACCACGATGAGATCGTCCCAGGAGGTCGTCAATCCGGTGAAATGTTCTCCCATTTGCGTGGCGTATTCGGACTTGCTCGAAAAGGTGTCTATCTTTGCCCGGCTATGCGCAAGCAGTCGCAAGCAGGCTGCCTTTTGGCTGCGCGTTCGCTTCGCGCTCAAATGACAGTGAGCCTTGTAGACCGTCCCTGCATGGCGATATGTCTTACTCAGCCTGCCGTACCAAGGGGTGTTGTCCAGCGTTGCCGCAGCCTCCAGCAGTTCGGCAGAGGTGGCGTCGCTATCAACTACGAAATGTTCCGAGAGGCTGTCTCTCTCCGTCAGGAGTGCGGTGCATTCTTTTTGTCCGGCTTCCAGAAGATGAGCCAGGCCGTCTTTTGCAAAGTCTGGACCGCGTAAATGTGCGAGATGGAGCGGAGCGGCGGTCAATAATTGCCGCGCAGCAACTAAGTCGGTAACGCACCTTAACGTAAAGGACGCACGTACCCCCAAAGCCTGACTCAAATCACTGGTTGCGCTCTTGGCGCGGGCGACGTGTTTTTCCGAATCAGAAAGAGACTTTGCTAAGGCCAGCAGGCTACCCATCGAATAGTCGGATATCCCAAGATCTTGCAGCTTCTCGTCTTGTTTCTGAAATCGGGCTGGGATATTGCTATCGAACAGCGCATCCCCGCCTGTTAGAGACGAGAGCAAGGCGGTATACCGTTCGCAGGCACCTAAAAAGTGTTCTGTCGCCGCAAATCGTTTCTGCTCTGAGAGGGTACCGAGGAGGTCATAGTGGCAATCTTTGTCTCCATTGGGGATATTCGCTATCCATTGATCGACGCCGGTGAGCCAGTCTCCAACATCGACCTTTAATTTGACTGTATCTGCCTGTATGCCGAACCACTGATTGACGGTTCCCAGCCACTCGGTGACATCCACGGATGCGTGCAAGAACGTGCGGCTCAGAGCTTCGATGAGAGCGATGCGCCGGGTCCATTGACTGCTTAGCGCGGGCAGAGCAGCCAATAACCGTTCTTGGTCAGCAAGACTTAGCTCTATATTGGGAAGCCAGCCCCACGGGTTCTCTTTCTTCTCGACAGCTCCGCCAGCCTCAGACATCCGACGCAGATGGGCGGCATACGTCAGCACCATGTCTTTGCGTTCGTGCAGTGCCCGATAGTCCCAGGTATATGCCTCGGGAAGAGAAGCGGTATTAATGTCCCGAAGGGTCTCGGGTATTCCTTCCCGTAGTGCGTCGCGCTGCCAGATCAGCTCGAATGGCGTCCTTCCGATGGCCCCATAGGGTGTATTCAGTAACGAAACATATTTGGTAAGTTCGTCGCGCTTATAGTTCAGAAGTCCTTGTTTGTGCGCAAGTGTGGTGGGCGCTGAAAACCGGGGGGATGCTTGAATCCGATCTTCGAGTGACTTCAGCAGGCTCACCTTACTTGTCTTGTGGCTATGAAGTTCGAGACAGAATTCTCCTAACCCACAGTTATCAAGACGGCGCTTCACGACATTCAGCGCCGCCATCTTCTCCGCCACAAACAGAACACGCTTCCCGTTGCCAATCGACGCTGCAATCAGGTTTGTGATCGTTTGCGATTTGCCTGTACCCGGAGGCCCTTCGATTACGAGATTCTTTCCTCGCGCCGCATTTATCAGTGCGCTATGTTGCGAGCTGTCGGCGTCGCAAACGATAGCGGGCACGTCACCTTTGCTGGCTTCTTCGTCAATTTCAAATTCGGTTGCGAAGGATAGACCTTCGGCAGCGCTGCCAGAAAACATATCGACCAGTCGAGGATGCTTGTCTAAAGGCACATCGGACGGCCAACGCTCCGCATCCAGGTCCAGGTACATAAGGAGCTTGCCGAAGCTCAGGAGTGCGAGGGATACCTGTCGGCAAATTCGCCAGTCGCGTTTCTGCTTCAGAATCGGAGCGAACCGCTCGAAATACTGCTCTGGTGTTTCCCCTTCCTCGATATACGGCATCTCCAGCCCGAAATCGCGCCGCAGCTTCTCCACGAGGGAGAGATTCGTAGTCAGATCCTCGCCGGTGTACTGTAGGCGAATCGAACGATCCTCTTCTTTGGCCTTCGGAGTAGTCAGGGAGACAGGGATAACGAGAAGGGGAGCTTGGCGTATCTGTGTCGAATCGTCTGATTCGCGCCATTCCAGGAAGCCGAAAACCAGATGCAGAATGTTTGCACCCGATTCTTCGATGGCGGTCCTGGCACTGGTTCCAATCTTGCGGATGATGGTTTCAAAATCTTCCTGGTAGTAGAGAGCAGGCAGACATGCGGTTTGTCCAGTGCCTTTCACCAGATCGTAGGAGGTTGACCATCCGATCGCTTCGGCAAAGTCCTTTGCCGCAGGCTTCTCGCCCAACTCAGCAATGTACTCTCTGGTCGGCTCCGGGACAGGGACAAACGGAAACCTCTTATCGTCCAAAAGGCTCTGGTAAACGGAGTCAAGATCGACATCAACAGTTCTGAGTGACGACCTAGCGTGCCGGAAGCTAATCAGCTTGTTTCGATTGGTAAGGTCAAGAAGACGCCGACGGATGTTTTCCAAACCGCGCCGCACCAGTTCTGCCTGCGCGAGATCGACTGTTCCCACCTGTTTTCTGTCTGTACGAGCTTCGGGCATAGGAATTTGCTCTGTTCATGCACCTTGAAAGGGGCAATTTGCGATTCTCCATCATAGAACGCGGGAGCAAATTCCTTATCTTTTCTTACATAGGACCACTGCTGGGCCGCCAAAGCCGCGCACGTTCTTGGAGCAGGGTGTCGATTTCCTTGTCATTAACCTCAAGGACGCCCAACGACCGCTCCAGATCGCTCGTCAGACACCACTCCATATATTTGCTAAGGCTGCCGGAATGTTTGACGTGTTGGTAGAACGTCCCCAGAGCCGGATAGTCTGCCCCTCCGGTGTACCGTTCCCAGGCCGCTTTCTTGGTCATGCCTGCAAAGAGTGCCAGCCATTGGGGAAGATAGCGTTCTGTCGTCAGTTGCTGCGCTCGCTTCAAAAGCTCGTCCCTTGTCTTCTCGCGTGCCTGTTCTGCCTCGATTTCCCGTTGCTTTTTCTCTTGGCATTTCGGACAGTGGATCTCAATTGAATTCCGGGTCCGATTCCAGTCGTCCATCTCGAACGTAAATGTCTCTGTCCCTTCACCACATTCGCAGGGGCCGGTTTCGGTCCGCATGATCTCCCAACTCATCGTCTAGCCCTCATTCAGAAGCCGTAATAAATCCGCTTGCCGTTACGCTCTTGTCCGTTCGTAAGGACTCCATCAAACGAGGTATCAGAGAAAACCCACACGCTCAGAAAATCCAGAACGGCGTGTCCCATAATCGGCGTGACGAATTGCTTACCCTTGAAGTGTCTCCGATGGATCATGATCGTCTCCACAATCAAGTGGTGCAGGCAGTTGAGCGTGTTGTACATCGGGTTGCCACGCTTGACCCTCTCGTACGTTCCCCACACGGTGGGGTGCAGCAGCTTCGACGGCATCGTGTAGCAGTTGAAGTACAGGTGGCCCATTCCAACTTTTTCTGCCATCTCTTTCACATTGAGAGTCGTCCACGATCTCTTGTTTTTCGCACGGGCAGCCGTTGCCGCTTTGGTGAGATTGGCCTGCGCTGCGTCTCCGATGGTCATCCCTGTTAGACCATGTATGCCTTTCAGAATTTGATCCCAGTCCACCGCATCATATTCCTTGAAGGTGGGGACGTGCTCTGGATTTTGACTGAGGTACTTCATCGTCACAGTCCGCTCGAATAAGGTTCGCAAGAAGTATTGCGCTCCGTGATGAGAATCCTTGTGCGTCAGAGTCATCAGGTCATCGATGTCCATATACGAGGAGGTCATAAAGCCGACAATCAAGTTTCCAAGTTCATCGTCATCTTGAATCTTCGTATGGACGATCAACCGCGCCATGATCTTCATCCAACGGTTGATGATTAGGGGGAAGTCTTTACGCCACTCAATAAGTTCAGCCCACGTCTGCGGAGTGTGGACTTCATCCTGATTCTTCGCTTCGGACTCTGTCATGCGGTGCAGTCTCCCATGTCCATGATGCGCTGCGGGAGGATGATGGTGAGCTTCTTACAATCGATGATTGCTTGATTGGGCATCTGAGCTAATGTGACGTGAATAGTGAGCGGTCTACTCTCAGCCTCTCGCAGGATTAGCTCCATTCTGGCCGCGTCACTCAATGGCCGATATCCGTCATCGAAAGGGTTTTGGAAAGACGCGGAGTGCGGGTTGCTGTGGCTGACGAAGGTTTGAGAGTCTGGAAAGTAGCCCACGACCACACCAAGCTTCCCGCCACTCCTCAGCTCCACTTGATTGTCTGCCTGTTTCAGCCAATACGCACGAGATATGCTGAGCGAATCGAATTGCTCTGCTCGAATGCTTGCGAAGAGGCCGTAAATGTCTTTGGCGAGTCCCTGCACGGGGAACACGTTTTCAACCCATAGGACTATGCCGTTACACGCACCTGGTTCATGGGCGAGGGCTATCCTCCAACCCCTCTGCATGTAGTCGTAAATCAGCAGCTCCCACGTCCGCCGGAATTGCAAATTGGCCGTCGTTCGCACAGGAAGTTGTTGCGCTAGTTCTGATGACACGGCGGTCTTCGTCTCGGTGGCAGGTGCAGATGTAGCAGGAGCCGGGGCAGATTGATCTGCATGGTAGTACAAGTCTCCTTGCACATGGAACTGAGAGCCGCTGTTGTCGCCGCCTCCGGTGTCGATTGCCTGAGCAGATGCCGGTCTCTCCGGTTGGCCCGGCTCCTCGCTGCCCTCAGATGTCAGAAAGAACCAGATGAGACCGCAGATAACTGCCGCGATGATGCAGCCCACCATTGTCCTGAGTGGCAGTGAGGGGCGCGGCGGTGTTGAGGAAAGATACCACTGTGCACTAGCCAGAGAGACGGCGAAGAGGGCAGTGCCAGTCCAGCCCACAATAGCCTTTAGCTTACTCATGATCCACTATCGTCCCATAATCTTGACGGCTGGCGATAGCTGGGGCGGTAAAATGTAATATTCTGCCGAGCTCGTGCATGACGAAACGGCAGGCTCACTCACCGAAGTAAGCAAGACCATCGTACGAAGGTTCGTCATGACAGTTATGAGTAAGAAGAAATACCCGTTCGTCATCGACAATGATTTGAGCGTGGAGATAAAGAAGTATTTGCCCGGTGGGGCGCGTACGACCGTTGAATGCGGGCTTGCGCCGAACGCTCCCGATTACCCTGACGTAGCCGATTTGTGCCAGCGCGAAGAGGCGATGCTTGTCACCGCAGACACCGAGTTTCCGTTGCACCTTGCGCGGTATCAAAGAGAACACAACACCTGCTGTTGGGGGCTAATACTCCTCCCGGCGGAGGAACTGAAGCAGGTTGAAGTACTGAAAAGGATCAAGGCCGGAAAGCTGAGAATCAAGCACCCCATCGCCGGTGTCTTTCACTTCGAGGAAGCGCGACATGAGAACCTGTACGTCAATCTGCGATCGAATCCGCCAGTGGTGCAGGAGCTATGTGCGTGTGAGTGGGATAGCGGAGATTAAGTAATCGGCATGGTCGCTGCTGCCCCCGGAAAGCAATTATTTGAGGCCCGCTTCGATGGCTTTTCAATAAAAGAGCCTTACGTCTCCTCCCGTTGAGGACTGAGTCTCGCACCGCCTCAGCCGCAATGTGAGTAAGGCGTTTGTGATTGACTTCGGCAAAGGCCCGAGTCCGGTTGCAAGTGTGGGTTTGGAGCAGAGTATAGCGCTGAAACAGACACCGGCTGCTGGTTTTGGGTTGGCAATTTGAGTTTCCGCGCACTAAGCAAGAGTAATCTCTGGCCTGTCAAGGCCGCATCTTTCGATAAGGAAGTAAAGATGCCAGCGTATCGCTGAACAGGTCATTCATCCTCTGTGTGCGCTCTAGGTTCATGCCAAAAAGAGCATAAGCGACGCAGCTATGCAGATACGAGATCAGGATAATGAGCGTGACCTGGCTGGAGTTATGCCATTCCCCAGAAGAATTTCTAACCTTGAACGGCGTCATTTCCGACGGTAGAAAATTATTCACTGCCGGAGAATAGCAATGCACGTAGCTGGATGTTCCGTGATACTCCACAGCATACGTGGACTTCTTGACCAACTCGGTACTGGTCGCATTGTCTAGCGGGTGGTCGTCAAGATTGACCTTCCACGCAAAGCCGTCCTTGCCTGACCAATGTTTCCGCGATCCGCTCGCATCGGCCTTCAGATCGAATTGCTTCGCATAGTCACGGATTTTCTGCTCCGTCGGTTCGCCAGCCGCGTGTTGAAGTGCGTAGTGCATCCAATACTGCTTGTCCGTCACCTCGAAGCGCGCATAATCCCAAGTCCTCTGGTTCAGCTTGTCTTGATCCTCCGTCAGAAAGCGCAACGTCAGAGCGCACTCCACCAAGGAACGGCTGAGACCAAATGCTTCATCCGCGAAGCCGGGTTCAAGGAGAACTAGCAGAGCATTGCCAATCGAAAATGCCTTGGAGACCAGTGCCAGCCCGATATGGTCGAATGGATAGCGGGCGAAGATACGTGGATACACTTTCAGCCCGGAGATTTCATCGTGTAGTGCCTGCATATAGGAACGAACACGATTGACCTCATCCTGATTGTCAATGGCTGCCATAGAGAGATCATAACGTTCTCCATTGAAACCGCTTTTGCGGGGAAGGATGCTCCGCCCTTTCCCCGCTGCGACCGCCGATAGAACCAGCGTTCTTCGCTCCCTATCCATGCGGGTCGGGTAAGGAAGCGGCATTGCTGCCGCTCCCTCCCCTAAGAACCGGACGTGACAGTTTCCCGTCATCCGGCTCAAGCCATGTGTAAGCCCCGCGTGAACGGAACCGGCAGAACACATCACACAAGGGGCTGACGACGTTGGCGGGCTCCCTTGAGTCTCGTTCGAGACTCGAAATAGCCACGCCACAGTGGGTCGAACGGGTTGGCGTCCGACTTCACCTTCGCATAGCGCCGGATGGCGATATCGGTGGGATCGGCCAACCGAACGACATCCGAACGCGACCGTTGCGCGTGAGAACTAGCAAGCGCTGTAAAGTACCACTTGCGTTGACCGAAACAGTCCCAGTACCGATTTAGTATCCAGCTAGAAGACTTGTTCGGATGTCTCCGCGTTGCCCATCGCCAGAGCGAGTACCAGAGTGCCATTCTCACTTTCCGATACGCTGAGCCTGCTTCGATATGGCGGTGATAGTATGCCCAACCAAGGATGATCGGGTTGAGTAGCCTAATCATTTGCTCCTGTTTCGTGGCGCGATTCGAGCGAATTGCACCACGCACCTTCTCCAGGAAGGCGTGCATATTCTTCTTGGAAGGTGTAATCAAGAGTTTGCCGCCGTACTTATGCAGGTTCTGCCCCAGGAAGTCGAAGCCCTGTTCGATATGCGTGATGCAGGTTTTCTCCGGTGAGAGCTGCAAGCCTCGTTCGAACATGAACTGTTCGACCAAGGGCTTGACCTCATCCTCCAGTAGCTCTTTCGAGCAGCCGGTGATGATGAAGTCATCGGCATAGCGTACGAAGTTCACTTTTGGCCTGTAGCACTTTCCTCGGATTTCCTTCTTACGGAAGGTCTCCTTAAGCAGCCGCTCCAACCCATCCAGCGTCAGGTTTGCCAGCGTGGGCGAGATGATCCCGCCCTGCGGTGTCCCTGCCTCCGTAGGAAACAGCGTTCGATTTTCCATGAAGCCCGCCTTCAACCATTTCCTCAGCACCTCTTTGTCGGTGGGGATATGAGTGAGCATCCATTCGTGACTGATGTTGTCAAAACAGCCACGGATATCGCCTTCAAGTACCCACTGTGGGCTGACCTTGCGGGCCAGCACACTGAAGCACTGCTCGATGGCGTCGGTAGTAGAGCGTTTCGGTCGAAAACCATAGGAGTGAGGATCGGCGGTAGTCTCCGCGACTGGAAGCAGCGCCAGCAGGTAGAGCGCCTGCATGGCACGATCCTTCATCGTAGGGATTCCCAGCGGTCTCAACTTCCCGTTGGCCTTCGGGATATAGACGCGCCGCAACGGTTGCGGAAAATACCCGCGCCGTCGCAGTGTGTCGATGGCCTTGTATCTGGACGCCGGTGTGCTCCAGATCGCTCCGTCCACTCCCGGCGTGTTCTTGCCCTGATTGTGCGTC
>Ga0116129_1000994_pt1 | contig 16291 bp, 14 predicted proteins | sample June2015DPH_17_2_FD_89732 | JGI IMG/M metagenome (GOLD analysis project Ga0116129, IMG submission 89732) | Peatland microbial communities from SPRUCE experiment site at the Marcell Experimental Forest, Minnesota, USA - June2015DPH_17_10 | ecosystem: Environmental > Terrestrial > Soil > Wetlands...
ACGGTTCTGAGAGTGCTTGTCTCGCAAGCCGCAATCTCTCTGGAGAACACACGGCTGTATCGCGATCTTGAAGATCGTGAAGGCAAGATTCGGCGTCTGGTGGACGCTAACATTTTGGGAATCACTACCTGGAATGTCGCAGGCGCTGTCTTGACGTCCAATGAAGCCTTTCTTCGCTTAGTGCAATACGATCATGAAGATGTTGCCACGGGGCGCGTGCGATGGTGGGACATGACACCCGTGGAGTGGCGCGGGCGCGTTGAAATCTCTTTTGCAGAAGTAGTCCGAACCGGGACAGTTCAGCCTTTTGAGTCAGAATTCCTCCGGAAAGATGGCAGTCGCGTGCCCGTGCTGATTGGAGCCACCTTGTTCAAGGAGGGTGGGACCGATGGCGTGGCGTTCGTCCTCGATCTGAGCGAGCAAAAGCGCGCCGAGGCGGAGATTAGAACATTAAAGGACCAGCTCTACAAAGAGAACATAGCGCTGCGTGACGAGATCGACAGGACGTCGATGTTTGAGGAGATTGTCGGAATCTCAGATTCCCTTAAAAGGGTTGTTGAACGGATTTCCAAGGTCGCTCCCACAGATTCCAATGTTCTTGTTACCGGCGAGACAGGCACAGGTAAAGAACTGGTAGCACGTGCGATTCACCGTCGTTCCCGCCGAGCGAAAGGTCCATTTGTAAGCGTGAACTGTGCCGCGACTCCGCGTGATTTGATTGCATCCGAACTATTCGGCCATGAGAAGGGAGCATTCACCGGAGCGACTCAGCGTCGGCTTGGACGCTTTGAACTCGCTGCACAAGGGACTATCTTCCTCGACGAAATAGGGGAACTTCCTCCAGAGACCCAGGTGGCACTATTGCGAGTCCTTCAAGAGCGCGAATTTGAGCGGGTTGGAGGAACTGGGGTTATCCGCGCGGATGTTCGAGTGATCGCGGCGACGAACCGCGACCTGGAGGCAGAAATAGCGGCAGGCAGATTCCGAAGCGACCTCTTCTATCGGCTGCATGTTTTTCCGATTGAGATGCCGCCCTTGCGCGAAAGAAAGGAAGACATCCCTCTGTTGGTCCAATACTTTCTAGACCGTTTCGCCAGGAACGCCGGAAAGAGCTTTGAGACTCTGAGTAATAGGAGCCTTCAACTCCTTCAGTCCTATCCGTGGCCGGGCAATATTCGCGAATTGCAAAACGTGATTGAACGTTCCGTCATCGTGAGCGAATCAGAGAAGTTCTCCGTGGACGAGAGCTGGCTTGCTGAACGGCCTCAAAGGGCTGAGTCCGGGGTGAGAGAGTTATCCACGACGCTTGTGGCGCAAGAGAAAGAAATGATTGAGGCAGCCCTTCGAGAGTGTGCGGGACGGGTGTCGGGTCCGTCCGGCGCGGCACGGAAACTGGGCATGCCTGGATCGACCTTGGAGTCGAAGATCAAATCATTGAAAATCAATAAGAACCACTATAAGGCTTAGACCTCACTCCCCCTCAATCTAAGTCATCTTCCTCAAGCTGGCCGCTATGGCTGGACTTCGCTCTCAATTTGCGAAAGTTCGTAATTTTGTGGATTATCGCAATCACAAAAACTCTCTAATATCATTTTTTTCAAGGAGATAGATTTGGTCGCAGAATTGCCTTATAGGGATGTGGGTAGCTGCCCCAGGACCTGGACTCTACGACCCTGAAAAGGAAATGACGTGTTCAAAATTGAGAGATCGCAAAACGGAGTGACGGTCATCGCTTTAAGCGGCCGGATGGAGAACGAACACATAGAAGAACTGGAGAAGATTCTCCAAGCAGAACCGTCCGGCCGCCGTATAGTGCTTGATCTGAAACACCTGACTTTAGTTGGCTCGAGTGAAATTGATTTCTTCGCCGAATGCGAAGGGCATGGAGTCATGCTCTCGAATTGCGCTCCATACATCCGCGAGTGGATAACAAACCGGCACAACCAAAAATAGACGAACAATTTTCGAGAAGGGATCACCGAACATGGCCATCTCAGCTTTGATCGGCTTTAGCGCGAAATTCCGGGCAGTACTCGACCGGATCGATATGGTGGCACCGGTAGACTCGTCTGTAATGATTCAGGGCGAAACGGGAACCGGCAAGGAGGTGATCGCCCAGGCGATTCACCAGGCCAGCCCTCGACGCCACAGCCGCTTCGTAGCTGTGAATTGCGCAGCGATCCCGGGCGCACTCATGGAGAGCGAGCTTTTCGGTCATGAACGAGGTGCCTTTACCGGCGCCGTGGCCCAGACTGTGGGCCGCTTTCAGGCAGCTGACGGCGGGACATTATTTCTGGATGAAATCGGGGACCTGCCTCTGGAGTTGCAACCTAAGCTCCTGCGTGCTCTACAGGAAAAGGAGTGCGAGCGCCTGGGCGGCGGCCGCACGATTCAAGTTGATGTGCGGGTCATAGCGGCGACGAACCAGGACCTGTGGCGCATGGTGCAGGAGAAGAAATTTCGCGCCGATCTCTACTTTCGGCTGAATGTCTTTCCGATTAAGCTACCGCCGTTGCGGGAGCGCAAGGAAGACATTCTGCCGCTGGCGGATTACTTCGTTCAGAAGTTCGCGCGGCAGCAAGGCAAGTCCATCGACCACATCACGGATGAGGCGATCGAATTGCTGACTTGCTATGACTGGCCGGGCAACATCCGGGAGCTGCAGAATGTCATCGAAAGAGCTGTAATTATCACCAAGGGACCGGAACTCACACTTGGGACGATGGAGTTGATGAAACAAACCTCCGACTCAGGATCAAATAAGACGTTGGCCGCTGCCGAAAAGGCGCACATCATGGCGACGCTACAGGAGACCAATTGGGTTATTGGTGGCCGGCGCGGCGCAGCAGCGCAACTCGGCCTACCCCGAACGACCCTAATTACAATGATGCAACGGCACGGAATTTCCCGCGCGGTTTCACTTCAGCGGGCGGAGAGTTCAGATCGGCCATTCGTGCAAACGACGAGCAGCGATCCTCAAACGCCATATAGCGCCCAAGCAGACGCACGCTTCTTTGAGCCGTCGTTTTTCATTCCAAGAGAATTGATCACCGAAAGATGACTGGCATCAACAATAGAGTCGCATCGCAGAACGAGGACCGAAACTTCCGCGGCATTAAGACGTTGATGCGATCGATCGTGGCTACGTTTGAGGTTGCATCGTTAGCTGACTAGGCACAATAGCGATAACGTCGCGGTGCGCACAAGACTAGGTTGTCTGAGCCAACCTTGGCGACGTCTAATTCTGTTGAAGCACAGGCATGACCCGCTTCCTGCAATATGAGTAAGCCCAATGGTGTGCGTTTCAATGGTCCATGAGCACGTCGAATGGTAGTCAGATCAGAGGCGGTACTTGTCGAGATATCGGAATCTCCAGTACAGTCGGCTTGGATTTGGTCCAGGCCTCGACCGCAGCTTTTTTGATCTCCTCGAGATTGTCGAGGCGGGCCGCGTCGCAGCCGTACCCTTTTGCAATGGAAACAATGTTAAGGCCGGGGATGTCGAGACCCGGAACGCCCGGCGTGTCCTCCAGTACGGCGAACGATTTGAGAATGCAATACTCGTCATTGCTTGGTACAACGATCAATATCGGAAGACCCAGCTGCGTCGCTGTCCAGAGGGATTGAACTGAATATTGGATTGAACCGTCTCCAATGATTGCGATCACAGGCCGGTTGCGCCCGGAGTCACGTTCGGCAAGTGCAATGCCCACTGCCGCTGGAAGATTCCAGCCCAGGATTCCGCTCGCAAACGTGTAAAACGTGTCTGGTTCGGTAATTGGCCACTCCGCGTGCAGATCGGCAAGATTCGACGGGCTTTCCTCGATCAGGATCGTATTTGCGGGCCGAACTTCATTCAGAGCGCGGAACACCTGCGCAGCTGTCAGTCTGCCGTCATCGGAAGTCTTTGCTGCGCTTGAACCATGCGGCGCCATACGGTGCGGTAAGAGTTCGCGCGCCTTTGTAGCTTTGGGTTTGCAGTCACCAAGAGACTGCTTGAGAGCTTCGAGAGACAATACGGCATCTCCGAGCAAGCTATCGCCGACCGGAGCTCGTCCGGTTTCTGAGGGATCGTCGGAGATATGCAGCAAGCGCAATCCCTCTGGCAGATAAGGACCCGGCACATATGGGTAATAGCGAAAAACCGGCGCACCAATCACTAGTGCAACGTCGTGTCCTTCGAGCTTCTTGCTGAGCGGCTGCATGGCAAACGGTAAGCCACCGGAATAGAGAGGATGATTCTCAGGAAAAGGTGGGCGTTCGGAAGCGGGCGCTGCCCAGACGGGCGCACCAAGCGCCTCGGCAAATGCGACCGCCTGATCCCAGCCGCTCCCGCGAGCGATTGCAGAGCCATAAATCAGCACTGGAGAGCGTGCCTCCAAGAGGATCTTTGCAAATTCGGCCAGGCGCGACGGGTCGGGCGCGATGCGCTGACTCACAGTTCGAACCACGGCGGGACCTTCACAAGGCACCTCCCAGTCGCCGAGAGGAAGCGAGAGAAACACAGGGCCGGATGGCGGCTGGAGCGCTGTAGCTACCGCACGCATGAACGCTGCGGGTATATCTTCGGCCCGCGTGGGCTCATATGCCCATTTCACCCATGGACGCGTGAGGATTGTAGAGTCAACGTTGGTGAGCCACGGCTCCATCAACAGCATCTCTCGCGTTTGCTGGCCTGCTGTGACGATGAGAGGCGTCTTGTTCTGGAATGCCGTTGCTAGATTCCCCATTCCATTCGCGACCGCAGTGGTGTGCAGGTTCACCAATGCCGGGCGGCGCGTAGCTTGAGCAAAGCCGTCGGCGATTGCAATCACAGAGGCTTCCTGCGGAGCCAGCACATAGCGAAAGTCTTTCGGAAAGTTCTTGAGAAAGGTTTCCTCTGTCGAGCCGACATTTCCAAAAATTGTTGTCAGGCCAAGCTCACGGAAAAGTTGGAAGGTTACGTCACGGACTGTTTGCATGTTTTTGTCTCCGGGTTGTTGAATACTCGCTTTCATGAAGCATCAACCGCCTCGCCCTGCGTATTTGATGCTCGGACGTCCTTCTGAATGTCTCCTCAGGAGTTCTCGATCCAGACAGTTTGGGCATTCACAAAAGCATGTGCTCCAAAATGCGAAAGCTCCCGGCCATAACCGCTGTTCTTGACACCGCCGACCGGCACGCGAGGATCCGACGATCTAACTCCGTTGATGAAGACACCGCCGGTATATAAATCGCGTGCGATCTTGCGCGCCAGTGCGACGTCGCTTGTCCACACATTGCTGCTCAGTCCGAACTGGCTGGCATTCGCTGCCTCAATAGCTGCATCGGCATCAGGAACCCGCGTGATCGCAGCAACTGGACCGAACGTCTCGTCGTCGAAGGCAGGCATTCCTGGAGTCACGCCGCTCAGCACCGTGGGTGTGTAGAAGGCGCCTTTGCCCTCCCGAGGTTTGCCGCCGCACAACACGCGTGCGCCCTTGGCGATGCTGTCCTCCACCTGCTTGTGCAGAGAATCGCGAAGGTCGGCGCGCGCCATCGGCCCCATCTGTGTTGCAGGATCCATCGGATCGCCAATCCGGATTGCCCTGGCTGCATTCACGAATTGCTCCTCGAACGCATCGGCGATCGTCCCTACCAGGATGAACCTTTTTGCAGCAAGGCAGACTTGACCCGCGTTGCTGAAGCGTCCCTTGATGCCCGCCGCGACGGCTTTGGGGATATCAGCGTCTTCAAGCACGACAAAAGCATCGGAGCCGCCCAGTTCCATGACCGTCTTTTTGATTACTTTTCCGGCCTCGGAGGCGACGGCTGAGCCGGCGCGCACGCTCCCGGTGACAGAGGCGCCCTGCACGCGCGGGTCATTGATGACCTTGACGATGTCGTCAGTCTTGAGGATTAGATTCTGAAACACCCCTTCTGGAAAGCCGGCTTCAAGCATCAGACGCTCAAACTCGAGTGAACTCCTCTGCGTGTTGGGCGAGTGCTTTACGAGGACTGCGTTGCCAGCCAGCAGCGTCGGAATGCCCATGCGCGTCAGCTGCCATATCGGGAAATTCCAAGGCATGATAGCAAGTATCGGCCCAAGCGGCAGATACGAAATGTATGCATCGACCCTTCCTGTTGGGGCCGATTCGTCTGCAAACATCTGCGGACCGTGCTCGGCGTACCAGTCTGCTTCGTTGGCGCACTTCTCCATCTCTGCCTCAGCCTCCGAAATAGTCTTTCCCATCTCGGTTGTGATGACCTTGGCCAGCTGTGCCTTGTTCTTTCGCAATGTGGCTGCGAGATTTGAAAGGAGTTGTGCACGTTGATGCACAGGCAGCTTCCGATACGATTGGAAGCTCTTTTCAGCACGCGCGAGCGCGGCTTCTGTTTCCCCGGTAGTAAAAACGGAGAATGTTTCAATCTGTTCTCCGGTGGCCGGATTTACGGTAGCAAAACTCGACGAATTCATGTGTCCTCCTTGTTGGGCTTGCGGCAACGACAGGTTAGGCGGTCAGAAACAGAAAGGCTCCCATGGTCGGAATGGAGAGTACGGTGCTGAACAGGAGCGAAGACGCCATCTCCTGCTCGGCGGTCTTGAATTGGACAGCGAGGATAACCGCCATCGCGGCTGTGGGAATCGCCAGCGTGACGACCGCTTCGCGGATGGCGGCCTGAGGTAGTTTGAGCAGCACTAATGCAGCCCAAAATATCCCTGGGACGATTAGATTTCGAGCGATCGCGTTTAGAGCAACTGTCCAGTTGAACGAGACACGTCGCGCGAAAAGCATGATGCCTGATGCGAAAAGTGCAACACCGCCTGTCGCTTGCCCCAGGAGCAGCATTGACTGACCGACCGCCTTGGGCAGTCTTATACCGCTGATGACAAGAGCGATGGCCAGAATGGGAGCCCAAACAATAGGCTCCCGAATAGCAGCGATTACGTGAGAAAGCAAGGATGGTCTGGCCGCTTTCGGGTCGCCGCTCCGTGTGGCCGCCGCCGATAGAAGTATGAGGCAGACGGGCACCTGCACGAGATTCATTGCCAAGCTGGCACTGATGACAGGGATCGATTCGTTTGTCGGACCAAATACATAGCCGAGAACGGACACGCCAATAAACGGTACGGCCGGTCCACCAATCGTGAGAGCTTGTAATGCGCTGGTGCCGAGATCACGATGAAATAGGAAGCGCGCTACCAGCAGAACGACGAAGAAGCTGCTGATCATTCCTGCAGCAACTGCGAGAGCGAGCGGTACATTCTCCAGCAGTCGTGACCGGGAAATGCTAACGGTAGATCCGAACAGAAGCAGCGGCAATGCATAGAGCATCACCATGCGATTCAATATCGTTGCCTGATCCCCAGTGAAGTCTTTATGCCACCCGCTAAAAAAACCGAGAAGAAGTATGACGACAATTGGCAATAGCGCGCCCATGATGATTGCTAACACTGTGTGGCTCCTTTTCTGTCGGGCTTTTCCGTTCACCCTGCGGACCGTATAGGCCGTCCGCAGGGTTTATACAAGCCATAGCCGATCAAAAGTGATCCACATCGATGATTGCCTGGGCAAAAGCTTGGGGAGCTTCTTGAGGCAGATTGTGTCCGACGCCGCCCTTGATGAGGCGGTACTCATATTTGCCCGTGAACCTGGCGCGATAGGCTGACTCGGGTGGATGCGCCGCACCGTTGGAGTCGCCTTCCATGGTAATCGCGGGCACGGTGACGGGAGGAAGTGCGGCCAGCCGCTTTTCCAGGTCGTCATACTTCCGCTCGCCGTCGGCTAGGCCAAGCCGCCAGCGGTAGTCGTGCATCACGATGTCAACATGATCGGGGTTGTTGAAGGATGCTGCGGTGCGGTCGTACGTGGCATCGTCGAAATTCCATTTTGGTGAAGCCTGGTGCCAGATGAACTTATTGAACTGGTCGAGGTATTTCGCATAGCCGGACTTACCCTGCGGGGTAGAAAAATAGTACTGGTACCAAAACAGAAACGCAGGCTCTGGCGGCACCGGTGTCTGGTTGCCCGCGGGGCTGCTGATCAGATAGCCGCTAACGGAAACGATCGCCTTGCAACGTTCTGGCCATAGGACTGCCATGACGTCCGCTGTGCGTGCGCCCCAGTCGAAGCCGCCGATGATAGCTTTCTGAATCTTGAGGGCATCCATGAGAGCTATGATGTCGAGGCCAACGAGCGACTGCTGGGCGTTGCGCATGGTTGTGCTGGAGAGAAAGCGCGTCGTGCCATAGCCTCGCAGATAGGGGACGATCACGCGGTAGCCCTTTGCAGCTAACAGGGATGCGACGTCGACGAAGCTGTGAATGTCGTAAGGCCAGCCGTGCAGGAGAATTACGGCAGGGCCATTGGCGGGACCGGCTTCCACATATCCAACATTGAGTAAGCCTGCGTTGATCTGTTTCAACGGACCGAACGACTTGTTCGTCCCGGGCTTAATGCTCGGCAGACCTGCCCCGGATGGGCTACTAGGGAAGGGCTGAAGACCCTCCGAGACGAGTGCGCCTGGTGCGAGCAGCGCGGCCCCCGCTGTAAGCCCAGTCAATGCGAAACGGCGGCGTGATATTCCATTGAATTCTGCGTTCTTCATTGTCTATCTCCTATCGATTTCGATTGGTACTGTTGGATCTTGCTGTTGATGGAATTCTCAGGAACGTCCGACCCCGATGGAACGGACGATGCCAAGCCTCAGTGACGGCTAGCGCCCGTCCAGCTTCAAGGTGCATACCGAGTGAATACGAAGTCGTGTTGTTGTGCGTGGGCTGAGTGGCAGGGAAAGCACGTTTTGTGTTGCTCCTCGTCCACTGGCTTGCCGTCTATGAATCGCCCGAATCCCCAACCGCCCGTCGAGGCGTATCTCCTTGAGTCCTTGACCATGAACTGAACTGTCGTAGCGTGCCCGGGAACGAAAGCCTGAAATTGGCCAAGAGCTCCGTTGTCTTCGGCCGACGGCACGTGTTTCCAAGCCACCTTGGCAAGGACCGTGCCGTCCGGGAATGGAACCTTCCCCTCCCGGTAGGCCTTCATCGCTACAGGGTTGCCCAGAATGACTCGCAACTCATCGAGGAGTGCTTCGTGGGACGGAGCGACCACCTCCCACTGGCGGTATCCAGGGGGAATGGTGACACCGTAGATCGGAGATGCCTTGTCACCGGCGACTGCGTCTCGCGGGGACGAGGCGCGAACAGGCTTGACGCTCTGCACGGTGACACCAATGGCGATGGTGCAGGCGGCGATGGCGGCTAAGTACCTGGAAACTGCATGCATGTTGGTTCCTTTCAAAGAGAATGTGCGTAGAAGTTGCGGGCCATGAAAAATATGTTTCTCTGCGCCCTGGATCAGCCGAACGTGAAGTCAAAAGCCTGCAGACTCGAATCAAAAAACTCGATCTCGAACTGTCGACCCACGATCGGGCTGGACTGCCGGATGAGTTGGTAAAGTCGTTGTTCGACAACGGTGCCGTTGCCTTGGGCGTCGACATCAAATCCATGAGCGCTATCCGGCGGTTGTCCATCGATGCTTATGCGAAATCGCACGGAAGTTCCTTGCGTTGCGGGCCCCATGACAAGATTGAGATCACGCGAATGAAAGCGGTACGCGATTCGCCCAGGAGCCTGATTCAGCGCAATTGCCTCTTTCCCTATCGTCCAGTTACCTTGAAGCGCCCAGTGATTGAGGTCTAGCTGCGCCGGGTAAGCGTACTCGTGAGGCTTGTTCCATCGGGTGCCTGGTGGAGACACGAAGTTTGCGGTTTGCTCATAGCCAACGTAGTTCTCGCTTGATCTCAAATTGTCCAGGTCAGCAGCGACTTCCGCACCACGGGGGTCAACTGAAACGAGGTCATGGCTGACGCCCCTAAAACCGGCTTCGGCCAGGAGTTCTTGAATAACCCTCTCCGACTGCTGGTAATCTCCTTCGCCGAATTGATGATGGCGGATACGCCCTTTTGCGTCGGAGAAATAGAAAGCGGGCCAATACTGGTTATTGAAGGCGCGCCATATTGCATAGTCGCTATCGACTGCGACCGGATAATCGATCTCCATGTCCTTTATGGCCCAGCGAATGTTCGCGATGTTGTGTTCGAACGAGAATTCAGGAGTGTGAACCCCGATCACAACCAATCCGTGATCCTTGTATTTGTCTGCCCAGGCGCGGGTATAGGGAAGCGTGCGACGCCAGTTGACGCAGGTATACGTCCAGAAGTTGATCAGGACCACACTTCCACGCAAGTCGAAGGACGTCAACGGTGGCGAATTTAACCAAGTCGTTGCACCGCTGAGAGAAGGCAGATCTGCCTCGAAGGGCAATCGAGCCGTTTGGGCGGACTGTGCTCTTGCACAGCCGAGCATGCCAAGTTGAGCGGCGGCTATCGTCATGGCCGCGGTGCCGAGGAAGTGGCGACGATTACGATTGTGGTCGATTGATTCCGACACTGACTGCCTCCAAGTATGCATAATCCGTCCGGCTCAGATTGCCTTGGGCCCGTCGGCGACCAGGTTGATCGTGACATCAATATTGCCGCGAGTAGCTTTGGAATAGGGGCATGTTTGGTCCGCTGCATCCACTAGAGACTGAGCGACCGCACGCTCCAAACCCGGAAGACTGACGTTGAGCCGGGCTTGAAGAAAGAAGGAGCCGCCGGTTCGACACAAGTCAACTTCAACGTCGATAGCCCGACTAGCTGGCAAAACAATCTTCATCTTGCCTGCAGCGAGACCAATTGCGCTCAAGAAACAGGCAGACCAACCGGCAGCGAACAATTGTTCAGGGTTCGTGCCATCACCCTGGGCGCCAAAAGACGTCAGTTCAACGTTCAGGTGACGATCATCGCTTTGAGCTGCACCGTCCCTGCCACCTGTCGTATGGATCCTGGCTGTATACAGAACTCTTTCGGGTTTCGAAATATTCGTCATCGTGGATATTCTCCGGAAGCGGAACGCTGCCCAAACCCAGAGACTGCACACGGCGGGCCAATTGCCTGAACAGTCGCGTTACAACTCTTCGACTACGGAATGTGCAGGTTAGAAGAAACGGTGGAGGCAAGGGCCAGTGCTCCAGCATCTCTTCCTGTTGTTGGACCGTCTCTCATGTCGCCACCACGACGCATAATCACTGAGGATTGCCTCAGGCAGTTCCTTGTGGCGCAGAGATCTCAGCGATGTGCGGCTCAGATGTTCAGCGTCACAGTACTTGGAGCCCTCCCATAATTTCCACGAAAACAGGCTGATCTTTGCTGGGTTATTTCTGCCAATGATGGAATTCCCGGTAATCGCGGCGTCAGGTTGGCGACATGAGAGACGAGCCGACGACATCTCAATGTCTGGTGGAACTCTGCCTTAAGCCTGAGGTTCCGCGTAACCAATTCATTCCAGATGCCGCATCGCGAGCTGCGTATTGATCATCGATTGGCAAAGGCCGTGCATTCCAACTAGCCAATGCAGCAGAGGGGCGTCGAGATCAGTACGTTCGAGAAGCTATTGGAGGAATTACCTATGAATGACATGAACGATACCGTCGCTCACAGCGCATGCAACAACCAGCCAGGAGCCGGAGGAACGGATTTCGGACACATGGGGAGCGGGGGCGCACCCAGTTTTCTGATCGCCACATCAACAGTGCAAGACGGCGAAAGTCAACAGCGCAATCCATCGGATGCGAAATCGAAGGACTTCTCGATTAGTCTCTTGCCACTCGGCGATCTAATTGCACGTATTCCGGTTTCGTTGAACCAGAACAAGGCCGCCGACGAGGAGGGAGTTGTATTCATGATCGGCGGTCTGCTCCTTGATTCTTCGCGATATCTGGTACAGAAGAAAGGACGCACGCTCCACCTAACGCCGAAGGAATTCAAACTCCTCCATAACCTGATGATCCATGCTGGGAAACCTGTTCCGCACGCAAACCTGCTAAGGTCGGTATGGGGGACACGATACGGATGTGATCGCGGCTATCTGCGGATCTATGTTAGGACGTTGCGCATCAAGATAGAGGACGATCCGTCAAATCCGAAGTATCTCCTGACAGAGCCGTATATCGGCTACCGATTCGCTGAATCTATTGAAGAGGATTCTGTGATTTCTTCGGACGAGTCGATGATGGACCTGGGACCGGCCTTGGCTTGACGGCCTTGCTGCTGAGATCATATCTGCACAACCGGCTTATAGCAGCTGGGCTCCCGCTGCCTCGTAGGCGCTAGCGAAACCTCCTTTCTCAGCATCGCGCCACATCTCTCGCAATACTGAGCCATCTCCCAGATCGCCACCGCAAAATGATGTATTCGACTGAGGACTGCTCCTGCGAACCTCCACCATAGACGCGAGAAAGAGGCCGGTCATTCAGGCCAGCCTCTTTCTCACTCTGCCGGGCGCAGCTCGCTAGTGTTTCTCCGTGTCGGGAGGAAACATCCGGAACATCTTCACTACGCCTTTATCAAGATTTTTCTTATTGGTTGAGGCTTTGTCGGAAAGCGCATCTTCGGCGCTGCCCCGCCAGATAAGCTGTTTCGATTTCCCATCGTACAGATCGATCACCAGCGTGCCTTCCTTGTAGTCATTCTCGACTGTGGTTGAATCGCCCAAGCCGTCGTCGAAGCCGCCAAATCGCCGCCATCCCCAACCTCCGCCAAAGCCGTCGTAGAACGTGTCGAGCCGTTTTTGTGTTTTTGTCATCTTCACTGCAACGATGGCAACATCGCCGTTGCTATCCACAGGTGTCCAACCCTTTGCTTTCAATTGTGCGTCCACGGCGCTCTTGATGCGTGAGTCCCAGAGCGAGTTCGCGGGCTTGATTTCCTGCCACGAATACGTTTTGTACTGCGAGAAATCTTTCTTGTGATCAAAGTCGGTTTGGACCTGCTGTCCAAATGCCGGCGCGAGTGAGGCCGCGACAAGAGCAGCCGTGGTGGCGATACGGTAGAGAAATTTCATGAGAATCTCCTTGGGTGTTTCGAAGTGTGACTACAGTTCAAGCACTCCGATGCGGAGGCTCTCAGGCTAAGAGTCTGCACGCTGTATACCAATGGCACGCGAAGCCGCAGTAAGACATCGGAGCTCTCGAATCAAGTGGTTAGTAGAAATCGCGCAGGCGAAACGCTGCTTTGTTCGGTCTCGATGTGTTGCTTGGTCGCCGCAGATGTCGTTGTGGCGTCTCGCGATTCTGAGAACTCCCATTACGACTCGGGGAAGATCGGCTGAACCGATACGGGCGCGGTCTGCGGACGAGTGAGCAGTATCAGGCAGAGAACGGCCACGCTCAACACGGCGAGGCCGAAATAGATGTCGATGTAAGCGAGTAACCGGCTCTGCGTGATGACGTTCGATTGGAAGATCTGCACTGCGCCCAACGACGGGTCGCTGCTTGCGCCTCCATTGCGCGCGATTAGAGTAGAGTATTGTGCAAGCGTGGACTGAGTCGTGGGATCGAGCCGGTTGGCCACATCTACCAGTCGCGCCGAATGTAGCGTTTGGCGTCGGTCGAACAGAACGGTTGCAGCCGTAACTCCAAAAGTGTTGCCCAACTGCCGAACAAAGAAGTAACTCGTCGAGACGTCGTTCTGCTCGAAGACCGTGGCCTGGCTGGTAGAGATGCTCGAAGCCCCGAGCAGTAGCTGCCCCATCGAAAACCCCTGTAGAAAGGTCGAAAGCGCGAGCAGCCACGTCGGAGTAGAAGGAGTCCAGATGTATATGAAGTTAATGCAGGCAGCGCACATCATGCAGGCGCCCAGCGCAACCATCTTCGGTCCTCCGAGCCGCGGCAGCGCGTAGCGCAAACCAAGTAACATGCCGATGCCCAGCCCTGCCGTGTATGCAGAAACAAAACCGCCAGTCTGGGCTGCGCTGTAGTCCTGCACGTTGCGTAGATATTGCGGCAGCACGAACAACCCCGCGCCCAGCATCGCACCCACCACGGTCGTGATCGCAAGCGAGGCGCGCAACGGGGCCTGCCGCCAGAGGGTGCGCAGATGCAGAACGGGCGCAGGATTGTCCGCCCTCCAGTCCCACCACAGAAATCCCGCGAAGCAAACCAGCGCTACAACGAGAAAGGCACTAATGAATGGCGACTGAAACCACAGGTCGCGTTCGCCTCGACTCAGCGCAATCTGCATCGATCCGAGCGCGGCGATCAACAATCCTGCGCCCCAGGCATCCACGTAAGACTTCTCACTGCGCAGGAAGAAAAATCCCGGAGGCAGGTACTTCCAAATCAGAAATGATCCGATAGCGAGAAAGGGAAAATCCAAAAGAAACGCATAGTTCCAGCGCAATGTGTCGGAGATCCAGCCCATTGCAGTGGGATAAGCCACTGCGAAGCAATAGAGCTCCACGTAGAGCCAGGACAACGCTGCTACGCGAGCCTTGCCAGGAAACATCAGCTTCAACAGGATCACCGTGCGGACCAAAAATGCCCCTCCGCCAAAGCCCATAATGGCGCGTGAAACAAGCAACGAGCCGAGACTGTGTGCGCTCAGGAAACAGCCGAACGCTCCGCTGGCGTATAGCGCGATACTGAGGAAGAGGTGGCGGCGTGCGCCAAGAACCCGCGTCATCCAGTAGCTGACGGCGAGCGAGCACAAGAATCCGAGGTTGTAGAGAATGATCACCCAACTCACCTGGTCCGAACTGCCTGCCACGTTGCCCTGCAGGTCCGGCAGCAGCACGTTGATCGACAACCGATTCGAGACTTCGATTGCTGTGACCAGGCCAATACTGAAGAGGATCATCAGCCTCTGCCCATGCGAAAGCGAAGCCAGCAGCGGGCTAAGCCCTCGGGCGTATTCCTCCTCCCACGGTTCGAGGCTGCCTGTGCGGCCGGTGACAAACGAACTCATTGCAACTCCTAACGCCTCAGCGAGTGAAGACCGTAGCTTCTACGTTCATTCCCGGTCGCAGCACAAATCTCAGATCGCCGTTCTGCTTCACCAGAATCTTCACGGGAATGCGCTGCACCACTTTGATGAAATTGCCGGTAGCATTCTGCGGAGGGAGCAGCGCCTGTCGCGATCCGGCCGCGCCGGCAATCGAGTCCACGACGCCGTCGAAGTCGCGGCCATACGTGTCCACGTGAATTCGCGCGCGCTGCCCCGGTCGCACGTGGTCCATCTGTGTTTCTTTGAAGTTCGCCGTAACGTAGACCTGGTCGAGAGGAACCAGCGTGAACAGCAGGTTTCCTGGTACGACATACTGCCCCAGATGTACGGTCAGTTGGGTGACTTGGCCGGAGATCGGCGCCTGGATCGCGGTGTATCCAAGATTCAACTGTGCCTGTTCCCACACCGCCCGGGCACGTTCGACGGCCGCCTGAGCCGACTTGTACGTCGCTACAGTGATGGGGACCTGCTGCTCGCGCGCCTTCGTTTCCAGCAGCAGGGACTGTGAACGCGATGCCTTGGCCTTCGAAGAGTTCACCGAGGCTCGGGCAATCTCCACGTTCTGCTGCGCCGCCCCAAGCTGCTGCTGCGCAGAGGCAAGATCGCTTTGCGCGACACGCGCAGCCGCATCCACAGCGTCAAATTGAAACTTCGAGACGTCACCCGTCTGCACCAGCGGCTTGTAGCGCTCCAGGTCCGCCTGGGCGCGTTCGTTGGTGGCGCGTTTCGAGGCGACTTCGGCTTGCGCCTGTAGAAGGTTCGCGGTGGCGGTACGTTCCAGTTGAGCCTGCGATACGGTATAGTCGGCCGTATCAGATTCAAGTTGTGCGGCGGCGCCGCCGGTGCTCCGGGTGGTGGTGTCGCGTGTCAGCCCGATCTGTAACTCGGCCGATCGGGCCTGCTCTTCGGCGAGATCGAGTGAAGCTTTCGCCTGGTCAAGCTCCGCTTTATATTCGCGTGGGTCAATCTGCAGCAGTACATCGCTCTCCTTGACGCTGACGTTGTCGTCGATGGAGATTGCGACGACATATCCGGAAACCTGAGATGCTACGGCGGTGATGTGAGCGTCGACCTCAGCATCGTCGGTTGAAACGCGGCCCATCCAGATGAACCACCCGGTAAGCACTGCCAGGAAAAGTGCTGCAAGGGAGAATTTCACCAACCGCGGAATATTCCGAATAGAATCGGTTACTGTTGGAAGGAACATCGGCGTCGCGTCCTGTGGCACAAGCGGAGTCGCGGCCACAGGAGTAGTCGTGGCGCCACTTGCTTGCGCGGTTTGTCGCTCGTTGGCTCCATCACTTGGCATAGGTGTTCTCGACCTCGCCCATGGCTTGGGCCAGGTTCACACGCGACTGGTTGAACCGATAGAGCGCATCGATCTGGTTGGAGTTCGCCCGTGCCAAGGCATCCTGCGCGGTAACGACCTCGACGTTTGTGGTCACTCC
>Ga0116129_1000997_pt1 | contig 16268 bp, 13 predicted proteins | sample June2015DPH_17_2_FD_89732 | JGI IMG/M metagenome (GOLD analysis project Ga0116129, IMG submission 89732) | Peatland microbial communities from SPRUCE experiment site at the Marcell Experimental Forest, Minnesota, USA - June2015DPH_17_10 | ecosystem: Environmental > Terrestrial > Soil > Wetlands...
AATACCTTCAAAAACATCTTCATTTGGACCCACAGAACGTAGGATTCGTGTCCCTTCAGTCGCAGCCGCCTTCCGGCGTGCAAAAGGATCACTGGGATGGTATCTGCTTGGTCATCCTCAAATAAATAATGCAGGCGGAGAGAAGCGAACGAGGGCCGAAATCGGAGGCAGTTCACAATGGAAGCCGAGGGCCAATCCTTGGATGATCGCGGCTACCGTAGCCCTTAGAGCTTTGAAACTACCTTGACCGCCGTGAGAATCAGATATTGAGACTTGGATGATCGGGTCAATCAGGCAATCGATACGTGCCCGGGTCCTGTGGGAAGCCTGCACGCGTTTTTCTTGAGGAGGAAGCAGAAGGGAAAGTGAAGCATTACATTTCCTTTAGCGCCGGCTGGCCGGCATAACGGCGGACGAGACTACATGGGTGTGTCCGCCCCACGATGAAACCGGGGCGGTCGATTAACGAGTCTTCAATCGGTCTCCGCAGCCAAAGCTATTCGAGGTGAGCAGCCCGAGTACCCCCAAGGCCAAATGTTTACGAGGGCCGACGGCACATTTGATGACCTCCCTGTCATACAATGCAAACTTGTCCCCTTCACTACTTCTTTACTATCCCTTCACCATTCCATCCGCGCTGATGGAATCCATAAGGATTCTCATGAATAAGACCTCTTATCCTGTCCGTAAAGACAACATCTCATTCACCTCAACAAAGTTGGCCATTCATAATAGAATTACAAATGGAGCTGACATCAATGCCAAACAATAGACGACCTTTCCTCGCAACTCGCCTGTTTGGGTATGTCTGTATCGCTACTTCTTCTTTGAGCCCATTCGCGTCGCGAGCGCAAACGCTTTCTGATAAAAACGTTCAAATGGCGGTCGTTCAAATGGCGCTGAAAGATGCGGAGCAAGGTAGCTACAATGGGATCATGGTAAAGGCACTAGGACGTATAGGTGACGCCACAGCAGTCGCTCTCACAAAAATTCTCGCTGACAAACCAATTTCGGACGCGGACATTCCGCCCATCTTGCTTGTCGTAAGACTCTCCCAAGGCTCCCTTGAGGGTGTCGAAGAAACGACTGACCGAAATCCGAGTACAACTTTATATCTCCTTCATTCCTTGTCACAGGCTGCGAAGGACCCTAAGATTGTCGCGTCGATTGAAGAAACTACGGCTTATGTGAAGAGCCAGCGCGTAACGTACTTTAAAATGCATCCTAACGAGTAGTTCAATAGGGTGAGCGTACGAAGGTAAACGATTCGAGCTGTGACGCCAAAGGGTTCGAGATTTGAGGGTGAATGATTGCATCGATACAGATGGCAAAGAGAGCAAGTGCGATTCGCGAGAAATATTGTTACTGAGACAAATCGAATGTAAAGACAAATCGCCGCTGTTGTCGTCATGTTGTGGTAGCGTTACTCCAATCGCCCTGGGTGTTGTCGGCGCAAGCCTCCTCCGGGGAGAAAAATGGATCAAGGCAAGGAGCAGTGCTCGGTGCACGGCTGCCCTAGGTCGTTCATAAGAGCCAAAATCATTGATATTGTGAAACTAAACCAAACCAAACTAAACCAAACTAGACTAGACTGACATGACCTGCTTTCCGATGACCCCTGCAACCATTTAAGTAGGTTGTCGATTATTGGCTTAGAATAGTTTTAATTGAGCCTGTGGAGTAACAAACTGATTGTCATTGGTAGATCTGAAGGGCGTGCGCTCCCATAAGCACGGCCAGCACAGCCGACCGATTACCTAGGACTTGGCAAGCGGAAGTCCGCTTCGTTCATCCCTAGAACTTAAATGCTGAACAAGTCAAATCTCTCTTCATCCCCTCTGGGCCTGCTATTCGGCGCGCAAGGCTTGCATAGGATCTACGCTGGCGGCCCGGCGGGCGGGGATATAAGCCGCGATTGCGACCGAAATTGCAAGCACGAGGAGCGGAAGCGCTCCAACTCCCCAGCCCAGGCCTGAAATCCCATAGAGAACACTTCTAAGCAGTCGGGTTGCGGCCACCGACGCGACTGCCCCCATAACGAGCCCGACGATTAATAGTCGGAACGCAGAGGTAATGAAGGAGGTCAGCACCTGTCCGCGTGGTGCTCCGAGCGCCATCCGGATGCCAATCTCCCGGGTTCTTCTCGTGACGCTGTAGCTCATTAGTCCATAAATGCCGAGCGCAGAGAGCAGCAGCCCAACACAGGAGAAGAACGTAAAGAATCTGGCTTCGAGGATGTAGTTCTCCATCCGGGCATTCAGCAGGTGCTGCATTGATTGAACGTCGGAGACCGGCTGTCCCGGATCGATGGACCAGATCGCGCGTTCTACCGCATCCCTATAACTGATAGGATCGCCAACAACCCTGATTGCCAGGTCGCGTGGCTTAAAATATCCGGGAATATCCAGAGCCTGTCCATATGTGAAATACATCTCCTCCCGGCTTGGTGTTTCGACGTCCGCCTGGTGAACATCGCCGACAACGCCAATCACCGTGATCCATGACGATCCGGGCTGATCGAATCGAAATTGTCTTCCAACTGGGTTATCGTTCGACCAATGCCGTTGTGCCATGCTTCGATTGATAACGGCCAGCGGTGTCTTATTGTTTTCGTCCCCCTTGGTAAAGGTCCGTCCTCTGAGGAGCGGTATCTCGAGGGCACGAAAGTAATTTGGCGTAATGATGCGCATGTTGACATCATTGACGCTTCCTACCGGCAAAGGTGCCGCACCCCGAATGAGAACTGTGCTCGATCCACCAGGGTTCGTAAATGGAAGAAAGGTCGTGTAGCCCGCAGACACTACTCCGGGAAGGCGTTCGACCTTGTCCAGAACCCGTTGATAGAAGCTGACCCGGGCCTGAAACTCTCGATAGGGAGTCTGATCGGAAACGGGCAATTCGGTTCGCAGGGTGAGAACAGAATCGGGATTAAATCCCACATCTGTGTGCGCAAGTTTCCAAAAGGTCCCGCCAAGCAGGCCGGTACTGGAGAGAATGATCGAGGTCAAGGCAATTTCCACGGTCACGAGCGATGATCGGAGCCTATGCCTGCTATCCGTGGAGCCTCGGCTGCCCAGGCTTAGTGCTTCCTGCGGTAGCGCGCCGGCTGCACTCTGACCAAAAAGTCCAAAAACAAGGCCTGCGGCTAGGCCGACAAGAACGGTGAAAAGCAGTACCGCCCAATTTATCTCCGGCCGCGCCCAGAGCGCGATGGTCTGCGGAACAAAGTGCCGCATTACCGGCAGTGATGCGAGCGCGAACGAAACTCCGAGAACGCTGCCGCCTAGGGACAACACAAAACCTTCGGCCAATCCCTGGCGCAACAATTCCAGCCGGCTTGCGCCGAGCGCCACGCGGATGGCTACCTCGCGCTGGTGCTTGGCGGCCCTCGCGATCATGAGTCCAGCGATATTCGCACAAGTAATAAGGAGAAGGACGATGACACCGGAAGCGAGCACAAAGATCGCCAGACGGGAGCTGCCAAGCAATTGTTCCCGCAAGGAGACTATGGAAGTTCCTAATCCGCGATTGGTTGCTGGATACTCATGCTCCAGTTGGAGCGAGATATCGGCCATTTCCTGTCTCGCGGATTGCACAGTGACTCCGGGCGAAAGCAACCCAAAAACCTGAAGGAAATGGTTGTCGCGCTCTAGCTCGTTCGCCGCGGTATGAGCAAGCGGAATCCACAGGTCAGAACGTTCCGGAAAAGTGAAACCAAACGGCATGACGCCAAGAATGCGATAGGCGAGACCATTCAGGTGGATGATTCTGCCTACGATTTGCGGGTCCGATCCATACCGCCGTTGCCATAGTCCAGCGCTGATCAGGACAACTGCGCTCCCAGGTCTTTCCTCGTCAACCGTAAAGTTGCGGCCAAGAAGCGGTTGGACGCCGAGGACGGGCAGCAGATTGGAGGTGATCCTGGCATCGTCCACTTCTTCAGGGCGGCCATCCCCAGTGATGGTGGAGATGTCTCCGTTCAGAGCTGCCATGTCGGAAAATACATGGTTTCGGCGCTTCCAGTCAAAATAATTTGCCGGTGCTGGCGTGTCCTTGGTGAGACCAAGCGCCGGTCTCTCCTCAAAGACCTGTACCAAGCGCTTTTCATTTCTGAATTGAAGGGGACGCAGAAGTACGGCATCGACGAGGCTGTAGACAGCGATATTGGCTCCTATGCCAAGGCCAAGTGTGAGGAGCGCGGCTACCGTAAATCCCGGCGACTTTCGTAACCGGCGAACGCCGTAGCGGACGTCGCGGAGCGTTCCTTCGACAGTGTGCCATTGCCAAACTTCACGGCTACGTTCCTCTATCAACGTAACGTTGCCGAACTGGCGGCGAGCAGCCTGCTCGGCCGCCGTGCGGCTCATGCCCTCGTTGCGCATCAAGTGGTCGGCCTTCTCTTCCAGATGTTGGCCTAACTCGGTTGTGAGATCGTCGTAGAGACGACGCCGGAAGATGCGTTTGAGCCAGCTCATCGGAATTACCCCTCAAGAGTTTGCGGTACGCCCTGTCAGTCTGAAAACCAGTTCGACTCCCTCCAGCATGCGCTCAAAGCTGGAGATTTCGCACTCCAGGTGACTGAGGCCCGCGCAGGAGACTTTGTAGACGTGCGCCTGTCGGTTGGCCGATCACGAGATGAGCTACTCTGCCTTGGCCACCGTCGCATTAAGGAGGCTCTGGAGGGCTGGATAAGGCAGGCCCTCTTCAATTTGCAGTCGATGACTGGAGCGATGCTGTATGTGCTGGACAAGGGCATAACCGTGTACCGGCTGACGGCGGAACGACTCGAAAATCATCCTCTCAGAAACCCAACGAAAAAGATCGCAAGACAAACTGCAAGCACTTCTGAACAAGCCTCGTCTCGTAATGCCTAGAGTAAACAGGTATTATGACGAAAGTCAATAGGCTCGAAAATCAGGCGGCAAATTTCTAAGCATCTGGAATTAAGTTTTGGCTGATGCCAGCTCAGCAGGTTACGTGCCCAAGGTATCAGTCTTCGAGGGAGAAGCTCGCGGAACGGTCTAAAGGCGGCCAACGATGCCCAGATGCAAGATCGATAGGTTCTCCGTGAGGCTTGCCTCGGGCCATCATTCAAGATCTAAGAACAGTCACAGTCACAGTCACTTGACAATCGATAGTCGAATGTCTACCATCATCAGCGAGGCTGAGGGTAGATCATCTTCTGTAAAAATAGGCGCGAGGCAGCGAATGGGGTTCTCCAGGCCACGCTCGACAGGCTCAACCTGCGACCCCTTCTTTATGGCCCTGCCCACGGGCCTCAGATCGGGAAACAGACCCCAGGGGGCCGCAAACGGATTCCTGTAGATGCAGCATGGCTCGCTCTATCCTGCGCTGCATCGCCGGGAGGAAAGAGGCTGGGACACTTCGAAATGGGAGACAGCCCCGAATCGTGATTGGGAATTCAAGGATTACCGAATTACGGAAACAGGCAGAAGGCGGCTTGTGTTCGAAGAATCGCAATGGATGCAGATGGCGGAAGCAGTGGCGCAGGTCATTTGGCCCGCCGTTGAGGAGAGTTGTTATGCGATGGTGGCCGATGAAGAAAAGGAATGTGGACCTGGAGCGGGAGCTTCGTTCTGACCTGGAATTGGAAGAAGAAGAGCAACGGGAGAGTGGTCTCTCATCAGAAGAAGCCCGGTATGCGGCCCGGCGTGCCTTCGGCAACCCAACCATAATTAAGGAACAAACTTACGAGACCTGGGGCTGGGCGCCTCTCGAGCGCTTACTGCAGGACCTGCGCTATGCATTGCGGCAACTAAAGAGGTCGCCCGGATTTGCGGTGACCGCGATGGCGATTCTGGCGCTCGGCGTGGGAGCGAACGTGGCGGTCTTTAGCGTGATGAACGCGCTCATCATGCGCCCGCTCAATGTGCCCCAGCCGCAGAGTCTTTATCTGGTAGAGCACCGAGAGCATGGGGCGTACATGCAGTCGTACCCGGATTATCTCGACTATCGCGACGGAAATAGCACGTTCAGCGCGATGGCGACATTCGACATGACAAACACGGCGATCCGGATTGGGAAGACGGCGCTCAAAAGCTACGGGTATGTTGCGTCGGGGAATTATTTCGACATGCTGGGCATTCAGCCAGCGCTGGGGCGGATGTTTCATGCCAACGACGAGCGCGGAGTGAACTCGGCTCCGTACATCGTTCTGAGCTACGATTTCTGGCGTGTGCGGTTCAACGAAAATCCGAACGTGGTCGGGACGACGGTGGATCTGAACACACATCCGTTCACGGTGATTGGCGTGGCACCGCGGGAGTTCCACGGGACGGAGATTTTTTTCTGGCCGGATTTCTGGATTCCGATGGTGGAGGCTCCGCAGATCGGATACAGCATCCATTTTCTGGCGCATCGCGGGACGCACAATTTGTGGATACTAGGGCGGTTAAAGCCAGGCGTGACCCGAGCGGGGGCAGATGAGGATATGAACGCGATTTCGTCGCGCCTGGCGAAACTATATCCGGGCGATGACGATGGGCTGGATGCGCGACTGGTGAAGCCGGGTCTGAAGGGCGATGTTTGGGGCGACCCAGCGCGTGCTTTTCTGGCGGGGATAATGGGGCTGGCATCGCTGGTTTTACTGGCTGCGTGTGCCAATCTGGGAGGAATCTTTGCCGTGCGGGCGGCGGATCGGCGGAAGGAACTTGCGATTCGCATGGCAATCGGAAGCAGCCGGTGGAGGATCGTGCGGGGGCTGATGACGGAAGCAGTGGTGGTGTCACTCGCGGGCGGAGTGGCGGGGACGACCCTTGCCACGGGCCTCCTTCAGCTGCTGAGTCGATGGCAGCCGTTCGCGGATTATCCGATCCATGCGACGGTGCTTCCGGATGGGAAAGTCTATGGAATTGCGCTTCTGCTGTCGCTGATCAGCGGATGGTTATTTGGCATCCTGCCGGCACGACAAGTGTGGGAGTCCGATGCGGCGCAGGCGATCAAGACTGGCGCGAGCTCAGCGCCCGTATTCCACCGCTTTACGTTACGCGACCTCCTGCTCTCGGTACAGATTGCACTCTGCACTCTTCTGGTAACCGCGTCGCTCGTCGCTTTACGCGGAATGCAACGCTCTTTACATGCCCCCTTGGGTTTTGAACCGAAAGGGGTCATGCTGGCTGAAACCGACTTGACTATGGCGGGGTATCGAGAAGAGGAGTTTCTGCCAGTACAACGGCGCATGCTGGAGCAAACAGCACGCCTGCCGGGCGTGTCGGCGGTGGGGATCATCGATCGTACCCTGTTGGGAAATGGCTGCTGCGGGAGCGAGGGAGTCTTTCGAGCGGGCACTACCGATTTCCGGCAAGAGGTCTTCGACGGTCGAAATTTCTCGATCTCTCCGGGATATTTGGAAGCCGCGGGTACGCGGTTGCTCTCGGGCCGGAATTATACCTGGCATGACAACGCAAATACTACGCAGGTTGCAATTGTCAATGCGACCTTCGCTCGAATGATGTTCGGAAACGCCCCCGCAGTGGGCCAACACTTCCTGCTATTCGGAGGCGCCAATCCGAAGGAAATCGTCGGCGTGGTTGAAGATGGAAAATATCAAACCCTTGCTGAAGAAGCGCAGCCCGCGATGTTCTTTCCTTTGTCCCAGGAAATAAATAGCAATGACACAGTTCTTGTCGTTCGTTCGGTCCTACCTTCGAGCGAGATGGCTTCTGCCCTGGACCGAACACTCACGAGCATCAATCCTGATCTTCCGCTGACTCTGCATAGCTGGCCGGACGCACTCGATCTCGCATTCTTTCCGACACGCGCGGCGACTGCGGCGCTCGGGACTATGGGGCTATTGGCAGCGATGCTGGCCACCACTGGGATCTTCGGCACTGCAGCTTACAGTGTCTCGAGGCGCACGAGGGAACTGGGGATTCGAGTGGCCCTGGGAGCGGCGCGCACGCAGCTGATGCGGTCGGCACTGGGACGGCCGCTGGTGTTGCTGGCGTGCGGTTCGGCGGCCGGACTGGCGCTCGGAGTATTGGCGAGCCGGCTGCTGGGACAGGTTGTCTATGAGGCAAGGCCGAGCGATCCGCTGGTACTCGGCGGTGTGCTTCTGACGATGGTTGTGCTGGGGCTGGTTGCGGTGTGGATTCCGGCTCGGCGTGCATTGAGGATCGATCCGGCAGGGCTGATTCGGGAAGACTAAAGAGTTCAAGCGAGGACGAGTTGAACGCCATTCAGCGGGAACTCGACCTCTAATCTCCCGATGCCAATCGCGGCGTCGGTCTTGAAGCAGCCTCTCTGATTAAGCAAATTCTCGGCGAACCGGGGGAACGATCCTCCTGCTGTTTGAGCTGTCGGCATAACGCTAAGGTGTTCAGTGAGGATACGAAGAGCGGCATGGGCGGAGTGAACGGCTGGCCGGATTCAGTGGACCTGATGCCAGAGGAGGCGGTGACGCGGCTGGTGGATTGCTGCGCAGCATTTCTTTCTAAACGTGTCGTTACCGTGGAAAGTATGCAGAAGTTTTCTCTGGATATGATAGGGAGAACTGATTGATTGCAGTGGCGAGGCTAGCGGTTTGCTCACAAGCGATGGAGGCCTAGCGCGCAAGGCGTGAATGACTGTGCGTCTTCGTTGCAGTCAGATTCGTCAAACATAAACGCGGCCGATGAGCTTTGAGGGGGATTGCATGGAGTATGTGAATTTGGGTAAGACAGGCCTTAAGGTCTCTCGTATTTGTCTGGGATGTATGTCATACGGAGTTGCACCTGCAGGGCCCTTGCGGCCTGGAAGTCATGCTTGGGTCTTGAACGAAGAGCAGAGTCAGCCATTCTTCAAGCAGGCCCTGGAGCTTGGGATTAACTTCTTCGATACTGCGAATGTCTATTCGGTTGGATCGAGCGAGGAACTGCTAGGTCGGTTTCTGAAGGCGAATTCGAAGCGCGAAAATATCGTGATTGCGACCAAACTGAACGGCGTGATGCGCGACGAGCCGAATGGGAAGGGACTGTCACGGAAGGAGATTTTTTTCGAACTGGATGCGAGCCTGAAGCGCCTGGGTACGGACTATGTCGACCTCTATCAGATCCATCGATGGGATTATGAGACTCCGATTGAAGAGACGTTGGAGGCGCTGCATGACGTCGTGAAGGCGGGGAAAGTGCGGTATATCGGGGCATCGTCGATGCATGCGTGGCAGTTTGCCAAGGCGCTTTATGTTGCGGACCTGCATGGATGGACGCGGTTTGTTTCGATGCAGAACTTCTATAACCTGCTCTATCGCGAAGAGGAGCGGGAGATGATGGGGTTGTGCAAGGCTGAAGGGATCGGGGTGATTCCGTGGAGCCCGCTGGCGCGAGGGCGCCTGACGCGGGCGTGGCAGTCGGAGGCGACCAAGCGCTCCGAGACAGACCAGTTCAGCAAAGCAATTTTTTCGAAGACCGACGAGGCTGACCGGAAGGTAGTGGATCGGCTGGGCGAACTGGCTGAGAGACGAGGCGTTCCACGGGCGACGCTCGCTCTGGCTTGGATGCTAAGCAAGCCAGTAGTGACAGCACCCATCGTTGGGGCTACCAAGCAGAATCATCTCGACGATGCCGTCGCTGCTCTTGCGATCAAGCTCTCAGCCGAAGAGATGGCTGCGCTGGAAGAGTCGTATGCGCCCCATCCCGTGGTCGGGTTCAGTTAGTTCGATTGCCTTCGGAGGTATCACAACTTGGGGTATAGCCGCGAAATGATCCATATCGATGGAATTGGAAGATCATCTGATTTTGGCTTGCGATCATTGCAGTGTCGGCCGTGAGTAGCTTGCGCGTTGGAGTAACTGTTCGTCTGGATTCAGAGGAACAGAGGCCGGCTCCGATACCTCAGCCGTTTTCTCAAATGCGCCTGCATTCATCGGTCTCTTGAGCGAGCGATGGATAGCACGGAGCAGTTCCGCATCGGTGGTATCTCCACTCAACTCCCAGATCATGATGCCCGCCAATCGCTTATGTGCGGCGTAGCTAACCTTGTAGTGGACTGAGATCGGATCTTCAAAGGTCCAGAACGTCTGACCATCGAAGAGCCATGGCTCCTGAGTATGCGGGTCACGGTGGATAGTAGAGGAGGTGGAGAGGGCACGGATGTAGTGATACGGCTTGTCGTCATGCACGCCCTTGCCGGCCTGGAAAAGGCCGTCATTGGTTTTTCCGACTGCTGTCCAACTGTACCCGTAAAAGGGGACGCCCATCAGCATTTTTTCGAGAGGTACGCCCCGGGCGCGATAGTTCGCGATGCTCTGTTCGATGCTGTTGGAGTGGCTCGGATCGGCGGGCTCGGAATAAAGCGGCGCAATGAAGCCGGTCGTTGGACTCCACGGGCCTGTGTAATCGTAGTTCATGATTCCAACCTGGTCGACCAGAGTGGAGAGCGCTGCGAAATCAGATCCGGGCAGCATCAGGGGCGAGTCTCCAACGGCAATCGAGAGCATAAAGCCAGGATGCAAAGCGTCCATCTGGCGACGAAACTCCGCCACGAGCGCCAGAAAATCGGCGGCGTCGTTCTGCTGCGGCGACTCCCAATCAATGTCAAACCCGTCAAAGATGCCCGGCTCACTGATTCCGGATGCAAAATTTCCGAGCAAAAATGTGTTGATGCACGAGGCGACGAATGCGCGCCGGTTTTCGGGTTTAGCGCCTTGTATAAATCCGGCAGGCGCGCCCTCGAGTGAGATCACAATCTTCAAATGCGGATAACGGTGTTTCAGTTCTTTAAGCTGGTGAAAGTAGCCGCGAAACGGTGAGTTGAGGCTATCCGGCTTACCGTTCACGCTATTTTCAGCTGTGAAGACGGTTTCGAGGTCGCTTTTGCGATCTGCCAGGGAACAGCGCCCGCCGGCAACCGAGGCCTGCGAATAGTTGATCTGATCGAGGAGTTTCGCGCTCCGGTTGACGATCAGAGCCTTCACATTAAAGGGTTGGGCGTAAGTCTGGCCCCATCCGGGAAAGTAGCCCACCACAAGGAGATGAGGTCGGCGATGATGGATAGGGTGCGGAGCGGCGTAGATCTGGGGACAAAGCAGAATGAGGGCCGCCGCTGCCTTAGTACCCAAGAGCAATTTATGCAAGAAATTGAAAGGCTGCTCTGTCATTTCACTTTGCATAGACGCTCTAGAACAGTGAGAAGTTGATTTGATATGGAGTGCGGCCGTCTTTGTTCGTAAAATGCCGCGCTTTTTCATAGTCGCAAAACAGACCCGGAGCGTATCTGTCAGGTTTCTGGAGCGATCTTTCCGCGAACAATCCTGATGGAGGCCGAGTGAAGGTTGAATTGGTCTGCGGGAGATACATTTCTGTTCTCATCGTCGGGTGGCCCATCGGGCCGTGCGAAGCCCTCTCCATTCTCGATCACTGGCACTACGGCAATTGCATTGACATCCTCACCTCCCTAAAGGAAGGAGAGGATGTTCAATAGGAGAAAGATCAAAGCGACCTGTGTGTACATCTGACTGATTTGACCGCAGATCGCCATTTTGGCGAGCCGCAGGTGCTTATTCGACTGCCGATTTTCTGCCCCAGTCGAAACGCCTACCGAGAATTCCCTTGACGATGAGGTGGTCGGTCGCCGCAGTTGGGCCGACCCCAACACCGATGTTGATCTCCCATTTTGGCGATACGTTGAGGTCTGTTACGGCGAAGATCTGTTGCTGCTGATTATGGAGTATGGCGAAGGATCCGAGTCCACCGTAATCTGCGTAGTATTCGATGCCTCCGCTAATCTGACGAGTGAAGTCGTAGCTGATCTTGACTCCAGGGGAGAAGCCGAGCCCCAAATTTACATCCGGACCATGCAAGGTGCGTTCGAGAGCGGGGTTGAAGGCAAGGTACCATCGCCCGAGAGTCTTATCGATGATGGGGCGTATCTCCCAGGTCCAGGTATCTTGTGAATATACTGCACGCTGATAGCCGATTTCTGTCGAGAGGCTAAGCCCGACCGGCAGATGCCAGCTATCCGGCGCCCTCACACGTGGCCTGATATGGTCTCCTACCCATTGCACTCCGTGTCCATCCTGTTCGCTGGTGAAAACGTAGAAGCCAATCTCCGACCAGTTGTTGATTCCCTGGGTCAGCTCAAGAGTCTCGTGCTCCTGATGGTTCGTAGGATAAATACCATCAATAGTTTTAGTCTGTCCGGTGACGGTATAGTTGGAGTGCAATTCGACCATCAGATTCTTTGGCGCGACCGTGTCCGCTCCGTATACCTGAATCTCATAGTTTCCTTGACCGCAGGCTACGCGCAAGCATGAGAACAGACAGGTCGCCAGCAGCGACAGAAAAGCGAATGAACGATACCTTCTGTTTTCCTTCCGCACGCCGTTATGCATATCGGAACACCATCATGAATCCCCGGTCCATGTGATCTTGCTGGTGGCAGTGAAACAGAGTCCTTCCAGGATTGTTTGCCACGAACTCGATCTCTGCCGTGCTTTTTGCCGGCACGAGAACGACGTCTTTGTTCAAGCCGTGCATCTCTGGGCTTCCGTCTATCTGTTGCACCTGGAACGTATGCCTATGCAAATGAACGGGATGGTCGTCCGTGCTCAGATTCTTCATGACCAGACGGTATCGCATCCCAGCCTTGAGGATTGGCTCGTCGGTATTTGGGTAAGATTTTCCATTGATCCTCCAAAGCTCTTCATTTCCGTGTCCCTGGAACTTGGAATCGAAGGCCAGCTCGATACGGACGACCTCATTTGCGTGCGTCTGATCAGATGCTGCAAACTGGCGATAGTTCCAAACGAGGTCGTTCGGCTGTGTCCAGACGGGTTTGCCGGCTGCATCGGCATATTCGATGATGATCCCCATTCCTGCGGCCTGAATGTGTTTTCTCACCTCTCCCAATATCCACACACCCGGGGAATTCATCTCGACGATCGCACTCACCCTTTCAGCGGGCGCAAGGCGCAACATCGAAATGGTCTTCGGCTGTGGCACGACATTGCCATCCAGTGCCACGACATGAAGGTTGTGCCCTGCGAGGGCAATCCAGTGAACCTCGGTTGGACTCGAGTTGAGAATGTGCATGAATACACGCTCACCCTGTTTGACCCGCATCGGCTCGCCGAATCCGAGCATCTTTCCATTGATAGTCGAGACGTCGTAGACGGGGTTCATAAAGCCGTCATCTGAGCCCTCAAAGTGTCCGCGCCAATCGTGCAAAGCCAGAAAAATCTCGCGGTCGTAGTTCCCTCGGTTCTCATTGGGTTCGATCAGCAAATAGCCGTGCTGCCCGCTGTACTGTCCTTTGCTCAGGTCTTTGCCGGCATAGGTGTGCGTGTGATACCAGCGAAATCCAGGGGGATCTGGCTTGATGGTGTAGCGTGTCGTCGTTCCGGGAGCGATCATTGGCGTTCCCTCTTCCATGGCACCGTCAATGTCGGAGGGAAGGTATAGGCCGTGCCAATGCACAATCTCCGGATCGGCGGTTAGATTTCGAATTTCAATGCTCTGCTGTTGTCCCTGGCGCATGCGAAGAAGCGGCCCGGGGACCTGGCCGTTGTATGCGATGGTGCGGATAGAGTGTTTGGGAGACGGTTCAAGAGTGTGGGGAGCGATCTCCAGCGTGGCGTCTGGAATGGCTGTCGTTTGGTGCGCTGCTCCTAGGAGAACGGCCCCCGCTGCCATGCCAGAGACTTGTGTGAAGCGCCTGCGAGTCAGCATACCTGAACATCCTTACTGCCTGTAACATCATTATCGTCGAAGGAGGCGGAGCTGAAGTATTGACCTGAACTCGACTTCGTCTTTGCGCACTACGCCATCTGCATTTTACCCGAATCCGCTGGAAACTCGTGGTAGCCTTTTGAATCGCCCGCTCGAAGAAACCAAGAAAGGCACTTGATTTTTCGTATCATAGTGTACATCATGAGCTTTACTCGCCCAATTAAGCGTGATGACAAAGTCTATCTCGCAGAAGTCGACAATGTCCGCATCGATGGCAAAGTGGTCCAGCGACATATTCGATATTTCGGTCGCGAAGCCGACGGCAAGACCGTGGTTTCCGCATCCCTGTCCGAGGCGGAGATAGAGCAGGTCAAGGTATACGGCCCTCTGCTCGTACTTCATCATCTGGCCAAAAAGATCGGGCTACCCGAACGGCTCGGCCCCTATAGCCCTGAGATTCTCAGCATGGTCTATGCCCACTGCCTCGATTACCGCAGCCTTAACCACATGCCGAAATGGTTTGAGCGCACCGCCCTGAACCTCCTGCTCAATCTCGATGGCTTAACCGAAGAGCGACTGTTGAATGCGTTGGATCATTTGGATGATATGGACGCCGAGGCCTTTCAGCGGGGGATGTTTCAAGAACTCTGTCGACTCTATCGGCTCCGTCCTTCCGGAGTGATCTACGATGTCACGAATACCTATCTTTATGGCCGCAACTGTCCTATGGGAAAGCCCGGGCACGATAAGGAGGGGGGCAACGGCAGACCGCTGGTACAGATCGGGTTGGCGGCCACTCAAAAGGAAGGGTTCCCTCTCTTCCATGAGGTTTTTGATGGCAATGTGCACGACGTGCGAACTCTGTCCGATCTGCTGACCCTGTTCGGCACCTACCGCCTGGATACGGGCCTTTTCGTCTACGACTGTGGCATCACATTGAAACGCAAGGTCGAACAGATGAACAAGCTTCAATGGGATACGCTGTGTGGTGTCCCGATCAATCGGGGATTACAAAAGGCCCTCCGGCCCTGGGCCGACTCCGACATCATGTTGTAAATGTCCAATCGAGTCCGCGTTGGCTCGACTGTCATTTATGCTCATCTGCTCCCCTGCACGGTGGGTAAAGTGGAAGGCAAGCTTGCCCTCTGCCTTAACGAAGGCCGCCAGCGGCAGACGCGAGAATCGCGCCGGGATGAAATCCTCTATGCCCAGAAACAGCTGGCGAAAGGCCAAGCCATCAAGCCCGGCATGCGACCATTCTTTGATTCCAAAGGTCGCCTGCTCGATGACAAACTGGCCGAAGCCGAGCACTTCGACGGTTACTCCTCGATCTTCTCGACTTGCCCCCTGCCGGCAGAAGAGATGCTTTCGCTCTATTTCAACAAGGACCTGATCGAAAAGGCCTTTCAATCGCTTAAAGGAATTACCCAATTGCGTCCCGTCCGCCACTGGCTTCGAGAGCGCGTGCACGCCCATGTCTTCCTCCGCTATCTGGCGTATCTGCTCCTGTCGCTGCTTCGTTATCATCTGCGCGATACCGACTTTCCACCGGACAAAGCCCTGGACGAGCTTTCCGCCTTGTACAAGGTCTACCTGCGCGATAGCCAAAAGCTCTTCCGCGTCTCACGAACCGTGCCGCTCACCAAGACTCAGGAGACGATCATCAAAGCCGTCGACAGGAATCTGCTTAAGGACTTGGCGTAGTGTACATTTTTAAGATGGAATTCCGGTATTGAGATGCAACTGCAAAATGTTGAATAGGCTGTATCGACTTTAGGGAGCCGGAATTGGCGACCGCGTCGCAAGAGATGGTTGCATTGGCTTATCTTGTTCAATTTGAAAGACGGCCAATCAAGGTCAGATCGACGTCAACCTCCTTGGCAACCTTGAGGACGAAGATGCTAGGATCCTTTAATCCCCATTTTACGTAAGGGACAATGAAGTGGGTTTTGGTGGTGCAGGTTGTTCCATCGATGTGGATCTGCATTGGCACCGTCAAATCATGTGGTGTGCCATGAAGAGTGAAAATGCCGGTGACCTGTATCGTTGAGTCGCCGGTGGGGGCGACGGTGCCCTGGTAGCTTTTCGGTACAAAAGACACACTCGCAAAGTGAGGAGCATCGAGCACCTCGTCCGTCATCTTCTTGTCCCGGGACTCATTGCCGGTCTTCCCACTGCCGGCGGCCACGACCACAGAGCCTGATATTTGAGATGCCGTGCGGTCAAATTGAATCGATCCGCTCTGCACATGAAAATTACCGTGTACCTCGTGGACGGATCCATCGAGCCTGAAGCCGACATCGCTCGATTCCGGACTGATGGCGAACATTCGGTTCTGTGCGGGCATTGAGGCAGCCAAGAGCAGCGGGAGTGCGACGATAGTTGAGCGGACGAAGGGGCTCATCGATGGTCTCCTGAGATTGCATGACGGTTTGCGTGTTGGCCTTGCCACGCGATGCCTTAAGGGAGCCGCATGGTAACGGAAGAAGTGAAATGGCGAGTGAGGAAAGAGAAGACTCGTTCACCATTAAGAGACCGGACGGTAAGAGAAAGCGTAAGCAAAACACCTAAACTCACATCCCGACCCATCGTCTCGCCTTCTCC
>Ga0116129_1000999_pt1 | contig 16186 bp, 16 predicted proteins | sample June2015DPH_17_2_FD_89732 | JGI IMG/M metagenome (GOLD analysis project Ga0116129, IMG submission 89732) | Peatland microbial communities from SPRUCE experiment site at the Marcell Experimental Forest, Minnesota, USA - June2015DPH_17_10 | ecosystem: Environmental > Terrestrial > Soil > Wetlands...
ATCATTGCACAGGCGCGCACCCAGAACCTGGCAGAGGTGGCGGTTTACGATCGACACGGCAGCGAGACCCGGGCGCCCGGCAGCATCGGCTTTTCGGTGGTGCGGGCGGGCGATATCGTCGGTGAGCACACGGTCATTTTCGCCGCCGCCGGCGAGCGCCTGGAAATTACGCACCGCGCCTCCGACCGCGACGTCTTCGCCCGCGGCGCGCTGCGCGCGGCCGAATGGCTGGTCGGCCGCGCGCCGGGCACGTACGGCATGCAGGATGTGCTGCATCTGTGACCAGGTGCTGCATCAATGACGAGAATCATGGACAGGCATCGCCGGCATCGTTAATATCCGCGCCCGGAAACTGATCGCGGACTAACACATGAAGCGGGAGGCCGTTCTACCAAAGAGCGCCTCCCGTTTTGCGCATCTACGCATCCCGTAGTGCAAAGGCGAGGAACCGGAGTGTCGACACCTGCAGTGCTAGCTCTCGAAGATGGCACCGTGTTCCGAGGCGTCTCAGTGGGCGCAAAAGGCAACACGACGGGTGAAGTAGTTTTCAATACCGCGATGACGGGCTACCAAGAGATCCTCACGGACCCGTCCTATTGCCGCCAAATCGTCACCTTGACCTACCCTCACGTGGGCAATACCGGTACCACGCCCGAGGATCTGGAGTCCGGTGCGGTATATGCGGCGGGCCTGGTGATTCGAGATCTACCGCTGCTGCATTCGAGCTGGCGTGCCATCGAGTCACTGAACGCTTTCTTGCTTCGCTGCAAAGTGGTCGCGATCGCGGAAATCGATACGCGCAAATTGACGCGCATGCTGCGCGAGAAGGGTGCGCAATCCGGCTGCATCATGACCGGCGACAATATCGACGAGACTGCGGCGGTGCGTGCGGCGAAGAAATTTCCCGGACTCAAGGGCATGGACCTGGCGAAGGCGGTTTCCACCAAGAAGATCTACCAGTGGAACGATGGCGTGATCTGGAAGGGTTCGGCCAAACCGCCGCGCCCGCAGAGCCGCTTGCACGTGGTCGCATACGATTTCGGCATCAAGCGCAACATTTTGAGAATCCTTGCCGAGCATGGTTGCCGCATGACTGTGGTACCCGCACAAACGCCGGCAGATCAAGTGCTTGCGATGAATCCTGATGGTATTTTCTTAGCTAACGGTCCGGGCGATCCGGAGCCTTGCGATTACGCCATTCAAGCGATTGCACGTTTCCTGGAAACCGACCTGCCCATATTCGGCATCTGCCTCGGCCATCAGTTGCTGGGTCTGGCCTCCGGCGCCAAGACGCTGAAGATGAAGTTCGGGCACCACGGCGCCAATCACCCGGTGCTGGAGATCGACTCGGGCAAGGTGCTCATTTCGAGCCAGAACCACGGCTTTGCGGTGGATGAGTCCACCCTGCCCAGCACCTTGCGCGCAACACATCGATCGTTGTTCGACGGCTCGCTGCAGGGCGTGGCACGCACCGATCGGCCGGCGTTCAGCTTCCAGGGGCATCCCGAAGCGAGCCCCGGGCCGCACGACATGCGGCTGCTGTTCGAGCATTTCATGTATCTGATGGTAAAGCGCGTCCAGGCCCAGGCGCGCGGCCGCAATTCCGTCAAGCAAAAGTCGGCGGAGGGCTAAGGGTGCCAAAGCGTGCCGACATCGACAGCGTGCTGATCATCGGCGCCGGCCCCATTGTCATCGGCCAGGCATGCGAGTTCGACTATTCTGGAGCTCAGGCGTGTAAAGCACTGAAAGAAGAAGGTTATCGAGTCATCCTGGTGAACTCCAATCCGGCCACCATCATGACGGATCCGGAGACCGCCGACGCCATCTACATCGAGCCGATCAACTGGCGCACGGTTGCGCGCATCATCGAGCGCGAGCGGCCCACCGCCTTGCTGCCGACCATGGGCGGCCAGACCGCGCTCAATACCGCACTGGACCTCGCCCGCGAAGGGATACTGGAGAAGTTCAACGTCGAGATGATCGGCGCGTCGCAGCGCGCCATCGACATGGCCGAGGACCGCGAGCTGTTTCGGCGTGCGATGAGCGACATCGGCTTGGAGACGGCCCGCGCGCGCATCGCGCACAGCATGGAGGAAGCCCTGGCCGTGCAATCCGAGATCGGCTTCCCCACGGTGATCAGGCCATCGTTCACGCTGGGGGGCAGCGGCGGCGGTATTGCCTACAATCGCGAGGAATTCGAAGCCACCGTCGCGCGTGGCCTGGACGCCTCGCCCACCAATGAGGTGCTGCTCGAGGAGTCGGTGCTAGGCTGGAAAGAGTACGAGATGGAGGTGGTGCGCGATCATGACGACAATTGCATCATCGTGTGCTCGATCGAGAACATCGATCCGATGGGCGTGCATACGGGTGACTCGATCACGGTGGCGCCGGCGCAAACCCTGACCGACCGCGAGTACCAACGCCTGCGCGACGCTTCGATCGCAGTGCTGCGCAAGATCGGCGTCGATACGGGCGGCTCGAACGTGCAGTTCGCGGTCAACCCGCAGGACGGGCGGGTGCTGGTGATAGAGATGAACCCGCGCGTGTCGCGTTCCTCGGCACTGGCTTCCAAGGCCACGGGTTTTCCCATCGCCAAGATCGCCGCCAAGCTGGCGATCGGCTATACGCTGAATGAGCTCAAGAATGAGATCACCGGCGGGGCGACGCCGGCGTCCTTCGAACCGACCATCGATTACGTGGTCACCAAGATCCCGCGCTTCACCTTCGAGAAGTTCCCGGGTTCGAACACGCGCCTCACCACGCAGATGAAATCCGTGGGCGAGGCGATGGCCATCGGCCGCACCTTCCAGGAATCGATGCAGAAGGCGCTGCGCAGTCTGGAGACCGGTCTGGACGGCTTCGACGAACAGCTCACCCTGCCGCTGACCGACGAGGCGGCGGAGAAGCTGGCTTACGAGCTGCGCTGGCCCGGTCCAAACCGCATCCTGTTCGTCGCCGATGCGTTCCGCGCCGGCTGGGCGCTGCAGCAGATCTTCGAGGCCACCAGCATCGACCCGTGGTTCCTGGCGCAAATCGAGGATTTATTGCGTGAGGAGGCGGCGCTTGCCAAGGACGGATTCGAGAGCTTGGATCTGCCGCGCCTGCGGACGCTGAAACGCAAGGGCTTTTCCGATGCCCGCATCGCCAAGCTGACGGCGCGCGAGGAGCCGGCGGTGCGCAGCCGCCGCCGCAAGCTGGGGCTGCATCCGGTCTACAAGCGCGTCGATACCTGTGCGGCCGAATTTTCAACTTCCACCGCGTACATGTATTCGACTTACGAAGAAGAATGCGAGGCCAACCCGACATCGAATCGCAAGATCATGATCTTGGGCGGCGGACCGAATCGCATCGGGCAGGGCATCGAGTTCGATTATTGCTGCGTGCACGCGGCGATGGCCCTGCGCGAGGATGGCTTCGAAACCATCATGGTGAACTGCAACCCGGAGACCGTTTCCACCGACTACGACACGTCCGACCGGCTGTACTTCGAGCCGCTCACCTTCGAGGACGTGATGGAGATCATCGATAAGGAAAAGCCCGAGGGCGTGATCGTGCAGTACGGTGGGCAGACGCCGCTGAAATTGTCGCGGGCCCTGGCCGCGGCCGGAGCACCCATTGTCGGCACCACGCCCGACAGCATCGATGTGGCGGAAGATCGCGAGCGTTTCCAGAAACTGGTGGCCAGCCTCAAGCTCAAGCAACCTGCCAACGCCACGGCACGCACCGAAGAACAGGCGGTGATCATGGCGCGCGAGGTGGGGTTTCCGCTGGTGGTGCGGCCCAGCTACGTGCTCGGCGGGCGAGCCATGGAAGTGGTGTTCAATGAGGATGACCTGCGCCAGTACATGATCGACGCGGTCAAGGTGTCGAACGACAGCCCGGTGCTGCTCGATCGATTCCTGGACCTGGCGATCGAGGTGGACGTGGATGCGGTGAGCGACGGCGTGGACGTGCTGATCGGCGGCATCATGGAGCACATCGAGCAGGCCGGTGTGCACTCGGGGGATTCGGGCTGTTCGCTGCCTCCCAATGGCCTGTCGGCGGAAATCCAGGAGGAGCTGCGCGCGCAGACCCGCAAGCTCGCCAAGGCGCTGAATGTGGTCGGCTTGATGAACGTGCAATTCGCCATCCAGAGCGGCGTGATTTATATTCTGGAGGTAAACCCGCGCGCCTCGCGCACCGTGCCGTTCGTGTCCAAGGCCACCGGCATTGCGCTCGCCAAAGTGGCCGCGCGCGTCATGACGGGCAAGTCCCTGGCAGTGCAGCAGCGCACCGTGGAACGCATCCCGAGCTATTTCTCGGTCAAAGAGGCGGTGTTTCCCTTCATCAAGTTCCCCGAGGCCGACCCGATACTGGGCCCGGAGATGAAGTCGACCGGCGAGGTGATGGGCACGGGCCACACCTTCGGCGAGGCATATGCCAAGGCCCAGGCCGCTTCCGGGGTGGTTCTGCCGACCCGGGGACTGTGCTTCATCAGCGTACGCGACCGCGACAAGCCGGCGGCGGCGGCGCTGGCGCAGATGCTGATCGCGCGCGGTTTCGAGATTTCCGCCACCGGCGGCACCGCCAAGGTGCTCGAAGAGGCCGGGATCGACTGCCGGCGGGTCAACAAGGTGCGTGAGGGTCGCCCTCACGTGGTCGATATGATAAAAAACGACGAAGTGGCCTTGATCGTCAATACGACCGAGGGCAAGCAGGCCGTGCGCGAGTCGCGTTCGATTCGCCGCGAGGCGGTCGCCAGACGGGTGACCTATTACACAACGGTGGCCGGAGCACGTGCGACTTGCGACGCGCTCGACCATCTGGGCGATATCGAAGTGAATCGATTGCAGGACTTGCACAAGGAACTGACGTGACGCGCACTCCCATGACCCTGCGCGGCGCCGAACGCCTGCGCGCGGAGCTGAAGCAGCTGAAGAGCGAGGCGCGGCCGAACGTCATCAAGGCGATAGCAGAGGCGCGCGCGCACGGCGATTTGAGCGAGAACGCCGAATATCACGCGGCGCGCGAGCAGCAAAGCTTCATCGAGGGTCGCATCAATCAGATCGAGCAGCGGCTCGGCAACGCCGAGATCATCGACGTCACCAAGCTGAGCGCCAACGCGCGGGTGGTGTTCGGCGCCACGCTGCAGCTGGAGGACCAAGATGGCGGCAACATGGTCAGCTATCAACTGGTGGGCGACGATGAGGCCGACATCAAGAAGGGACTGCTGTCGGTGTCCTCGCCGATCGCGCGGGCGCTGATCGGCAAGTCCGAGGGCGATGTGGTGGATGTAAGTACGCCCGGGGGCACGCGCAGCTACGAAATCGTATCGGTTCGCTACGTGTGATCAAGCCGCCGCCGCCGTGGACTTAGAAGCTCTATTCGAGACGGGCTCCTAGGCGTGGCCAACCGCGGTTTCAGGTTGTTGCTCGTGCTGTGGGCAGGGAGTCTGTGGTCCACCGTCTGGGTGGCGCTGACGATTTTTCATTCGCAGCCCGACCGGCATCTGGCCGGAATGCTGGCCGCACGCCTTTTTTCCATCGAGACCTACCTGGGGCTGGCGGTGGCGCTGTTCGCTGCGGTGCGGGGCGAGCGTTCGCGGTTTCGCTACTGCTACCTGGCGGCGCTGCTGCTGGCGCTGAACGAATGGCTGCTGAAACGCTTCATGGACCTGGCGTTGGCCCATGGCTCGGCGCTCGGTATGGGATTCGGGCCCTGGCACGGGATATCCGCCCTCATATACCTGTCGGCGTGTGTTGCCGTCGCCATCTCCGTCTACCAAGACGATGCGAGAATTCGATGAGATTCCGCGCCGCCAGCGCATCGATTCAATTCAATTCTCTCGATCAAAAACTCGATCACGTGAGTCTCGACGGCAAGCCGGTGCAGTCGGTCGCTCTGAAATCCAACCGCGCGGAATTAGGACTAGCCGTCCGGAATGAGGATCCTCGGCAGCAGCTTGCGGGGCCGATAGAACACCCCAACGTGGCCGACGCGCTGCACGATTTCGCTCATGGTGCGCACCGCCAGCGCGGCGAGGGCTGCATCGCGCGCGGCGCGCTCGCCGACGCGGGCTGCGACCTTCACCAATTCGTGATCGGTCAGCGCGCGCTCCAATTCGTTGACGACGCCATCGGTCAGCCCGGCGTGCCCTAGCATGACGAGGGGGCTCAAGGGATGGGCGAGACGGCGCAGGTGCTTCTTTTGTTTCTCGGACAAAGCCATGCTTGAGATTATAGTCGCAAGGTTCATGCCCAAACGTTCAAAAAGCAGCGCCCGTTGGCTGGCCGAGCATGCCAACGACGCGTTCGTCAAACAAGCGCAGCGCGAGGGCTGGCGCTCGCGCGCCGTGTTCAAGCTGGCGCAGATCCAGGACAGCGAGCGCCTGCTGCGGCCCGGCATGCGCATGGTCGACTTGGGCGCCGCGCCGGGCGGATGGAGCCAGTACGCCGCCAAGATCATCGGGGCCAAGGGCCGCATCGTGGCCACCGACATTCTGGCGATGGACGGCATAGCGGGGGTCGAGTTCGTGCAGGGCGACTTTCGCGAGCCGGAGGTCTTGGAGCAGGTGCTGCAAAGCGTCGGTGCCGCCAAAGTTGACCTTGTATTGTCCGATATGGCCCCCAACATGGCAGGCATAGATGCGGTGGACCAGCCTCGATCCATGTACCTCGCGGAGCTTGCCTTGGAGTTTGCCGACCGCGTATTGGCGCCCGGAGGCGATGTGCTGGTGAAACTATTTCAAGGTGCCGGATTCGACCAAATCATCAGGAACGCCCGCCATCGCTACGGCAAAGTCGCGACCAAAAAGCCGAAAGCGTCACGGAGCCGCAGTCCTGAGATCTATCTGTTGGCGCGGCAGTTTGGGATGGTGTAAGTTCGGGGCGTACCCCTAATGGAACGCCGGTCAGTGCTTTTTTGTCGTAAACTGATGACGGGCGTAGGTGAAACTTGAACGATCTGACGAAACAAATCCTCTTATGGGTCGCATTGGCGGTCATTCTGCTGGCGATATTCAGTCAATTCGGAATGCGCACGGGAGCGCCGTCGCCGGTCGATTACTCGCAATTTCTCAGCGAAGTAAAGAGCAACAATGTCGACTCGGTGACTTTCAAGGGCGATGTTCTCGAGTGGAAGCGCCGCTCCGGCGAGCAGGCGGTCACCAACAATCCGGAAACCAGCAACAGCGCCTTGATCGGCACGCTCAGCGACCATAACGTCAAATTCCGCGCCGAACCGCCCAAGCAGCAATCGGTGTTCCTGCAGCTGCTCATCTCGGCGTTTCCGATTCTCATTCTCATCGGCTTCTGGGCCTACTTCATGCGCCAGATGCAAGGTGCTTCCGGCGGCCGCGGCGCCATGTCCTTCGGCAAGAGCCGCGCGCGCCTGCTCGGCGAGGACCAAGTCAACATCACCTTCGCCGACGTGGCGGGGGTCGAGGAGGCGAAGCAAGAAGTCGTCGAAATCGTCGATTTCTTGAAGGACCCGGGCAAGTTTCAGAAGCTCGGCGGCAAGATTCCCAAGGGCGTGCTCATGGTGGGGTCGCCCGGCACTGGCAAGACCCTGCTGGCTCGCGCCATCGCCGGCGAGGCCAAGGTGCCGTTCTTTACGATCTCCGGTTCGGACTTCGTCGAGATGTTCGTCGGTGTCGGTGCATCGCGGGTTCGGGACATGTTCGAGCAGGCGAAGAAGCACGCGCCCTGCATCATCTTCATCGATGAAATCGACGCGGTTGGCCGTCATCGCGGCGCGGGCTTGGGCGGCGGTCACGACGAGCGTGAGCAGACCTTGAATCAATTGCTGGTCGAGATGGACGGCTTCGAGGGCAACGAGGGCATCATTGTCATCGCTGCCACGAACCGCCCCGATGTGCTGGATCCGGCGCTGCTGCGTCCGGGCCGATTCGATCGCCAGGTCGTGGTGCCGCTGCCCGATGTGCGCGGCCGCGAGCAGATTCTCAAGGTGCACATGCGCAAGGTGCCGCTCGGCGACAACGTCAAGCCTTCGGTGATCGCACGCGGGACGCCGGGATTCTCCGGCGCGGATCTCGCCAACCTGGTCAATGAGGCGGCGCTGTTCGCCGCGCGCGGCAACAAGCGCTCCGTGACCATGGAAGAGTTCGAGCGTGCCAAGGACAAGATCATGATGGGCGCCGAGCGGCGCTCCATGGTCATGACCGAGGATGAGAAGCGCAATACGGCCTACCACGAGTCGGGGCATGCCATCGTGGGGTTGAGCGTTCCGGAACACGACCCGGTTTATAAAGTCACCATCATTCCGCGCGGACGCGCCCTCGGCGTCACCATGTTCCTGCCCGAGGCAGATCGCTACAGCACCAGCAAGCGCCAACTCGAGAGCCGCATCGCCACCCTGTTCGGCGGCCGCGTTGCCGAGGAATTGGTGTTTGGCGCCGATGCCGTTACGACCGGAGCGTCCAACGACATCGAGCGTGCGACGGAACTGGCACGCAACATGGTCACCCGCTGGGGACTCTCCGACCGGCTGGGTCCGCAGACCTATAGCGAGGAGTCGGGCGAGGTATTCCTCGGCCGCAGCGTGACCCAGCACAAGCAAGTGTCCGACGTCACGGCGCACGTGATCGACGAGGAGGTGCGCCGGGTGATCGACAGCAATTACCAGCGCGCCTACAAGATCCTGCAAACCAACATGGACAAGCTGCAAGCCATGTCGGAGGCCTTGATCAAGTACGAGACCATCGACGAGGAGCAGATAAAAGACATCATGGAAGGCCGCGTGCCGCGACCGCCGCGCGATTGGGACGATACTCCAACGCCCACGCCACGGGGTCCTTCGGCCGAGAAGCCCGCGCCTCCCTTGGTGAGTCCCGCCGGCCAGCACTAGCGCGCCTCGCGGGGCCCGCGAGCGAGCGCAGCGAGGCCGGGTAGCCACGCATGCATTGGTGTTGCCGCGACAAAAGCATCGATCTTTCCAGACCCGTCGTCATGGGCATCTTGAACGTAACGCCGGATTCCTTTTCCGACGGCGGCCGCCATGCGAACCTCGAAGCAGCGCTGCAGCGGGCCGAGCGCATCGCAGCCGAAGGCGCCGCCATCGTCGATGTCGGCGGCGAATCGGCCCGACCCGGCGCATTGCCGGTGGCCGAAGCGGTCGAAATCGCGCGCGTGGTTCCGGTCGTTGCAGCGATCGCCGCCCGACTGAAAATCGCGATTTCCATCGATACCTCCAAGCCTGCGGTCATGGCCGCGGCGCTCGAGTCCGGCGCCTGCATCGTCAACGATATTCGCGCGCTGCAAGCCCCGGGTGCGCGGGCCTGTGCCGCGCAATTCCGGGCGGGCGTATGCCTGATGCACATGCAGGGCGATCCGAGCACCATGCAGGCACGCCCGCACTATAATGACGTGACGGACGAAGTGAGCGCGTTTCTGCGAGCGCAGATCGGGGCGTGCACCGCTGCGGGCATCGCCGCCGATGCCATCGCCATCGATCCAGGGATCGGGTTCGGCAAGACGCTCGAGCACTCCTTGAAGCTGCTGCGAGACTTGCCGCGCCTGGCGGCGCTCGAGGTGCCGCTACTGGTGGGGGTTTCCCGCAAGAGCGTCATCAGCCGGATTTTGGGCAAGGATATTCATGAGCGGTTGTATGGCGGGTTGGGTTTGGCGGCGCTGGCGGTGAGCGGCGGCGCGCGCATCATTCGCACTCACGATGTGGGTGCGACGTGCGACGCCGTGCGCTGCGTGAGCGCGGTTCTGCAGGGAAGCGAGCATTGAGCAAGTACTTCGGCACCGACGGGGTGCGCGGCCGCGTCGGTACGGCCCCGATGACGGTAGACTTCGCCCTGCGTCTGGCCAGCGCCACGGCGCGGGTTCTAGCGCCGGGCGGCGGCCGGGTTCTCATCGGCAAGGACACGCGCGTTTCCGGCTACATGTTCGAGTCGGCGCTGGAGGCCGGCTTCGTGGCGGCCGGCGTGGATGTGATGCTCATCGGGCCGCTGCCCACGCCCGGCATCGCCTACATGACGCAGCGCCTGGGCTGCAGTTTCGGCGTCGTCATCAGCGCCTCGCATAACCCATACCAGGACAACGGCATCAAATTCTTCGATTCCACCGGCAGCAAGCTCTCCGATGGCGTCGAGCATGAGATCGAGAGCTTGCTCGATATGAACGTGCTCACCCAGGAGTCGCAGCATCTGGGCAAGGCGATCCGCATCGATCGCAACCGCACGCAATACCAGGATTTTTGCGCCTCCACGATACCGGCGGGCATGAATCTGAAGGGCTTCAAGATCGTGGTCGACTGCGCCAACGGTGCAGGCTACAAGGTCGCGCCGCGAGCGCTCACCGACCTCGGGGCGGATATCGTGCCGATCGGCTGCTCGCCGAACGGGCGCAACATCAACGACGGCTGCGGCTCGACGTCGCCAGAGCTGCTGCAGCTGACCGTTCCGGGCGTGCGCGCGCAGGTGGGATTGGCGCTGGACGGCGACGGCGACCGGGTGGTGATGGTCGATGAACTTGGCCGCTGCGTCGACGGCGATCAGCTGCTGTTCATACTGGCCTGTTCTGCCAAGGCGCGCGGCGAACTCAAGGGTCCGGTGGTGGGCACGGTGATGAGCAATCTGGGCTTGGAACATGCGCTGGCCGAGCGCGGCATCGAGTTCAGGCGCAGCTTGGTCGGCGACCGGCAGGTGCTCGCCATGCTGAACGAAGCCGGCGGCACGCTCGGCGGCGAGACTTCCGGACATATTCTATGCCTGGACAAGACCACCACCGGCGATGGCTTGATAAGCGCCTTGCAAGTGCTCGCCATCATGAAGCAGACCGGTGCAGGCCTCGCGGAACTGGGCGCTGCCATGCGCAAGTATCCCCAGGTGCTCCTCAATGTGCGTGTGGCGAACCAGCGCGACCCGCTGGTCCATCCCAAAGTCGAGTCGGTGGTGAAGGAGGTGGAGCGCCGCTTCGAGGGCCGCGGGCGTATCGTGCTGCGCGCCTCGGGCACCGAGTCGGTCATCCGCGTGATGGTGGAGGGAGTCGACGCCGCCATGGTCAAGAGGGGAGCGCGCGAGATCGCAGCCGCGGTGGAATCTGCGCTGGGAGCTCCTTGAAGAAGGGGGCTTGCAGTTAAGACTCAGCGCGGATAATCTTCGCCGCCTTTCCGGCAGGGCACTGTCACGGGGGTTGACATGCGTCGTCCGATGGTCGCGGGCAATTGGAAAATGCATGGATCGCAGGCTGCGAATCAAGCGCTGCTGGATGAGCTCGAGAGCAGCCTCGAGACCGAATGGCCGATCGACATTGCGGTGTTTCCGCCCTATGTCTACCTGAGCGATGCGGTTCGCCGCCTGAAAGACGGGCGCATGCAGGTCGGAGCTCAGGACGTATGTGCCGAGGCCGGCGGCGCTTTCACCGGACAGGTGGGTGCTGCGATGCTGAAGGACGTGGGCTGCACCTACGTGATCGTGGGGCATTCCGAGCGACGGCGCTTGAATCACGAAGACGACGCGATGGTGGCGCGCAAATTTGCGGCGGCGCAGAGGGTCGGCTTGATACCCGTGCTATGCGTGGGAGAGTCCCTGCAGGAGCACGAGACGGGGATGACCGAGACGGTGGTGGGCCGCCAAGTCGATGCCATCATCACCATGCATGGCGTCGCGGGTTTCTCCGCGGCGATTCTCGCGTATGAGCCGATATGGGCGATCGGCACCGGCCGCACCGCCACACCCGAACAGGCGCAGACCGTGCATGCATTCCTGCGGACTCGGATCGCGGCTCATGATGCTAAGATGGCGGCGCGGTTGCGCATCCTCTATGGCGGCAGCGTCAAGGGCGGCAATGCGGCGGAGCTTTTTGCGATGCCCGATGTGGACGGTGGATTGGTAGGCGGTGCTTCCTTGAGCGCCGACGAGTTTCTGCAGATTTGCGCGGCCGCGGCCGCTCGCGATTGAGAGATTTTTTATGTTGCGTGGATTCATATTAGCGGTGCACATACTGCTTGCGCTCATGATCATCGGACTGGTGCTGCTTCAACGCGGCAAGGGTGCGGAGGCGGGTGCCGGCTTCGGATCCGGCGCTTCGGGCACGGTGTTCGGGGCGCGCGGCACCAGTACCTTGTTTTCGAAACTCACGGCCGTGTTTGCGGCGCTGTTCTTCGCGACCAGCCTGACGCTGGCGTACCTAGGTACGCATGGCGCGGCCGAACCGACCAGCGTGCTGGAACGCGCCGCTCAGGCCGCAACGCCGCCGCCGCCGGCGGCCCCTGTGAAGAAATGATCAAAGCCGACGTGGCGAAATTGGTAGACGCGCTAGTTTGAGGGGCTAGTGGGGCAACCTGTGCCGGTTCGACTCCGGCCGTCGGCACCATCATTGAAGTTGATGGCATCATCATTGCCCTTGAAGTTGATCGCATCATCATTGCAATTGATCGATACGCGGCGCAACACGTGCGTCCCTGATACAATTATGGTCAATCCGTGTAGTCTACGGCGCTGAAATGCTCCAGAAATACTTACCGATTTTGATCTTTCTGTGCTTGGCCAGTGTTCTCGGCGTGGTGTTGTTCACCATAGGCTGGGTGCTCGGCCCGCGGCGTCCGGACGCGGAAAAGCTATCGCCGTACGAATGCGGCTTCGAGGCTTTCGAAGATTCGCGCATGCGCTTCGACGTGCGCTACTACCTGGTCGCCATTATTTTCATCGTGTTCGATCTTGAAATCGCGTTTTTCTTCCCCTGGGCCGTGTCGCTCAAAGATACCGGCACCTTCGGCCTGCTGGCCATGCTGATTTTCGCGTTGCTGCTGGTGGTCGCATTGGTGTACGACTACAAGAAAGGGGCGCTGGAATGGGATTAGAAGCCGTCTCCGCCGATTCCGGCATGGCGCCCGGCTTCGAAGTGACCACCGTCGACAAGCTGATCAACTGGGCGCGCACCGGGTCCTTGTGGCCGATGACTTTCGGATTGGCTTGCTGTGCCGTCGAGATGATGCATGCCGGCGCGGCGCGCTACGATCTGGACCGCTTCGGCGTGGTATTCCGTCCCAGCCCGCGGCAATCGGACGTGATGATCGTCGCGGGCACGCTGGTCAACAAAATGGCGCCCGCCTTGCGCAAGGTGTACGACCAGATGCCGGAGCCGCGTTGGGTCATATCCATGGGTTCCTGCGCCAATGGCGGCGGCTACTATCATTATTCCTACGCCGTGGTGCGCGGCTGCGATCGCATCGTGCCGGTGGATGTCTACGTACCCGGATGCCCGCCGTCGGCCGAGGCACTGCTGTTCGGTATCATCCAATTGCAAAACAAGATCAGGCGTAACAAGGCGATTATTCGATGAGCGCCGATCCGGCAGCATCCGCGGCGGTTGCAAGACCGCCCCTCGAGAGATTGAGCGACGCCGTGGCGCGCGCTCTGCCGGACGGCTTGATCGCCATACCCAACCATGCGGGCGAATTGACCTTCGAAGTCCCCGCGGCGCGCTTGAGCGAGCTGGCGACGGCGCTGCGCGATTCGCCCACGCTGAAATTCGACATGTGCATGGATGTATGCGGCGTGGATTATCTCGAGTATGGCCGCGCCGAGTGGAAGACCCAGGCCGCCACCAGTTCGGGCTTCAGCCGCGGCGTGGCGCGCCGCAACGTCGCCGCCGACAGCGTCGAGCACAATGTCGCCGCCGACAGCGTCTCGCCAGGCCGGCGCTTCGCGGTGGTCTATCATCTCTTGTCGATTGCGCACAACCACCGTCTGCGGCTTCGCGTGTTCTGCCCCGACGACTCGCAGCCCATGGTCGACTCGGTGACCGGAATCTGGGCGAGCGCCGATTGGTTCGAACGCGAGGCCTTCGACATGTTCGGCATCCTATTCAAGGGGCATCCGGACCTGCGCCGCCTGTTGACCGATTACGGCTTCATCGGACATCCGTTCCGCAAGGATTTTCCCTTGTCCGGAAACGTCGAAGTGCGTTACGACCCGGAAAAGGGCCGTGTGGTGTATCAGCCGGTGAGCATCGATCCGCGGGTACTCGTGCCCAAGGTCATCCGTCACGACAATCGCTACGATCCACAGCTCACCAACGCGCCGGTCAACATCAATACCCTCGAAAAACCCAATGGCTGAGATCCGCAACTACACCATGAATTTCGGACCGCAGCACCCGGCCGCGCATGGCGTGCTGCGGCTGGTGCTGGAACTCGACGGCGAAATCATCCAGAAGGCCGATCCGCACGTGGGTTTGCTGCATCGGGGCACGGAGAAGCTGGCCGAGAGCAAGCCTTTCAACCAGTCAATCGGCTACATGGACCGGCTCGACTACGTATCGATGATGTGCAACGAACATGCGTACGTCATGGCGATCGAGCGGCTGATGGGATTGGAGCCGCCGCTTCGCGCGCAATATATACGGGTGATGTTCGACGAAATCACCCGCATCTTGAATCATCTCATGTGGCTGGGCGCACACGCTTTGGACATCGGCGCGATGACGGTGTTTCTCTATTGCTTCCGCGAGCGCGAAGATCTCATGGATTGCTACGAGGCGGTTTCCGGCACCCGCATGCATGCCACTTACTATCGTCCGGGCGGGGTGTATCGCGACCTGCCCGAGACCATGCCGCAATATCAGCAGTCCAAATGGCGCAGCAAAAAAGACGCGGATCGCTTCAATACCAGGCGCGCCGGCGGCCTGCTGGAATTCATCGAGGACTTCGTCAAGCGCTTCCCCGCGTGCATCGACGAATACGAAACGCTGCTCACCGACAACCGCATCTGGAAACAGCGCACGGTCAATATCGGCGTGGTCAGTCCCGAGCGCGCCCTGCAGCTGGGATTCTCGGGCCCCATGCTGCGCGGCTCAGGCATCGAATGGGACCTGCGCAAGAAGCAATCCTACGACGTGTACGACAATCTGGATTTCGAGATTCCGGTGGGCGTGAACGGCGACTGCTACGACCGCTACCTGGTGCGCATCGAGGAACTGCGCCAATCGAACCGCATCGTTGAGCAGTGCGTGGCCTGGCTCAAGAACAATCCGGGACCCGTCATGATCGACGATCGTAAAGTACGACCGCCGCGCCGCGAGGAGATGAAGGGCGACATGGAGTCTTTGATCCATCATTTCAAATTCATGACCGAGGGCTACTGCGTGCCGGAGGGCGAGGTCTATGCGGCGGTCGAAGCGCCGAAGGGCGAGCTCGGCGTCTACCTGATATCCGACGGCGCCAACAAACCGTATCGGTTGAAGGTACGCGCGCCGGGATTCTCGCATCTGGCCTCCCTCGATGAAATGGTGCGCGGACACATGCTGGCCGACGTGGTGGCGGTGATCGGCACCCAGGACATCGTTTTCGGCGAGATCGACCGATGAGCGCGCAATTATCGGCCCACGTGCGCGAGGAAATCGATCATTGGGTCGCGAAGTTTCCGCCCGATCGCAAGCGCTCCGCGGTGATCTCGGCGCTGCATGCCGTGCAGCACGAGAATCACGGTTACTTGACCACGGACCTGATGGACGCCGTGGCGGAATACCTCGGTTTGCCGAATATCTTGGTGTACGAGGTTGCCTCGTTCTACTCCATGTTCGAGACCAAGCCGGTGGGCCGGCATCACATCTCGGTGTGCACCAATATCTCTTGCATGTTGCGCGGCTCGCAGCAGGTGGTCGAGCACGTCGAGAACAAGCTCGGCATCAAGACCGGCGAGAGCACGCCGGATGGACGGATTTATTTGAAGCGCGAGGAAGAATGTCTGGCAGCCTGCACCGGGGCGCCGATGATGATGGTGGATCACGTATTTTACGAGAACCTCACACCCAAGCGCATCGACCAGATCCTGGATGAACTGAAGTGAGCCGAGGGCGCTGATGCCATACGAGCAAAATCTGGTGCTGTTCGAGGCGCTCAAACACGAGCGGCCGTGGACGCTGGAAGGTTATCGCCAATTCGGCGGCTATCAGGCGTGGGAGAAGCTCTTACGCGAACAGCCGCCGCGCGAGAAGATCATCGACGAGGTGAAGGCATCGGGGCTGCGCGGCCGCGGCGGCGCAGCCTTTCCCACCGGAGTGAAGTGGAGCTTCATGCCGCGTTCCTCGCCGGTGCAGAAATACGTGGTGTGCAATTCCGACGAATCCGAACCTGGCACCTGCCATGATCGGGACATACTGCGCTACAACCCGCATTCGGTCATCGAGGGCATGGCCATCGGCGGATACGCCATGACCGCCAGCGTGGGTTACAACTA
>Ga0116129_1001000_pt1 | contig 16170 bp, 11 predicted proteins | sample June2015DPH_17_2_FD_89732 | JGI IMG/M metagenome (GOLD analysis project Ga0116129, IMG submission 89732) | Peatland microbial communities from SPRUCE experiment site at the Marcell Experimental Forest, Minnesota, USA - June2015DPH_17_10 | ecosystem: Environmental > Terrestrial > Soil > Wetlands...
AGATTTTCCAGTCCAAGTCGTTGCGATCGACTCATTAGAGAGCATTTTCAAATGACTCTGAGAGATGGCGTAGGTTGCGAGTCCAAGATGCGACGTGGAAGCGAACCGGACCGATCTTCACTGTTTCGCTCGCATAAGATGGTTGAATATGCTGCTGACAGTCACGAGCACCCAAAGGCCAGCTACGGACCTCGGGTATTTGCTACACAAGAACCCGGATCGAGTGCAGTCATTCGACCTCTCGTTCGGGAAAGCGCACGTCTTTTACCCGGAAGCGACGCCAGAGCGTTGCACAGCGGCGCTGCTGCTGGACGTTGATCCAGTTGCGCTCGTTTGCACGCGCCGCGGGCCCTCCGGTGACGGCGGCGCGCTGGACCAGTACGTGAACGACCGGCCTTATGTGGCGTCGTCTTTTCTAAGCGTAGCTATCGCCCGGGTTCTCAACAGCGCTTTGGCAGGAACCAGCAAGGGACGCCCCGAGATGGTGAACCTTCCCTTGCCTCTGGTTGCGAGGGTTACTGCGCTGCCTTGCCGGGGTGGATTGGACATTTTGAAGCGTTTGTTCGAGCCCTTGGGCTACGTTGTGCGCGCGGAGCATCACCCGCTCGACGAGGCGTTTCCAGAATGGGGCGAGAGCCACTACTACACCGTGGAGTTGGAGCAGGAAATCACGCTTCAAAACCTGCTCACGCACCTGTACGTCTTGATACCAGTACTCGACGCGGAAAAGCATTATTGGGTCGGCCAGGATGAGGTCGAAAAGCTGCTCCGGCACGGCGAAGGATGGTTGCAATCACATCCCGAGCGGGAATTGATCGTTAAACGATATCTGCGCTACCAAAGACGCCTTTCGGACGAGGCACTCGCAAGGTTGATCGGCGATGAGGAGACCGATCCGGATGCCGAGCAGGAAAAAAGAACAGGCGAAGAAGAGGCCATTGAAAAGCCGATTGCGCTGAATCAACTCCGGCTCGAAGCCGTCATGCAGGCTGTCTCGGAATCCGGGGCTACGCGGGTTGTTGATCTTGGCTGCGGAGAGGGAAAGCTGCTAAAGGAGCTGCTCAAGCAAAGGGAGATCCAAGAAATCGCCGGGATGGACGTTTCCCATCGCAGCCTCGAAATCGCCAGCGAGCGGATGCATTTCGATACCATGCCACCGAAGCAGAAGGAACGCATTCGCCTGTTTCAGGGCTCGCTCATGTATAAGGATGGGCGACTCGCGGGATTTGAAACAGCAACTGCGATTGAGGTCATTGAACACCTTGACCCGCCGCGGCTGGCCGCGTTCGAGCGTGTGGTATTCGAGCACGCAAAGCCAAACGCGGTCATCATCACTACCCCCAATTCGGAATACAACGTCCGTTTTGAGACGCTCCCTGCGGGCCAATTTCGGCACAAGGATCACCGCTTCGAGTGGACACGACAGCAGTTTCAATCGTGGGCGGGCGAAGTTGCGCAGCGCTTCGGTTACACCGTGATATTTCGGCCAGTCGGCGAAGTGGATACCGAAGTCGGGTCGCCGACACAAATGGGAGTATTCAGTCGTTGACAGACAGGATTGAGAGCCCGAACCTAATCGTTCCCTTGGGGACGCAAGTTGTCATGCGCGCAGAAATTGTGCCTATTGGTGACGGTTCGCCTGTGCCAAAGGGCACGGTCGGGGAACTGATTCGAACGCCTGCAGATGCGACTCACGCATATCAGGTGCGCTTTGCAGATGGGCAAGAGGGTAGCGTACGACGCCATGAGTTCTCCCTACTGAAGCATCTGAAGAATGGCCCGATTGGCGATCACGATCAAGTATTGAAGGAATTTGATCTATATGACTACGTGATCTACAGGTGCGTGGTCGGCTCCCAGGCCTATGGGCTGAGCAACGAAGAATCCGATACGGACAGACGAGGGGTTTATCTTCCTCCAGCAGACCTGCATTGGTCGCTCTATGGCGTTCCCGAGCAACTAGAAAACGCAGAGACGCAGGAGGTGTATTGGGAGCTTCAGAAATTCCTGGTGCTAGCTTTGAAGGCGAATCCCAACGTGTTGGAGTGCCTTTACTCGCCATTGGTCGAGACAAAGACGGCGCTGGCGGAGGACATGCTCAGTCATCGTGATGCGTTTCTGTCGAAGCTGGTCTATCAGACCTACAACGGGTATGTGCTTTCGCAGTTCAAACGCCTGGAACAGGACCTTCGCTCAGCAGGAACAATCAAGTGGAAACACGCAATGCACCTGATCCGCCTGCTTCTTTCGGGAATCACTGTTCTACGAGAAGGGTTTGTACCGCTGTCAGTCGAGGCTCACAGAGAACAACTGCTTTCGATCCGTCGCGGCGATGTCGCGTGGGAATCAGTAAATGCATGGCGTTTGCGCCTTCACGAGGAATTCGACGATGCGTATGCCGAAACAGCTCTACCTGAGAACCCTGACTACCAGGTAGTGAACGAGTTTCTTTTGCGAGCACGGAGGAGCATGGCCCGATGACAATTGAGTTCCCCCGTGAAGTAGACCAGGCCATCTCAGAGCATCCGTACCCGCTCGTCTTCGCCACGATCAGTGGAGCCCATCTTTATGGCTTCCCCTCTGGGGATTCTGATTGGGATATTCGTGGTGTTCATGTTCTGCCCGTTCGAGAGGTGCTTGGCCTCTACGACACTCGCGACACAATCGAGGAAGGCGCGAAGTCGCCAGTCGAGCTTGACGTTGTTACGCACGACGTGAAGAAGTTTTTCGGGCTCTTATTGAAGCGTAACGGATACGTGTTGGAGCAGCTTTACTCACCCTTGATCGTGAAGACATCCGCCGAGCATGACGAGTTGAAGGCGATAGCGAAAGGTTCCACGACACGATTTCACAGTCACCACTATCTCGGCTTTGCGGCCACACAATGGAGCCATTTTGAAGCGGAAGCGCCGCCGCGACTGAAACCGCTTCTTTATACATTTCGCGTTCTGTTGACCGGTATTCGGCTCATGAATACGGGGCAGATCGAGGCAAACCTGCTCAGGCTGAACGAGGAATTTCGGCTCCCGTATATTGACGAACTCGTGTCCCGCAAGACTCACGGAGCTGAACAGGGAGTTTTGACCGAAGACGATGCCGGATTCTATAGAGAGGAATACCATCGCCTTCGCGATGAACTCGAGTTGAGTGCAGAGCGATCCATCCTTCCGGAATCTCCGACCTGCAAGCAGGAACTATCGGATTTGTTGGTTCGACTTAGAGGCTGCAATTTCTGAACCGTCCAGGAAAATGAATTCGTGAAGATCACTATCCCTGAACTTTCGCTTGTTCTGCTCATCGGGCCGTCCGGTTCCGGTAAGTCAACGTTCGCCGGCACGCATTTCAAGCCGACCGAGGTTCTGTCGTCCGACTTTTGCCGTGGTCTGGTTGCGGACAATGAAAACGACCAGACCGTGACCGGCGAAGCATTCGACATCCTTCATTTCATCGCGCGGAAGCGGCTCGCGCTGGGCCGATTGACGGTGATCGATGCGACAAACGTGCAACCGGAGTCGCGCAAATCGCTGGTCGAGCTTGCGCGCGAGTTCCATGTTTTGCCCGTTGCGTTGGTTTTCAATTTTCCTAAAAAGGTATGCCAGGAGCGGAATCGCAATCGGCCTGATCGGGACTTCGGTCCGCACGTGATCAGGAATCAATCGCAGCAACTTCGGCGTTCTTTGCGCGGATTGGAGCGCGAAGGATTTCGGCACGTTCATGTTTTCGGCGAGCCTGCCGACATCGAGGGGCTAGAAATCGAGCGCCAGCCTCTGTGGAACAACTTGCGGCACGAGCATGGGCCGTTCGACATCATTGGTGACGTGCATGGTTGTTTCGATGAGATGAACACGCTGCTCCAGCAGTTGGGGTACACGGTTGAGTCGGATGGGGCAGAGTACCGGGTCGTTCCGCCCGATGGCCGCAGGGCAGTTTTCGTCGGAGATCTGGTCGACCGCGGGCCCAAAATCCCGGAGGTTCTGCACCTCGTGATGGGCATGGTCAAGGCCGGAACAGCGTTCTGTGTGCCTGGGAATCACGACGTAAAACTCATGCGGAAGCTGCGCGGTAAGGAGGTGAAAATCACCCACGGTTTGGCCGATTCGCTCGCCCAACTGGAGGCTGAGACGCCGGAATTCAAGCGCCAAGTTGGAGAGTTTATCGATGATCTGGTGAGCCATTATGTGTTCGACGATGGCCGGCTCGTCGTGGCTCATGCGGGCATGAAAGAAGCCATGCAGGGGCGCGATTCTGGGGCGGTTCGCTCCTTCGCGCTCTTCGGTGAGACGACCGGTGAGACCGACGATTACGGTTTGCCGGTGCGCTACAACTGGGCCGCTGAGTACCGGGGAAAGGCGATGGTGGTCTATGGTCACACGCCGGTTCGGGAGCCGGAATGGTTGAACCGGACGATTGATATTGATACGGGCTGTGTGTTTGGCGGGAAGCTCACGGCGCTTCGATATCCGGAGAAGGAACTCGTCTCGGTACCGGCTTTGCGGGAGTATTACGCCCCTGCGAAGCCTTTCTTGGAAACGGCTGACGGCTCAGCTGTTACACCGCTGAGCCAACAACAAGAGTTGGACGATTTGCTGGACATCGGCGATGTGATTGGCAAGAGAATTGTCGAAACTCGCCTGCACGGCAACGTCACCGTGCGCGAGGAGAATGCCATCGCAGCGCTCGAAGTAATGAGCCGTTTTGCGGTCAATCCGAAGTGGCTGATCTACCTTCCCCCGACCATGTCGCCGTGCGAAACAAGCGCCGAACCGGGTCTGCTCGAACACCCCGCCGAGGCTTTCGAGTACTACAGGAAGGCAGGGGTGGAGCAGGTGATTTGCGAGCAGAAGCACATGGGATCTCGTGCGGTTGTGATCGTGTGTCGGGATCTGGATGCTGCCCGCAAGCGCTTCGGTGTGGCCGAGGAAGAAGCCGGAATGTGCTACACCCGAACTGGGCGGAGATTCTTCGCCGACTCAAACCTCGAACGAGAGTTCCTGAACCGGGTTCGCGCAGCGGCCGACAAGGCCGGGCTTTGGGACGAATTGGGTACCGAATGGCTGTGTCTCGACTGTGAGTTGATGCCCTGGTCGGCCAAGGCGCAGGACCTTTTGCGACAGCAGTACGCCCCCGCTGGAGCCGCGGCGAGAGCAGGATTGTCGCAGGTCGTTTCCGCGCTAAAGGTGACTGCGGACCGCTTGCCGGAAGCGGCTCCGTTGTTGGAATGGTACGAGCAGCGGGCCGAGATGGCGGGAGCGTACGTCGATGCCTACCGCCGTTACTGTTGGACGGTTCGCTCCTTGCTCGATCTCAAACTCGCTCCCTTCCATTTGCTAGCCAGCGAAGGAGCCGTTCACACGGACAAAGATCATCAGTGGCACATGGCAATTCTGGGCAAACTCGCTGATGCGGATCGCGAAATTCTGCTCGCTACTCCGCACAAGATCGTGAATCTGCAAGCGTCCGACGAAGTGTCCGGAGCGGTCAAATGGTGGGAGGATTTGACCGGCTCCGGCGGCGAAGGAATGGTCGTCAAGCCCTTCCAGTTTGTCGCCCGGAACAAGCGCAGAATGGTCCAGCCCGCCGTGAAGTGCCGCGGCAGAGAGTACCTCCGGATCATCTACGGACCGGAGTACACAGCCTCTCAGAACCTTGAGCGGCTGCGGTCGCGTGGCCTGAGCGCCAAGCGTTCGCTCGCCCTACGTGAGTTTGCGCTCGGCATCGAGTCCTTGCAACGGTTCGTCGAACGGGAGCCTCTGCGCCGTGTGCATGAATGCGCGTTTGCTGTTCTGGCGCTCGAAAGCGAGCCAGTGGACCCGCGCTTGTAGCCAGTTCCGCGCTTGTTGCGAGGGATGCCGCGTCGTGTGCGCTGCTATCGCAGCGGATGAACGGTGACACGTCATCCCCAACAGGGTAGCTGTAGAGCGCCCTCAGGTGCACCTAGAGTTTACAAACGTCAACGCATTACAGATCAACAACTTTGAAGCATAGTCCGCTATTGCTCGATTCCATCCGGAACCGATAGAGATCTCTGGAGCGCTTCGACGTTAAATACGTTGAAAACAAAGGACCGAACGAAAAGCGGCTAGAGGCATATTTTCGCGCGTACCCTTCGCTGCGGCGACCGTCAAGGGTCTGCGCTTCGCTCCGATGAACGCGCGAGAACAGCGCGCCTTTGACCGCCGTCCTCGCTCCGTGTGTTGGCCAGCTATGAGAAGAATGTCTTCTTCTCATGTTCCACGAACATGCGCCGAGGCCACGACGAACCAGCCGCGAACGTTGCGCAATCACCCCTCAATCAGCCTTCCTCCGGCTAGGCCGGGCGCCGACGGAACGGCAGCAGAAGTGCTCCCTTCTGCAGTGCGCAACCACCACACATCCAGCGCCCGAGAGACAGACTGATCCGGTTTATCGGCGTACCTTCCCGGTTCCCTTAATCCCTGTTCAGACTGCACTTCGCCCGAGCATTCAATATGCGATGCGCTGGGATTAGCTGGGCCATGTCTCCGCGTACCGGAAGCGATCATTGATTCGGAGGAGGGAAGAAGTCCGGTTCCTGGGCCTGAGAACATACTGGGAGGACCGGAGGAATGGACGACATCGCCAGGGTTAACGCGCCTCTTCCCGCCGCGAACTAGAGCGCGATTGGGAACCTTTATCGGGGTGGAATATCTCGCCTGATCGACTTGGATGGCGGACGCTTTCGGTCGCATGAGGGCACTCTTTCCGCGCCGCCTGGACAGCACCGGAAGGCGCCCGATGCGCGCCCATTGAAGACAGGAACTCACCGCATCTTCAGGACTGCCTCCCACAGACAACGCCGGTCGTTCTGGTTTCCCATCAGGCCTCGTGGAATGATGCGAGACTCGCCTCATGTGGTCGCCTTTGACCGCCTGACGATGTGGAAACGGAGCGAGAAAGAGCAGCCGATATGCAATGATTCAGTCTCGATGGCAGAGCGACTGCGGGAGTACTCAACTCGAGTCGAAGGCAGCGCATATGAAGCTCGAGTCGCTCTCAACCAAGCGTCTACTCGTCGGCTTTCACTCTCGCTCGGCTGCCTTTGCGTAAGGAATTGGGAGCCGGATAGCGCTGTCTTTGGAGCGACCCAACGAAGCACGATTGTGTTTCCGATTACTGATGTGATCAGACAGGCAATCGCGGTGTGATTGACCACCTTATCGGATTGCTTTCGAGCCTGCGCAACCGCTGTGACGAGCCCCCAATTAAATCCGTTTAGCGCACCCTTGAGACGAGCCTCACTCGATTTCCCTTTTAGAGTTCGAACTAATTCGTGACTGAGTCGGTGGCCATCAACCGCGCGACAAGTCTGATGCCATTTCGCACCTCCCTTGTAGCTGGAACCCATCACCGATCAGCCCGCCGAAGAGTTCGCCGAAACCGTGCCTTGTGTCTGTGGAATAGAAGGCATTGTGAACTGCAACTGGAGCCGAACCGTGGTCTGATCGATTTGCTCAACGCACGGCGATGTTGCCGCCAAACGTCGGCGAATCGCTTCGCTCGCCACGCCACAGATGAACGCTCCGTTCAATCTGAAGTCTGTTTTGCAGTGTCACGACCATCGAGCAGTCATGTGGCATTCGAATCTTGTCGCCTTCGGCCGTAGATACCTCTTGCAATCGCTCGGTGATGTTTGTGCGAATCGACCGCTCTTTCGGCGAGCGAAGAGAGCGCTTTCGCAGTCGCATTTGGCAACTCATTCGTCTGCCTAAGCGGGTGTGATGTGCGATGCAATCGACGGGCATTGCTCCTGCAATTGAGAGTCGCTTGCAGTTCGTATAAGTCCGGCAAAGGACGACAACGCACTTACACGTTCAGCAACGCACAGCCACAATTAGACAATGTTGACGCACGCTTGAGCGCATAGGTCATCGAAAAATAATCCGTGAAGTCATGAAACTCGACATCGAATCTGAGTTAGTCTAAAGCGCAGGCTGTGCGAGATACTGCAGCGCTCGTCGTCGGAGCCCAAGCGCATGTTGACCAACTCGAAGGCCCTCTCGGCAGGGCAGGCTCAAACCTACCATTCGCGTGAGTTCGCTTCAGAACAGCAAAACTACTGGAGCCGCGAGCGCCAGACGCACAGTGAGTGGCGCGGTGCGCTTGCCGAGGAGTGGGGCTTGCACGGTGCCGTTCGAGCGGAGCACTTCGCTCGACTCAGCCAGGGCGAGCACCCAGAGACGAGCATGCAACTCGTAAGGCACCAGCCAGCGAGAACCTACGAAAACGAATATGGCAAAGAGATCACCAGCGTAGAACATCGCGCCGGATGGGATGCGACATTCTCAGCACCGAAATCGGTTTCGCTCACGGCGCTTGTCGGCGGTGACGTTCGAGTGCGCGAGGCGCATCGCGGAAGTGTGCGTGTGGCACTCGATGAATTGCAGCGGTATACGCAGGCACGGATCGGCAATATTCATGCGCCGGAGACGACTGGAAAGCTCATTGCCGCCACCTTCGAACACGATACAGCCCGACCCGTAGACGGCTACGCCGCTCCGCAGCTTCACACGCACGCAGTGATCTTCAATGTGACCGAGCGCGATAGCGGCCAGACACGCGCACTTCAGGAGAGGAGCTTGTTTCAGTCCCAGCGGTACGTGACCAGCGTTTACCGCTCCGAGCTTGCCGTGAGGTTGCAGAAGCTTGGTTACGAAATCGAGACCGGTAAACACGGCCAGCCGGAGATTCGGGGATACACGCAGGAGTATCTGGACGCATCGAGCCCCCGGCGCGAGCAGATCAAGGAACACCTGCAAGGGATTGGGAGAGACGGTGCAGGCGCCGCACAGGTTGCCGCGCATCGGACGCGCGACAAGAAGGAAATCCAGTCGCAAGAAGTGGTATTGCAGCGGCACCGCGATTTGTCGGCGCAATTCGGCCACCAGGCCGACCAAGTGGTCGCGCAAGCACGAGAGCGAATTCATCAACACCATCAGCGGCCGGAAAAGACTGCGCAGCATGCTGCCACCTACGCACGCAATCACGTATTCGAGCGCTCGGCTGTTCAAGACGAACGAGCCATTCTCCAGTCCATGCTTGACAGGGGAATGGGACAACTCACATACGGCGATGTGCGCCGGGAATTCACGCAGCGTGTAGCGGCTGGCGATTTTCGCTGCCTTGGGCAGAGAGAAGGCCACGCCGCCCCCCAATACACTACGACGGAGATGGTCCGCATGGAGAGGGAAATCATCGGGTACATGCAGTCCGGCAATGAGCGCAATTACGGTCACCCGATGATGATTTCTCCACCACTTCGGATCAAAATCGAGGACCGGCACCCGGAATTGAGCGCCTCACAGTATCACGCGGTCGATGAGATATTCCTTTCGCGCGAGAAGATTGTCGGCCTTGAAGGCGTGGCCGGCGCAGGCAAAACGACGACCCTCGCCGTAATTCGCGAAGGCGCAGTGGCGGAAGGCTACCGAGTCGAAGGTTTTGCGCCCACTTCGCGCGCTGCACAGAAGTTGGCAGAGGCGGGAATTGAGACATCGACTTTGCAACGGCATCTGGCTCGGGGCGAACAACCGGATACCGGCCAAAAGAGACTTTACGTGCTCGATGAATCGTCTCTCGCTTCCACAAGACAGGTGCACGAATTCATCGAGCGCCTTCAGACGAAAGACAGAGTTTTGCTCGTAGGCGATACGCGCCAGCATGAATCAGTGGAAGCAGGCCGTCCATTCGCACAGCTTCAAGAAGCGGGGATGAAGACGGTCAAGCTGGATCAGATTCTCCGACAGCGAGATCCAGACCTGAAACAAGCCGTGGAGCAATTGGCACGTGGTGAGGTGCGCGCGGCGATCGACAATCTCGACGGACAGCGGCGCGTGCACGAATTCGGCAAACGCGAGGAGCGGATTGCAGCCATCGCCCGCGAGTATGCGCGGTCCCCTGAGAAGACGTTAGTTGTCTCTCCCGATAATCGTTCACGTGTGGAGATCAATCAGCGCATTCATGGCGAGCTGCAATCCCGCGGTTTGGTTAGCCGTAATGAGCGTGCCATTACAACCCTTGTATGCCGCCAGGAGATGACCGGCGCAGATCGGACCTGGTCGGCAAAATATCAAGTCAACGACATTCTGCGGTATTCACGCGCGTCGCGAGAGACAGGCATAGGCAAGGGGGAGTATGCGCGCGTGACGGGGATCGACGCCGAGAAAAATCTGCTGACGGTTGCGCGTGCAGACGGTAGTGAACAGACTTACGATCCGCGCAGGCAGATGGGTGTAACCGTCTATCGGGAGCAGGAGAAGGCGTTCTCTCAGGGCGACCGCATCCAGTTCACCGCGCCTAACCACGAATTGAAGATTGCGAACCGCGAGTTGGGGACAGTGGAGGCAATTGATTGGAGTGGAGCGATGAAGATCAAGCTGGATAACGGCCAGAGAAGAACGCTTGACCCTGAGCGGCATGCCCATTTGGACCATGGCTACGCTGTTACCAGTCACTCCAGCCAAGGACAGACGGCAGATCGCGTACTCATCCATGTAGATACGGAGCTCGCCGCCAAAGATCTGCTCAACAATCGTATGGCCTACGTCGCCGTTTCGCGCGGTCAGTGGGACGCACAGATCTTCACGAATGACCGCAGCGCACTCGCGAACGCGCTTGGCCGGGATATTTCGCACCAGAGCGCATATCAACCTGCGCATGCAATCGCCCCACTTGTGCAGGAGATCGCGAAAACGCAGATACCTGAGCACGACTTGAGCCAAGGTATTGGCATGGGACTCGGAATGTAAGTTCGGCAAGTGAAGCACGATGCACGAATGTTCGCATTCATACAAAGATCGCAGATTCTCGTGAGGAGAATGTTATGCCCGCAGAACTCTTCATCAAGAAGCCAGTTCAAAGCGCAGGCCAAGCCGCTTTGGGATTGGAGCGCCATTATTCAGTAGGTGAGATCGCCGAAAGGTGGGGCTTAAGCGAAAAGACCATCCGCCGCATGTTTGAGAACGAAGAGGGGGTGCTGCAATGGGGCAGCCCGGAAACGCGGCGCAAGCGCGGCTACATAACGTTGCGCATACCTGAAAGCGTCATGCTGCGTGTTCATCGCGAGCGCACGCGGAGAGCAAGCTGAAATTGGGCTATAGAGGCGGAATCGTCGTGCTAGCCAATAAGCTTGCGGACTCCTTGCCGGCGTCCCGGAGCATGGCAACATTAAACTAACCATCTCTGGCACAAACTCCTGCCTTCCCGCTTGAGGAATTGATGCGGCAGCAACATCGTCATTAGGTGTTCATTGATCTTATGGAACACATCGTCATGCGATGGTCGGGCAAGCGCTTCTCCGGGTCAATACCAAAACCTTGTCTTTTTGGCCCACTCGGAACTGGGGTAGCGACTGTGAAGCAAGATGTAGATCTCCCTGCTGCGCTTTGTAGTTCCATCGGCTGAAAAGCGAACCGAGCGCATTGCGAAGTGCAGCGCCTCGGCCGAGCGGTCGTCAGATGGATGGGTCTTTGCCCACTCGATGAGGGTATTCGACAGCCAATCCCCGCAATCACCTAAGTTAGAAATCTGTCGTAACTCACCGGCTACGGTTTCCCTTTGCAGAGGAGAGTAGAACGCGGGATACATCGGCTCCGCAGAGGATGCCTTTTCTACATTTCCTCTATTGCATTCGCTGGGTAGTCCATCTTTGCACCACCAGTTATCGCGGAAGTCATCCGCGAAATCAAAGCGCGTAACCCGCGGCTCTACGCTCGGAATGAATGGCCGTAACCCTGGAAAATGCGCAATTGCGTAGGCTGCCATGAAATGACGTTCGTCATACCCCTTCGCTGCCTGATATTGGACAATGTAAGACTTGAGTTCAGGACGTACGAATTCGGCAATCGGAGCAATTGCGGCTGCCTGATCTACGCGATCAAGGATCACCGCTCTGGACCATACGGCTGGCGCGATTTCCTTCCGGAGGTTATCTGGCAAAGAAGGCGACCGGGCAATCTGAATTAAATCATCGAGTGTTAGTCCCCGATTCAGAATCCGAGCTTCATCCGAATCGATCTGAGGCAGTAAGTGCTGGGGATTCCCAGCCTCAAAAACACCCTTCTCGCATGGTGAACTTCCCGGTTTTTCCGCGTAACAAAACTCGTCCTCTCCATGCGTGTCCATGCCGTTGTCATAGCCGATTGGCTGGAGAGGAAGGAAATGAACAAAATCATCGAGAGCTGCAGCATTGAGAGCCTTCTCAGCCCGAAGAAGGTTCACCGCGGAACGCGGCATTTCGCCGGAGTGCTGTAGTGCGTTTTCAGCCACGCTTGCTGCCACAGCGATCTTGCCCTGCTCATGCAAGATTCTCGCCCGATGGTAGGAGACTGTTGGGTAGGCTGCGGATTCCGGAGAAATGGCTTCGCTGGCCGCAAGGAGTTCTGTAGATTCCGGGTCGCTTCCTTTGGTATCTATGAGGGCCGCGATGAGCCAGGGAAGCGTCTTTGTTTTCTTCCAACGTTCGCGAGCCCACTGCCGCGCATTCGGAGTTTCTGAGCCAACTGTAAATAGCCAATCGACAAGATCCGATTGAGAACGCTTCTCTCGAATCTCTTCGAAGCGCTGGTTTTCCCATTCATTGAGCTTCTTCGGGTACTCAGAAGACCATTGGTTGACCCCAGGAAAATCCGGTGACGCCCCAGAGATTTTGCCCATCAGATATTCGAGATCGATCACATCCTGGCCAAAGTCGGCGCCTGCGTTGCCGAATGCCACTCGCTGGCTCAAGCTGGTGTATTCGACATCGGGATGAAGCCGGAGAGCTATATACTCGCGCAGGCCGCTGATGCTCTTCCTCAGACCGGGCGGACTGGTTTGGCTAGCTGCCTGCGTCAATAGCGCGTCCGCTTCCTCCAACCGCTTGGGATCGACCTGTGTCGTGTCGGCCGGCTCCGCGGCGCGAAGCGCTGCCCGTGCGACTAGGTACGCGCCATACGGTTGCCACGGCGAAGATCCGTCGTGCCCGATGGCTTGGAACTCGGTCATCGCCTGCCTCAGGTCCCCGGAATAAAAGTGCGCGGCAGCAATCTGATAGGCTCGGTCCGCGCGCGCCAGCGCATCGGAGTCGGCCGGAAGGGGCTTCGGAACCTCCGAGTCATCGCCCTTGTTCTTTCGCTGCTCGGCGCAGTTGAAATAAACCTGGTCCTGCGCCGTTACCCACTCCTGGAGTTTGGGACTGGCGCTACCGTATCGTTTGGCGCGATCAGTCAGGGTTCGAATTGCCGTCAGGAATGAATCACTCTGGCAGCGCTCGCCTTCCGTATATTCCCACCAGTCGGATTCAACCGCTGGCGGCGGATCCTTGCGGTATTTTGCGCGCGCCTTTACCCACTGTTGGGCGGGATTGTTTTCTTTGGGCCAGTGCAAGAATTGATTCGGAGGAGTCGGGTGCAAGTCGGAATGATCGAGAAACGATCGCATTTCAGCACTCGAGAGTGGCCTGGTCATTAAGTTTCGGTAGGCCACGACAAGATAATCTTGATTCCAACTCGACTGGATGATGCCGAGTCGTCCCTGCGCAAATGTAGAGATCGGTCGATCGGGAAACCCTGGGTGCACGAAGAGAACAGTCGGCTGGTACGCAGTGTGGCTTTCGGCATTCCAAGGCAGCAGTGCAAGCAGGAGTGCCACCGCGACGATTCGAACACGACGGGCCTTCATGGAAGGTTCCTTTCGAGATTTGACAGTGCAATCGGATTCCAAGCGCCGCGATGGAATACATACAGGCGGGTACCGGTCTCCAGTTTTGGCCATGCTTCGTCCATGGAGACTCCCGCCCTCCCTCGGCATAACGGCTCACGCTTTGGGTAGTTCCACCCGGGCGAATCAGAGGCTGGATGATCGGGTCCCATACGGAAGTACATGGGAACGGCCTCATCGACCGGGAGATCGCCGATCCAGTCGTCATAGGCGCACCAGGATGCTAACGCTGTGATCGAAAGCGGAACATGCGCCGGCAATTGCCTTCGAAGCGTGGACAAGACAGACGAGTAGAATGGCCGCTGCGACTGGCGAGCGTCGAAGTCCACCTGGATCGCATCAGCATCCCGGCGAGTGAGCGAGGCTGCGATGATTTCAGCTAGCTTGTTGGCCAAGGCAGGATCACTCAAGTCCGCAGTGCCGGGATGAGCCTCGATTCGGCTCACAGCAATCAGTCGGGTATGTGGAGTTATTGCCAAAGGTTGGTGGCGCAAGATGACGTGAATACCGTCCTCGATGATAATCGTCTGGTCGAGATAGGCGACGGCGTAGCGTTGAGGGTCAATATCAAGGAAGGACGAAGGGGTCTCCCAAGCCCACAGGGTCGTTCTTGGATAATCATCGAATCCATTCCGTCGAGCGCGATCCGAAGAGATTGGCAGCGCAACCAGGGCAGCGAGCGCGATTCGACTCAGAATGTGTACGCTAGGCATTCTCAGATAATTGTCACTCTTAATGGCCAAATCGAACGGGCAAGTCGCAGTAGGTTTTCAAGATGTGTCCACAGTTCTTCACTCAGTAAATAATCTTCCGACGCCATCTGACTGACCGAGAGGGTGTAAAAGACCCACGCGGACATGGAGAGATAGCCGTTCTACATTAGTCCGCTATCGATTTGTGTTCCGGCAATAGCTGCCATGCCGATTGCACGCTCTTCTCAAGCTGATCTTGGCGCGCGCGAACCCAGGGCGAGTAGTGCTTCTCGGTCACGCGAACGCTGGCGTGGCCGAGAAGGATGGATACCTGATCGATGGGAACGCCGGCCAGTAGCATCTCGACGGCAAAGGTGTCGCGGAACATGTGGCAGTGGCAGCGCTTTGGTGTTCCGTCTGGCTTGCGGAGATCGGCCACTTCGAAAAGTCTGCGATAGGCGCGCTGCCAGTTGGCAACGAACGTCTTAGGCAGACCGTTGCCGGACCAGAAGAAATAATTCGGATTGGGCTTGAGACCGGGCGGGATGGAGCGCAGCAGATCGGCGACGTGGGGCGGCAGCGGCACAAAGACTGGCGTCCCCGTTTTGGCCTGATAGAGCATGAGTTTGTTTTCTACTAGCCGCGCGCATTCAAGCGTTACGGCATCACGGATGCGCAGGCCGCTCCAACGCATCAACTCGGTTAGGGCACAGATGCGGATGCCTCGTTTCTCGGGAGCCCAGGACCGTTCAGCATATTCGCCGAGCCGGTAGGTGGCACCGATAATGCGCTTATATTCGTCGGCAGTGAAATAGTCCGTCGGCACATGCTTGGCAATCACCCGGCCCATAGTTGCGGTGGGATTTTCACGGAGCCAGCCCTGGCGGACGCAATACCAGAAGAAGCCGATCACGCGCTCGAACTTCTTTTTGCGGGCGAGTTCCTTCTCTTTCTTCCAGGTTTGCCGCCATTCGGTGAGGTTGCGCGGATTGAATTCTCGGACGAAGGTGATGCCGGACTCTTCGGCGAACCCGACGAGTTGGACCTGGAAGATGCCCCGCAGCTTTTGAAGGGTAGCAGGAGCCAGACCGCGCGCTTCCGCATCGGCAAGGAACACACCCACGGCTTCCTTCACGGTCGGCATCTTTGCCGGCTTCAGGTCCTCGCCGCTTAGAGCAGAATTCTCGTATTTGCGGGCGAGGAGTTCTGCTTGTTCCCAGGACTTCGTTTTCGCCGAAGTGCGAAAGCGCCCGGTGCGACCGGGAAGGGGGCCGTCAAGCCACATGGGACAGCGGCAGCGGCGATAGGTGGAATCGTCTTTCTTCGCGCAATCGGGGTGATGGCGGGTGTAGACGGACAGCATAATGCCGTCAATCTAGCACGAAAATACGGCTGGTACAATTCTGGTACAGTTTAGCGGTACATTGAGTTTTCCACAACTTAAATAGTTATATTTTCAATCGCTTAAGTTTGGTGGAGGCGGCGGGAGTCGAACCCGCGTCCGAAATCGCTGTCAGCCAGGAGAGTTCATGCTTTGTCCGATTCCTTGTGTTTTCGCTCCCGGCACTCAGAACGGACAAGATGCGCCGAAAGCTAGTCCGATGATCTCGCGCAAGCAACACGGACCGAGAAGCTCACGCCAGCCCACTGTATGACGTCTGCTCACAGCCCGCAGGTAAAGCCGTGGAAGACGGCAGCTTATTTAATTAAGCTGCAAGTGCCAGATTATCGTTGGCAACTTTGTTTTTGCAGGCGATTACAGGTG
>Ga0116129_1001001_pt1 | contig 16156 bp, 11 predicted proteins | sample June2015DPH_17_2_FD_89732 | JGI IMG/M metagenome (GOLD analysis project Ga0116129, IMG submission 89732) | Peatland microbial communities from SPRUCE experiment site at the Marcell Experimental Forest, Minnesota, USA - June2015DPH_17_10 | ecosystem: Environmental > Terrestrial > Soil > Wetlands...
GCTGATGGGTATAGATCGTGTGGCCGCCTTGATCGACCGACTCGATGCTGTAGGGCGTCGGGCGATGACCTTCGGTGGCGATGGCCGCATAGAACGCCGCCATGTCGATGACCCGGGCCGGCTGGGCGCCGAGCACGAACGGGTAATAGGCAACGCATTCACGATAGACCAGCGCATCCATGGTGAGGTCGCAGACGCTGGCGAGACTGCGGCTCGGGTCGCCGTCGATGCCGCCGTCGAGCAGATGCGCGGTGACGAGGTTCTTGGAATTTTCGAGCCCGCGCCGCAGCGTGCTGATGCCGCCGCCACCGCCGCCGTCGTTCTTCGGGCTCCAGTAGTCCTTCTCCCGCGCACTCACCGGGTTGCCGATCGGCGGCAATGTCAGCGGCTGGTCGCGCACCAGCGTGTTGGGCTGCAGACCGTGGAGCAGGGCAGCCAGGTAGGTGAACGGCTTGATAGAGGAGCCCGGTTGCCGCACCGTTTGGGTGACGCGGTTGATCTGGCTCAACGGGTAGGAGAAGCCGCCCGCCATGGCGAGGATGGCGCCGGTCTTGTTGTCGAGCACGACGGCGGCGCCTTGCACGGTCGGGCGCACGCGCAGCTCAGCCCGGGCCCTCCCCTCGCCGACCTTCACGAACACGACGTCGTAAAGGTTGAGGCCGCGCCGGCCGGCGGTGCCGAAGGTCGTCAGCGGCAGCACGCGCCCGTCGGCAAGGCCAATCCGCGTTGCGCCGCCGCTGCGGTCGGTACCCAGCACGATGGCGCTCGACCAGTGCACGTCATAAAGCGGCGGATGGAAGGCTTCGAGAGCCTGTTGCCAAACCGGCTTCAAGTCTGGCTTCGGGTCGGGCTTTGGCCTGGCATTCGGGCCCGGAGCGAGCCCGGGTGCCTCGTTGACGCGGGCGCGCTTGGCGCCCTTGGCGGACCTGGCGCCGGATCCGGCCTGGACGGTGGCAGGCACGTCGGGCGCCACGATGGGCGCCTCTTCTTGCGCGAGACCGGATGAATCGACTGCCGGCTTGAGGTCGAGAGCCGATTGCTTCGCGGCTGCCGCCCTGCTCTCGATGCGCCGCACCGCCTCGCCAAGATTCGCCTCAGGTCCGTGCCACTCGACCCGATTGTTGCGCATCTCGTACTGGGCCAGCCCTTCCTGCAGGGAGGCCTCGGCGGCACGCTGGAGGTCCGGCCTGATGGTGGTGCGCACCGTGGTGGCGGCGGCGGTCAGGGGCCCAACGCCGGGAAGCGTGCGGGCTTCGCGGGTCACATGGTCGAGGAAATAATACCCGCCGTCGCGCTGCTGGACGTGCTCGTAGGTCACCATGCGGGGCAGTGGAATCTTGGCGGCATCGAACGCAGCGGCGCTGGCATCGCCGTCTTCCTGCATCCGGCTCACCACATAGGCAAGGCGGTCGCGGGCGCGGTCGGGATGACGGTCGGGGCTGTAATAGGTCGGCCCCTTGGGAAGGCCGGCCAGCATGGCGCCTTCCGCAAGCGTCAGGGCGGACGCCGGTTTGCCGAAATAGTTTCGCGCGGAGAGTTCGATCCCCCAAGCACCACGGCCCAGATAGATCGAATTGAGATAAAGCTCGAGGATTTCCGGCTTGGAGAGTATGTGCTCGACGCGCGACGCGAGGATGATCTCGCGCATCTTGCGCTCATAGGTCACGTCGTCACCGACCAGCAGGTTCTTGACCACTTGCTGGGTGATGGTCGACCCGCCCTGGGGGCGGCCCGGCCGCGCCAAATTGGCCACCATGGCGCGAATCAAGCCGCGTTCATCGATGCCCTTGTGCTCGTAGAAGCGCTTGTCCTCGGCCGCGATGAAGGCCTGCTGCACATAGAGCGGGATATCCTTGAGCGGCACCCAAACGCGGCGATTGCTCTCGGTGAGGTCGGCGAAACGATCCCCCTTGGCATCGAGCACGCCGCCGGCAACCGCGTTGCGGGCGCCCTTGAGCCGGGCGGGGTCCGGGAGGTCGGCAACCGCGGCGTCGTAGAAGCGGATCACCTCGCCGATATCGATGGACGAATCCGTGACGTCTTCTTTCTTGCAGAACTCCCGGTAGACGGAGATCAGGCTTTCGAATTTCAACCCGTGAAACGCCTTGATTTCCGTCGAAATCGCGCCCGGATCGTCCATCGCGGTCTTGATCAGGTCGTCGAGATCGAGTGATTCGACGTCGAACGCCTTGCGCATATGGTCGCAGCCGTCACGCAGAACCTGCGTGACCTCGGCCTGGTCGCGCACCGGGTCGAATTGCGTCTTGATGTCGTCGGGCCGCGTCGTGACCTGGCTGAGCGTAAGAAACGCCGCCAAAATCTTGATGAGGATTGTGTCCATGCAGGAAGGAAGTCCGTTGTCAGTACAAGACAGCAGCCACCGCGTGGATTGCGTATTCCCAGCACGGCTTTTTTAGGGTCGCGTTCCGGGATTGCGGGCGGCATTCTGCCCCGAGCCCGGCCTTGGTAGCACGTCAATTCAGAAGCGTTCCTTAACCATGTCGCAATACCGGCATCGGGCTATTCCCTCCAAGATACGGCGATACTCATAGCCGATTCCGTTATAGCGCAAAAAATACCGCCCGTTAGATGACATTCGGGCGGCAGCATCATCATTCTATGACGCACCCGGGACGCCGCAAACCGGCCTGCATCGGTTGCGTCCCCATCACGGCAGCAAATGGGAAATAAATCCCTATCGGCAGTCAAAAGCCGGGCCGACCTCCATTTCGGCCTCATGGGTCGCTCACCTCCCCACCTTGCAATTGCGGGTCGGGCGTTGAGCGGAGAACATCGACACCTCCACCGCACGACCGGCGTTTAGTCGCGCGGTGGATAAGCGTGCCGCCGGCCGTCATCGGCCTGCACATCATGGCGGCCGCCAATGGCCGGCGAAACATAGCTTGGGCCGACCGGGACCTTGCCGGCGCCACCCGGGATGTCAAGCATATAGGTCGGCTGGCAAAGGCCCGACACGCGGCCGCGCAGTTCACGCATCAGAGCCTGGCCCTCCGCGATCGACGCCCGCAAATGGCTGGTCCCGGGCGCCAGATCGGCGTGATGCAGGTAATAGGGCTTGATCCGGCATTCGACGAACGCCCGCATCAGCGCCGACAGGGTCTCGACATCATCGTTGACGCCCTTGAGCAGCACCGATTGGCTCAGCATCGGGATGCCGGCGTCGATGATGCGGGCGCAAGCGGCGCGCGCCGCTGCCGTCAACTCGACAGGATGATTGGCGTGGAGCGCCACGTAGGTCGCTTTGCCGGGCCCCTTGAGGGCCGCAATCATGTCGGCGGTGACGCGTTCGGGCGCGACCGCCGGCACGCGGGTGTGGATGCGGATGATCTTGACGTGGTCGATCGCCGCAAGCGCCCGCACCGCGGCACGCAGCCTGGGCGGTGGCAGCACCAGCGGGTCGCCGCCCGTCAGGATGACCTCCCAGATGCCCGGCCGGTCCCTGATATACGCATAGGCGGCGGCGCGCGCCTGCGCGGTAAGCCCCGGCCGCCGGCCCGGCCCCACCATTTCGCGGCGAAAACAGAACCGGCAATAGACCGGGCAGGTATGCACCAGTTTGAGCAAGACCCGATCGGGGTAACGGTGCACGATGCCTTCGACCGGGCTGAACGCGTCATCGCCGATCGGATCGGCGCGCTCGCCCGGCCGCACCTCAAGCTCGGCCGCATCCGGGACGAATTGACGCGCTATCGGGTCGTCTGGATCGGCGGGATCGATCAGCGCCGCCATGGCGGGCGTGATGGCGACGGCATAGCGCGCCGCGACCTGTTCCAGCGCGGCGATATCGCCAGCGCCGCGGCCGGCCGCAACCAGTCCGGCGTCCCGCAATTGCGCGATACTGCGCAAGGTCCTCATCGTTATTTGACCCTTCCGGCGCACACCATCCCGTTCGGTGCGACCGCCTTTTTTACTGCGTGTCGGGGCAAGCCGTCACGTTGCCGACCGAGGCTCCGATTTCGGATACGTGATCAGAATCAAAACCACAATGCACACCGCCATGATGGCCGATGAGTTGATCGTGCCGAGATCGAGACCGCCGGCATCACGAGGCTTGGTCAGGAGATCGCCAAGCGTCGCGCCCAGCGGCCGGGTGAGAATGAACGCGGCCCAGAACAGCAATGTGCGCGACACGTTCGAATAGAAATAGGCGAGCGCGATCAGCGCCAAGACGCCGGCAAAAACAAGCGCGCCCCCTTCGAATCCGATTCCGAAACTGTCGGCAAGGAAATCGCCAAGCGCAGTGCCGAGCGTGTTGGAGAACAGGATCGTGACCCAATAGAATATCTCGGCCTTGCGGCTGGTGATGTTGTCGACCGAAACGGACCCGGTCGTGGCACGCCACAGCGCGAGAACGAGCAACACCATCGTGAATAAAAGCAGCGATGCTTTGGGGTAGCCAAGCGCGAGGGTCCGATCCAGGTAATCCGACAGCGTCGTCCCGGCCGTGGTGGTTGCAACGATCACGGCCCAATACAGGAATGGATGATATTTGGTGGATGCGACTTGAGCCGAAAGTGTCACGATGAAAATCGCGAAAAAGATCACCGTACTGGTCGCATAACCCAGATCGAGCGTCATCGACAATGCGTCGCCGCCGGTTTCGCCCAGGGTCGTTGCAAGGATTTTGATGACCCAGAAAGCGAGGGTGACCAGGGGGACCTTGTTCATCGCGTGCATGTCACGGACCTGATTTCGGACCTTGTTTCAGATTTGCCGGAATGACAGTTCAGGCAATGGGTGAATATCAGCAACACTTGGTGTTGACCTAATCCGATTCCGGAGGAGCTTCCGGCAAAGGCGTCGGAATCACCTGGTCGATCCGCGACGCCCCGCTCGCCAGCATCGCCAGCCGGTCGAAGCCGAGCGCGCAACCCGACGCCGCCGGCATATAAGCGAGCGCCGCCAGGAAGTCCTCGTCTATAGGATAGCGCTCGCCGTAAAGCCGCTGCTTGGTTGCCATTTCGGCCTCAAGGCGCGCACGCTGCAGGACCGGGTCGGTCAGTTCGCCGAACCCGTTGGCGAGTTCGACGCCGCATATGAACAGCTCGAATCGCTCGGCGACACGCGGGTCCGTCGGCGTGGGCCGCGCCAGCGCCGCCTCGACGGCGGGATACTCGGTCAGGATGGTGGCGCGGCCATTGCCGAGCTGCGGTTCGATGCGCTCCACCAGCACACGGCTGAAAATATCGCTCCAACTGTCGTCGGGGCCAAGCCTGATGCCGGCGGCGCTTGCCTGCGCGGCGAATCCGTCGCGGTCGGACCCGCCATCATGCAGCGTCGCCAAAATATCGATGCCGGCATAGCGGGCGAATGCTGCCGCGACCGTGATCCGTTCCGGCGCCGCCCGCGGATCGGCGCTGCGGCCCCGAAACGAAAAGCTGTTTGCGCCGGCAGTCGCCGCGGCCAGCCCCACCAAGGCTGCGCAATCCTCCATCAGGGCGGTGTAGGGCTCACGCGCCCGGTACCATTCCAGCATGGTGAATTCCGGGTGGTGCAAGGCGCCGCGCTCGCGGTTGCGGAACACCCGGGCGAACTCAAAAATCCGCTGCTCGCCGGCTGCCAACAGCTTCTTGCAGGCGAATTCCGGCGAGGTGCGCAGGTAAAACGGCGCCCGCGCCCCATCAGGCGCCACCAGTTCGGTCGCAAAGGCATGGAGATGGGCTTCGTTGCCGGGCGAGCGCTGCAGGATCGCGGTCTCGACCTCGACGAAGTCGCGCTCCTCCAGGTGGCGGCGCAACGCTGCCAGGATGCTCCGCCGCGCCCGCAGGAACGACTGGCGGTCGGCATGGATGTCGGGCATCCACCACGGCGGGGATTGCGGCATGGCCAACTCCTAGACGCCGGGCGCGCCGAAAATGCTGGCGCGGGGGCGCAGGATCAGTATGTTGCGGGCCACGAATCCGGCCGCGGGTGCCAGTTGGAGTGCGCATTTGGCCGCCCGGCCCATTTCCGATCGAAGGATTGTACCCGTGAAAGTCATCGCCAGCTCGCTCCGCAAGGGAAACATGGTCGAACTCGACGGCAGGCTCTACGTGGTCCTGACGGCCGAGAACATCCACCCCGGCAAAGGCGTGCCGGTGACCCAGCTCGATATGCGCCGGCTCAGCGACGGCGTGAAGTCCTCCCAGCGTTACAAGACCACCGACCAGGTCGAGCGCGCCCACGTGGAGGACCGCCAATACCAGTTCCTCTACCAGGACGGCGACGGTTTCCATTTCATGAATATGGAAAACTATGACCAGATCGCCGTGCCGGAAGATATCGTCGGCGACCAGGCCGCATATTTGCAGCCGGAAATGAAGGTGCGCCTGAGCATGCACGATGTCACCCCGGTGGCGATCGAGTTGCCGCAGCGGGTGACGCTCGAGGTCACCGAAACCGAGCCTACCACCAAGGGCCAGACCGCATCGTCCTCCTATAAGCCGGCGGTGCTTTCCAACGGCGTCCGCACCACGGTGCCGCCGCATATCGCGCCCGGCGCCCGGATCGTGGTTTCGACCGAGGATGGCTCCTACGTGGAACGCGCCAAGGACTGAGCGGCGTCAGCCGCCTCGGCCGATTTGATTCCGCCCGATCCTACCGCGCTGCAGCGTAGTTTTGCGGGGCGCGGTCGGATGAGCGCTTTTCGTTATTTTCATAAATCTGTTCTACCCACACGATTACATCGGGCAGAATGGCCGGCGGGGCACCCTGCGTCCTGATTGGGATCGGTCATGGGGGTAGCGACATGAAAATGATTCGTCTGGCGTTCTCGGTCCGTTTCATAATCTATACGCTGAGCGTCCTGTTCACGGTTGCGCTGCTCGTCACCGTCATCGCGCATCCGCGCGCGTTCAACATCGCGGCCCTCCCGCTGGCCTTGTTCGCGTGGCTTTCGATCCTCGGCACCCACGATCTGTTCCAGACCCGCCATGCGGTGCTGCGCAACTATCCGATCTCGGCGCATCTGCGCTTCCTGCTCGAAGAAATGCGACCCGAGATGCGGCAGTATTTCTTCGAAGGCGAAAAGGACGGCGCCCCGTTCAGTCGCGACAAGCGGGCGGTGGTCTACCAGCGTGCCAAGATGGTGCTCGACAAGCGCCCGTTCGGCACCCAGTACGACGTCTATGCGGAGGGGTTCGAATGGCTTCGCCATTCCATGCAACCGCGCCCGCTGGTGGAAGAACCGTTCCGCATCACCATTGGGGGACCGGACTGCGCCAAGCCCTACAACGCCTCGGTTTTCAACATCTCGGCCATGAGTTTCGGGGCGCTCAGCCCGAACGCCATCCGGGCCCTCAACAAAGGCGCCAAGGTCGGCAATTTCGCCCACGACACCGGCGAGGGCGGTTTCAGCCCCTATCATGCGGAGAATGGCGGCGACATCATCTGGGAGATCGGCTCGGGCTATTTCGGCGCGCGTAATCCGGACGGCACCTTCTCGGCCCAGCGCTTCGGCGAAACCGCCGCACGCGATCAGATCAAGATGGTCGAGTTGAAGATCAGCCAGGGCGCCAAGCCCGGCCATGGCGGCGTGCTGCCGGCCGCCAAGGTGTCCGAAGAGATTTCGCTCACCCGTGGTGTGCCGATGGGGCTCGACTGTATCTCGCCATCCGGCCATTCGGTGTTTTCGACACCGGTCGAAATGATGCAATTCATCGCCGAGATGCGCCGGTTGTCGGGCGGCAAGCCGGCCGGGTTCAAGCTCTGCATCGGGCATCCCTGGGAGTTCCTCGCGGTCTGCAAGGCGATGCTGGAGACCGGCATCTATCCCGACTTCATCGTGGTCGACGGCAAGGAAGGCGGCACCGGCGCGGCGCCGCTCGAATTCCTCGATCATCTCGGCATGCCGATGCGCGAGGGATTGAGTTTTGTCCACAACGCCCTGATCGGCATCAATGCCCGCAACCGCATCAAGCTCGGCGCCAGCGGCAAGATCGTGTCGGCCTTCGATATCGCCCGCGCCATGGCGCTGGGCGCCGACTGGTGCAATGCGGCGCGCGGCTTCATGTTCGCGCTCGGCTGCATCCAGTCGCAGAGCTGCCATACCGATCAGTGCCCGGTCGGCGTCACCACCCAGGACCCGACCCGCCAGCGCGCCCTCGTGGTCGACGACAAATGGGTGCGGGTAAAGAACTTCCATGCCGCGACGCTGCACGCGCTCAAGGAACTCGTCGCCGCCTCAGGGCTCGATCATCCCAACGAATTCATGCCGGCCCACTTTTCACGGCGGTTGTCGGCACGTGATGTGGCGACCTACGACCAGCTCTACCCGACCTTGCGGCCCGGCGAATTGATCGACGGCACCGACGATCCGCGCTTTCGCGACGCCTGGAAGCTCGCAAGTGCCAGGAGCTTCCGCATCGCGGCGTGATCTTCATTCAACGCTATCTGCAGCGGTATCCCGCTTCGTCAGGTCCCGACCCGCAGCGGCGCGTTGAGCTTGCGCAGCGCCGCGATCGCCGATAGCGCCGTGATGCGGCCGGTCTTGGGATTTTCCGACGGGATGTTCTCGATGGCGAGGGTGAATCGCGCCGAATCCGCATCGACCTCGATGGAGTGACAGTTTCGCGTCACCGCCGGGTCGGCCCAGATTTCGATCGTGGTGCGGTCGGGGCCGATCCCGGCGAGCGATAGCGCCGCCGCCACATTGACGTTTTCCGGAAAGCCCGCCGCGGCCTCCCGCGCGGTGCCGGAAAACACCAGCTTGGCGGTATTGAGCCCCTCGACCGAAATGGCGTGCTTGACCAGATAAGGCGCGCCGTGCAGGCCGCGCGGCGGCTTGCGGGTGGTCATCCTCACCGACTGGATCGTGCCCTCGGCCGCGGCCGTGACCGCATCGAGGCCGAGCAGCGCGCCGGTCGGCACCGTGATCTGGCCGCCGTGCTGCCGGGCCAGTTCGATCAGGTGCGGCCGCGGCAGCAAGGCCCCGGCGCTGAGCACCATGACGCGCTTTCCCGCCGTCAGCATCGGGACGCAAATCTGTTCCAGGATGGCGGCCGGCGCACATTCGACCGCAAGATCGGCATGGCGGGGAAATTCCTCGATCTCCACCAGCGGGCATGCGATCTTCGCGGCGTCGAGCCACGCCTGCGCCTTGGCACGGTCGCGCGCCGCCGCGCAGGCGAGCACAAGGCCCGGCATCCCGTCGGCAAGCCGCCTCGCGACGGCGCGCCCAATGGCGCCGAGACCCGCTATCGCGACCCTGATGTCACTCATCGCGTCCACCTCCTTGATGACGCGCTGCATACGCTTGCGAATTCCGAGCGGCAAGGGTGACCACAGCCCAACGCGATTTTGGCAAACAAAAAAAGGCAAATAAACCAACATCCATGGCGGCTTAGTGCCTCTATGCCGGTCGAATGGGTACTGCGCTCGCGACCTGACGCACCTGCTCTGCGAGAGCGTCGCGGAGCCGGGCCGCCGCGCTGTCGGTCAGCGCCCCGACCGGAGAATGGCCGCCGCCGCAGCAAGCCGCGCCTTGACCTCCCTCCCGGCATCCCCAATGCTGCCAGGCAAATCGTGGAGGAAATCATGCTCAGGGCGTTCGGCGTCATCGCCGCGGCCGCGTTCGGCTTTGCCGGCGTCACGGCGGCTTCGGCCCAGACCTATCCCAACCGGCCGATCACCATGATCATCCCGTTTGCGGCCGGCGGCCCAACCGACGTGCTGGGTCGCCTCGTCGGGCAACGCGTCGGCGAAGTGCTGGCGCAGCAGGTCATCATCGAGAATGTGGGCGGGGCCGGCGGCATGACGGGAGTGCTGCGCGTCGCCCAGGCGGCGCCCGACGGCTACACTGTCGCGCTCGGCACCGTCGGCACCCATGCGCAGAACCAGACCCTTTACAAACATCCGCTCTACAATGCGGCGTTCGACTTCACCCCGGTGGCCTTGATTGCCGAAGTTCCGATCGTGTTGATCGTGCGCAAGGAGCTGCCGGTCAACAACCTCAAGGAGTTCATCGCATACGCGAAGAAGAACCAGGACAAGATGAGCTATGGCTCGGCCGGGACCGGCTCGGCCACCCATCTTGGCTGCGTCGTGCTCGATGCCGTGATGGGGACCCACATCACGCATGTGCCCTATCGCGGCACCGGGCCCGCCATGGGCGACCTCCAGGCCGGGCGCATCGATTATATCTGCGAAATCGCTACCTCCGCGAAGGCGCAGATCGACGGCGGCACCGTGAGGGCGATCGCCCTGATGAACACGTCGCGTTCGCCGGCGCTGCCTGAGGTCCCGACCGCGTCGGAGCAGGGCGTGCCGAACGTCGAGGCCTATACGTGGAACGCGATCTTCCTGCCCAAAGACGCACCGGCGGCGATCGTCTCCAAGCTCCATGACGCTATCCTGCAGGCCATGCACACCACGCTCGTCAAGACCCGCCTGGAAGGCCTCGGTGCCCAGATCGTCTCCGACGAGCGCGCCACGCCCGAATACCTTGCCAGCTTCGTCAGGAGCGAGATCGAGAAATGGGCGGTGCCGATCAAGGCGAGCGGCGCGATGGCGGATTGAGAATGCGGTATTCGGTATCAGGAGAATAGAAGCCTCGGCCCGCATGCAGTAGAGTGATCGCCCCATCAAAGCGTCGTCCCACACTGACCGACGCCGTTATTCGATTTGGGAAGGATCGACCATGGACGCCGTAACTCCCGCCAGAACGCCGGCTCCCGTTGCCCGTCGCCCCTGGTACACCGTCCTCTACGTGCAGGTGCTGATTGCCATCGCGGTCGGCGTCGCCCTCGGACACTTCTATCCCAAGATCGCGGTCGAGATGAAACCGCTGGGCGACGCCTTCATCGCGCTGATCCGGATGATGATCGCTCCCGTCATTTTCTGCACTGTCGTGCACGGCATCGCCTCCATGGGCGATCTCAAGCGGGTCGGCCGCATCGGGTTGAAGACACTGCTTTACTTCGAAGTAGTCTCGACCTTCGCGCTGGCCATCGGTCTCATCATCGGCGAACTCGTCCATCCCGGCAGCGGCTTCAATATCGATCCCTCAACGCTCGATCCGAAGGCGGTCTCGAGCTATGTGACCCGGGCCAAGGAGGACAGCCTCGTCGCCCATCTGTTGGGGATTATCCCGGATTCGTATTTCGCGGCGCTTGCCCGCGGCGATCTCCTGCAGATCCTGCTGATCTCCATCCTGTCGGGGTTTGCCATTTCCCAAATGGGCCAGCTTGGCCAGAAGATCACCGGCGCCATCGACGTGGCGGCGAAGATGTTCTTCGGCATCATCCGCATCATCGTGCGGGTCGCCCCGATCGGTGCGTTCGGCGCGATGGCGTTCACCATCGGGGCTTACGGCATCGGTTCGCTGGCGAACCTGGCAGCACTGATCGCCACCTTCTATGCCGCCAGCCTGCTGTTCGTGCTGGTGGTGTTGGGCACGATCGCGCATTTTGCCGGATTTTCGATCCTGCGCTTCATCGGCTATATCAAGGATGAGCTGCTGATCGTGCTTGGCACCAGTTCGTCGGAAACGGTGCTGCCCCACATGATGCAGAAGATGGAGCGGCTCGGCGCGTCGAAGTCCGTGGTCGGCCTCGTCATCCCGACCGGCTACAGCTTCAATCTCGACGGCACCAATATCTACATGACGCTGGCGACGCTGTTCCTCGCCCAGGCCACCAACACGCCACTCACCGTCAGTCAGGAGCTCGGCATCCTGGTCATCGCCATGATCACCTCCAAGGGTGCCTCGGGGGTGACGGGCGCCGGTTTCGTGACGCTCGCCGCGACGCTTGCCATCGTGCCGGACATTCCGATCCAGTCGTTGGCGCTCCTCCTCGGCATCGACAAGTTCATGAGCGAATGCCGGGCGCTGACCAACCTGGTCGGCAACGGCGTCGCCACCATAGTCATCAGCCGCTCCGAGGGTGAACTCGACGTCGACAAGCTGCACGAGGCGATGGCGAACCCGATCGCGTTCGGCGAGGAGATGGAAGCCCTGCCGGTGTAGTCGGTGTAGGGTGGGCAAAGCGAAGCGAGCCCACATTGACAAGCACGCGGGCACGCGGAGCTTGTCATCGGGCCGGCCGAAGGCCGGACCCGTTGGCTTTACCCACCCTACGGGCTTGTCGAATTTGGGCTCGGTCTACGTTACGACGCAACCTGCGGCGGCATGGTGAGGAACGCCTGCATGACGTGCCACGCCATGTGCCGGTTGTTGGCGCTGCCGACGCTGTGGGCGACATTCGGCAGGATCACGAACTGGCGGTCGCCATTGGGAAGCTGCCGGTAGAAATCGAGCAGGTCCTCGTTGGTCGAGATGCCGTCATGGTCACCGCGCATAATCAGCACCGGGCAAACCACCTTGGTGGGATCGACCAGCGGCAGCTTCGAGGTCATGTCCAGGTAAGTGCCGGTCGGCACCTGGTCGCCGTATTGCATCTCGAAGTCGGCGAGCGCCTTGGCCACCGCGGGATCGTAGCTCGCTGGCAGCCCGTCGCGGGTGAAGATCGATTCGATCATGGCGCGATCGTGCAGGCGGGTGTTGTGGGTCTTGTAGTATTCGAGCTGCTTGGCGCGCTGCTGCAGGGTCGGGGCGTTCTCGCCCTTGTAGGTATAGGCGGAAAGCACCAGGCGGTCGATCCATTGCGGCTGCGCCTGGGCTAAGGCACTGGCCCGGATGCCGCCCGAGGACGTGCCGTAAAAGTGGAACTTGGCCCGCTCGGTCTCCTTGGCGACGATCGGGACCGCGGCCTTGAGATCCTCGACGCCGCTCGCGATGTCGGAATTGCCCGACGTGCGGGATGACTTGCCGTACCCTTCATGGTCCATGGTCCACACGTCGTAGCCGAGCCGGGCGAACACGTTCATCATGGAGTATTCGCCCTTGCCGGGCACATGGAGGTCGTAGCTCGATTGCGCACCGTTGGAGGAGCCGTGCACCAGAAACAGCGGCGGCTTGGACCGCTCGCCGGCCACCGGCGCACCGATCCGCTTGCGGTACATGGCGAGCGACACGTCGCCCTTCTTGGCGGTGTATTCAGCAGTCCAGAACTCCGCGCCGGCCTCAGCGGCGACGGGCACTTGGGCAGGTGCCTGGGCTTGGGCGGTCGTGCCCGCCAGCAGGCTGGTGGCGAGGCCCGCACCGGCCGCTTTGATCACGTCGCGTCGCACCATCGATATGTCCGAATTCATCAATGCCTCCCGTACAGTCCGGCCGCATCATCCCGGCGGCTCTCAACGATTCTACCAGATCGAAACGATTTCCGGCACCCGTGTTGCCAACCATCACGGCCCGATGACGCCTCAAGACGACGCGTTCACGATGGCGCCGCCGCGACGTCGGCCAGCGAAAACCCGGCGACGCGCTTGTAGTTCTCCGACAGCGCCCGCAGCTCGTCCTGGGTGATGTATTTGTCGAGGCTGTCGAACGGCCGGTCGCCGACCAGTTCCTCGACCTTGATATTGATGAAATCCGGCGGATATTCGCGGTTGGTCCGCACCACTTTGGAGGCCGCGGCAAGCCGTTTTGCCTCATAGTCCTTGAGTGCCTCGCGCGGGTCCGCGTGGCTTGCGAGGCAGTTCGCGAGGGTGCGGGCGTCCATCGCACCCTGGGCGGCGCCGTTGGAGCCGCGCGGATACATCGGATGGGCGGCGTCGCCCGCAAGCGTCACCCGGCCGAACGTCCAGCGGTCGACCGGATCCTTGTCCACCATGGGGTATTCGAGGATCTGGTCGGCGGTGCGGATCAACTCGGCCACGTCCAGCCAATCGAAGCGCCAATTCTGGTAGATCGGGTAGAAATCCGTGAGCTTGCCGGACTGGTTCCAGTCGTTCTGCTCGAAGGTGTCCTGTTTGATCTCGGCCATCCAATTGATGAGCTGATTGCCGTCGCCATCGACGTCGTCGATGATCGGATAAATGACCATCTTGCCGGTCAGGATAGACCCGGTGCGGGTGTAGCTTCGGCCCGTCAGGAAGGGCTTGCGGCGGGTGATGCCGCGCCAGGTGTTGATGCCCGCGAAGGCCACCGCGTCGTTAGGGTAGAACTGCTTGCGCAACGTCGAATTGATGCCGTCACAGGCGATCACCACATCGGCGCGGACCGGCTCGAGGGAACGGCCGGAGCCGGGCTCGCGGAAATAGGCGGTTGCGCCGGCGTCATCCTGGTCCACCCGGACGCATTCATGGCCGGTGCGAATGGCGTCGGCGCCAAGGCGCTCGATCGCGGCGCGATACAGGATCATGTGCAGGCGGCCGCGATGGATGCTGACCTCCGGGTAGTCGTAGCCGGAATATCGGCCGCGGTCTTCCCGGTAGATAAGCTGTCCGAATCGGTTGAAGAAGCAGCTCTCGCGGATCACCACCCCGGCCTGGGTCAGCTCATCCTGAACGCCTAGCGCAGCAAATTCCCGCATCGCATGGGGTAGCAGCGTGATGCCGACACCGAGCGCCCGGATCTCCGGCGCGCGCTCAAAAACACGTGCCGGGATTCCGCGCTCGTGCAAGCCCATGGCGAGCGACAATCCTGCGATTCCGCCCCCGATGATGGTAACCGTCATGATGAAACGCGATCTCCCTCGGCAGATGCCAGCCCCGTACCCGTGGGGTTTCCTTAACCTAATCCGAGGCGGAGTTCACCCCGGCGGCTTGGAACGGTCAAGGCCGCCGGCCGCCATCCTCAGGCATCATGATGCGCCCCTTGATGCGCCCCTTGGCGTGCTTGTTGCAAGCCTGTAAGAGCAGCTTCGGCCGGATGAGCAGCCGCAGACGCGACCAAATGTCCGTCCGCGCGAATGTCCTTTCGTGCCGGCGGGCGCCCGCGCTAGACTTTTCGCATGAATGAATTTTCCGGAGCACGTATGTATGGCGGCCTTCAATCGTTCGCCAAATCCTTCGATGAAAAGGTCGGATGGGGGCGGGTAGGAGTCGTCATCAGCATCACCATTATTGGCGTGGCCGCGGTGGTGCTTCACAAAATGCTGCGCGAAATCAATTTCGACGACGTGGTGGACGCCGTCCAGGCGGTCGAGAAACACGACGTCGCGATGGCCGCGGTCTTCGTCGTGGCCGGGTATTTCACCTTGACGCTTTACGACCTGTTCGCGCTGCGCACCATCGGCCATGCGGATGTGCCCTACCGGATCGCGGCGCTGGCGGGATTCACCAGCTACGCGATCGGCCACAACGTGGGCGCCAGTGCTTTCACCGGCGGTGCGGTGCGCTACCGCATCTATTCGGCCCACCGCCTGTCCGTCATCGACGTCGCCAAGGTCTGTTTCATCGCCGGGCTGACATTCTGGCTCGGCAACGCCACGGTACTGGGTCTTGGGGTCGCGATCGCGCCGCAGGCGGCATCGGCGATCGACCAGTTGCCGCCGCTGGTCAATCGCATCTTGGCATTCGTCATCCTCGGCGTATTGGCCACCTACGTGGCGTGGGTATGGAAAACGCCGCGCGTGGTCGGCCGGCATAATTGGCTGGTCACGTTGCCGAACGGGCCGTTGACGTTGGTGCAGATCGCGGTCGGCATCATCGATCTCGGCTGCTGCGCCGGCGCCATGTATATGCTGGTGCCTGACGAGCCCTATATCGGCTTCGTCACCCTGGCGGTGATCTTCGTCGCCTCGACACTGCTCGGTTTCGCCAGCCATTCCCCGGGGGGGCTGGGGGTATTTGACGCCGCCATGCTGGTCGCGTTGTGGCAATTCGACACCGAGGATCTGGTGGCCGGCCTGCTGCTGTTCCGGCTGCTTTATTATCTGGTGCCGTTCGCGATCTCCCTTGCGATCCTGGGGGGCCGGGAGCTATTGCTGAGCACACGCGCCGCCCGCCAGGCGAGGCGCCAAAACGACCTCGGCGGTCCGGGCGGAGCATCGCCGCCGCCTTCATAGACCTTCATAGAATTGTCATCGTCCGGTCATCGCATATATCCATTCGGCGCCCAAGTGGCGATTGCCCCCTGATCGCGCTAGAACAGGCGGGAACCAGGTCGTGATGCGATCCGATGGCGGTCCAGGAACACCGACGCGATGAGTATTTGCCGGGCGGCCTGCTGCGCCGGCTCGCCCAGGCGCGCCCCGCGCTGCTCATCGCCGCGGTCATCTTCGCCGGGCTGGTGCAATTCGCCGGCCTCGCCGTGACGCCGGCGATCATCGGCTTTGCCGCCATCGCGCTCGCCGCGCTGGTGCGGGAGGCCGCC
>Ga0116129_1001002_pt1 | contig 16155 bp, 12 predicted proteins | sample June2015DPH_17_2_FD_89732 | JGI IMG/M metagenome (GOLD analysis project Ga0116129, IMG submission 89732) | Peatland microbial communities from SPRUCE experiment site at the Marcell Experimental Forest, Minnesota, USA - June2015DPH_17_10 | ecosystem: Environmental > Terrestrial > Soil > Wetlands...
ACCCAGCATCTTGCCTCCTGCACTCGCGTTTCACGCGGCATTCTGCAATCGATATTCGTGGTTCGCAAATCCCTATTCTTCCGGCGGGACATCGAAATTTACCAGATTCCCCTGGAATCCGCGAGTCTTCCACGCGCCGTAGGCGATGCCGACGGCCATCCATATGGAGCCGACAATCAGCGCCAAATTCGAAAGATGAATCCAAATGAACAGGCAAATGATGAAGCCCAGGACAGGCGGAACCAACTGCCCGAGGGTACGGTCTTCCCCGCGAATGTAGTAGTGCGTTAGCGAAGCCAGATTGACGCCCATGAATGCGATCAGCGCGCCGAAATTCAGCAACTCCGCGCCATTGTCATAGGTAATTAGAAAAGCACCGGCGAGCGCAATCGCTCCGACGAAAAGCACATTGTTGGCGGGAATGCGCGTGCGGGGATGGATTGCTCCGAAAAACTTTTTGGGAATCGCATCGCTGCGCCCCATGCCGTAGAGCAGACGAGCTGCGCCTAGTTGCGAGCCCATGCCGGATCCGACGGTCGCGATTAACAGCGTCAGGCTGATGGCTTTCGTCATCAGCGGACCACCGGCGATGGCCGCAACATGGCTGAACGCGTTCTCCACTTCGCTGGCGGAGAATATGTACTGCGGACTCAACAACTGCGCGCCGTAAACTTCCGCGGCAGCCAGAAACCCTGTAACAACACAGACGAGCACCGTCGCGAGAAAAATGTTCCGCTTGGGATTTTCCACTTCTTCGGAGAGAGTTGAAATGCCATCGAAACCGATGTAAGTAAGCACCGCAACCGACGTACCATGGAACACGCGGTTGATGGTGAAAGTTTGCGGGTTATAAAACGGCCGCAGAAAATATGCCTCGGGAAATTGCGGCAGATGAAAAATATAGCGGACGGTATACCAGAAAAACGCGAGAATTACGGCTCCCATAATCGCGCACAAAGTCTTGTTAATGCGGGCGGAGGTCTGCACGCCGCGCAGGTTCAGGGCGGTAAACAGTCCGGCGAAGAATATCGGCCAAATCAAGCCAGGATAAGGAATTTGATATTGCGTTCCACTTAACAGGTCGGCCATTGCCTTGGCGCACCATATGGTGCAGATCAGTGGATTGAGAATGTAATCCATCGTCATGCTCCAGCCGGTGACGTAGCCAAGGGAGGGATGGAGCTCACGGCCAACGTAGGTATACGCCGAACCCGCGCTCGGATAGACGCGCGCCATGCGGCCATAACTCATCGCGGTGAAAACCATGGCGACCATGGCGATGAGGATCGATGTAACCACATGTCCCTGGCCGGCATTACTGAAAACGCCGTAGGCCGGCATGGGGGCGGTGGGCTGGATGACGATGATGCCGTAAAGAATGAGATCCCAAAGCGTAAGGGTGCGGCGCAAACGCGGCGCGGAGGATGCAGCAGCGGTCGAAGTGGGTTCCATGAGTCCGCCTATTGGATTATGCGGAGGCAAGGAATGTCAATATTAAAACGATTCTGTAGAGTTTCGACGCCGAGCCGAAACCTTTTACAGCGGCTTCTCCAGAATCTGGCCAACCGTCCCATGCATGAGGTCGTAGCTCGCACCCTGCGGATGACGAAGTCCGAACACTTGGGCAGTATGTCCCGGCGCCTCGCAGGTCGCCCATGCACATAATTGAAAAACAGGACTCGATTCCAGAACTCGCCGTGTTCCTTAAAAGCGAAATAGTTCTTGATTTGCGTGAAAAATGCAATGCGCCTTGCGCCCCTTATAACATCCTCGAGGATTCCGACAGTGAAGCCGTCGGTATCCAGTTCACCATTGTCCTTATAGTGCGAATATCCAACTATGCAGACTCGTCGGCCTTCTATCCCCTTACCGTAGTTGGAACCGCACCACGGAATATGCTGGATGTCCCTCATACCTATCCTTGCGCTTCGGCCCACGCGGCAGATCGTCGGGTGCCACTATCGGTCATCCGGCCCGTAGTCGAACCGATATCCCCGCGGCTCGTTTCCCGACATCTGCCGCGTGTTGTATTCCAGTAAATAATTTACGTGCGCGTCGTCGAGCGGGAATGACTGTTTCGGAGCGTAGGGATAATCGCTCATGCTGAGGAAAGGCAGTGGTGCGACGAAGTTGCCTTCGGCAGCGTAGAAGTCCATATCTTTCTCGTAGCCGTTGGCTGCGAAGAAATAATCGCGCACCCAGCCTTGCGGCAGGTTTGGCAATGTTGAGGGATCGAAGTCGAGGCGAACTTCATCCCCTGAGCCGAACACCACCTGCTTGTCATCAACCGCAGTCAACAGCGGCAATACATTGCCATAGCGCGTGTAACTACCTGCGGGCCGTGTGTATGGCCCGGTTGCACTGATTTTTTCGTAGATATATTGCACGTTGCCCGGCGGCGTGCCTTCGATCTTTAGCGGAAATCCGTGGAATTGCAGATCGGCATGCGTTAGTGGAATTTGCGATAGACGTACGTTCTGATTGTTGTCTTTGGCTCCGACATTCTGAGGCGTACGACTCACGAGAATATCGTCCCAATAAATTTGCAAGTTGGTGGTAATGCGAATTTTCCGCGTGCCAACCGGCAGCTTGCCGGTGAGATCGGCGGTCATGGTGCGCGGGCCGCCGGCGGGAAATCCCATATCGTCGATCACACGCACCCACCTGCCGTTTGCGTCTTTCTCATCTCCAACAAGCGCTTCCACATAGGGAGAAATCGCATGCACTCCCGCCTGCGACGCGGCATACATGCTGTTCGCCGAAAAATATTCGACCTCGCCGTGCAGCAGCAACCACAATGGTCCGCTGCGATAGGGCTCGCCGAGATCGAGCACCAGACTGTGCGGCTTGGCAAAACCCTGGAACTGCGTCAAAGCAAAATCGCCGAAGTAACGATGCGCCAGAAGATCGGGCAACACGTCGTGGCCGTGCTCATCCCACGCGCCCGCCGGTGGACGCGCATCGCGGCTGATTACCACCTTGAATGGAGGATATGGTGGGTTTGACGCGAAATATTCATTGGGATACACATCGACCGCCGCGGGATGATCCACGGCCAGCAAGCGCGCCTGGTCGAGATAAACTGCTTCCTCCAGCGGTTCCATGAAGCGAAAACTGAGCTTGCCGTCTTTTTCGCGAATGGCTTTGCGATCAATCTTGACGTTTTCAACGGGCCGCGGAACGTTGCGCTGCCCGGGACCAACCCAGTGCCCGACCACGCCCGCGCCCAGCATATCGGCCACTAGTTCGTAGCGCTCGCCATTCCACACAAACAACGTAGGACAGGAACTGCCGCGGCGATCCATCTCAGTGAAGTTCTGCTGCTTATCGCCGGCAACATTAATTTCGTCTTGCAACACGCCCGTAGGCCACAACATGCGTACGATGTCGGCCTCTTTCGCGTCGCCCAGGCCGACAACAATATCGGTGGAATTTTGTCCCAGATATCCGTTCGAACCAGCAATCTCAAACTTCTGCCGGTTGCCGCCCGCGAACACTTCCACCTTGGTGCCGATGGCGCTCTTATTATCGTTGAGGCCCTTCAGCGAGAGGCGCAGCCAGTGATTCTGATTTCCGCCCTCGTTGCGCAGCAACACGGCGGGACCGTGATTCTGCGTGATGAGCAGATCGGTTGCGCCGTCATTGTCGTAGTCTCCGGTAATGATGGCGCGCGGTTCTTTGAGTTCAATCTCGTCGAGCCCAACATCGGCGGTGACGTCTTTGAAACCGTCAGCACCAAGATTGCGGAACAGGCGCACTTCGCCCTTGCCTTCTTTGGTTTCGCCGACGGCGATGAGGTCGACCCAGCCGTCGTTGTCATAGTCGATGGCGGCGACGCCATAGGCGCGAATCCAGTTGGTCTCCGGAAGAGGAACTTGATTGAAAGTCCTGCCGTGGTTGTTGTGCCAAAGCGTGAGACCGGGCGCCTTCGTGTGCGTAAAGGCGAGATCCATCCAGCCATCATGATCGAAATCAAGAACGGCAACGCCAATCGCTGGGTTCGAGGGAATGGGATGGATCAGATCGTGGCGAACAAATCGCCCTTCTCGCGGATTGGGGAAAAGAGTCGTTGAACTGGGCGAGCCTATGCCGCCCCCACCGGTGGCCACAACGATATCAACCGCCCGGTCGTTGTTATAGTCTGTGCCGACAGCACCGTAACCGCCGTCGACTCCGGCGGCCAATCCCGTCTCCTGCGTAACTTTCGTAAATGTCCCATCTCCGTTGTTACGCCACATCTCATTAGCCGCACCGAAATCACAGAAAGCTGGCGAGCATGTCGTGAAGAGATCCAGGTCGCCATCGTGGTCATAGTCGATGAAAGTTAAGGCACTCGCTCCCTTTGTGGTCGGAAGACCCGCGATCTCGCCGATACCAATAGCCGAAAGCCGGGCGGTCTCGGTGACATCCTTAAACGTACCGTTCTTTTCATTATGGAAAAGTCTCGCGTGTTCTCTGACCGTGACTGCGATGTCCGTAAACCCATCATTGTCGTAGTCTCCGGCTGTGCATCCTCCTCCCCGCATCGCGGGATCGAACCCGGCCTGCTTGGTCACATCTTCAAACTTGCCGCCTCCGAGATTGCGATAAAGGGAGACGCCCCCCTGTGCTCCGTTGTCGGACAGGAAGACATCGATCTTACCGTCGTTGTCATAGTCGAGGAAGCAGGCGCCAGCCTCTGCAGCGTTCGCCGGATCACTAATAGATTTCGAGATCAATCCCGCCTCTCTCGTTACATCTACAAACCGCACCTTGATCTGCGCGGGTGCTTTCAACACCGCCTGCGGCGACTCGACTGCCCGCGAGTATTGGCCTTGCTCGCCATAGGCAAGGCTCATGGGCGCGCCAATTTTCTTCTGCGTGATGTATTGGAATTTCTTCAAGTGCTCGCGGGCGTGGTCGGTGTCGGCCGATTGCTGGTAAGCGCGGGACAATCCGAACTCAGCCGAGGCGTGCAGAGGATTGAGTTGCAGAGCGTGCTGGAACGCCTCAATGGCCTGGGGAAACTGCTTGGCTTGCACGTAGGCGGTGCCCAGGAAATACCAGGTGTCGGCATCATTCGCATCGATCTCAACTACGTGGTGAAGGGCATCGATCGCGGCCTGGGCATCGCCCGTATTTTTGGCCAGCAGACCGAGGTTGTACCATGCGTTCGGGCTCTTGGGGTCGCGCTTGAGCGCATCTTCGAGCGCGGCCTTGGCTTCGTCAATCTTCTGCAGGTTCAGGTAGGCGACGCCCTCATTCAGCCTCGCCATCGTCAGCTTGGGATCAAGTTCAGCCGCCTGCTGGAACGCCTTGAGTCCTTTCTCGAAAAGTTGCTGGTTCATGTAAGCGGCGCCGAGATTGTTCAGGCGCGCGGCCTCGGCGGGATTTGCATTCGGTTCCTTCTGAGGTGCCATTGCGAACACGCCGAATGCGGCCAGGAGTACCCCGGCAAATGCGACTGAAATTCTGGAAGTCATCTGATTAAGGATTTAACCACAGAGGGCACAGGGGGGCACAGCGGATTCCAACTCGCCTAAGCGATGGGCGGGATACTCCACGCGCCACATTGCTTCTCCAGCGCGGCAGCAACGGTTAACACTTGTTCTTCTTCCCACGGCCGCCCGACGATCTGTACCCCGATGGGCATGCCTTCAGACGAGCGGCTGACGGGAACCATCGCAGCGGGATTGCCCAGCAGGTTGAAGAATTCCGCATAGCTCCAGGCATCGAAATAGTGGACGGTTTTGCCTTCAACCTGCCAACTGCGCTCTCCGTGGCGAAACGCCGGGATGGCCGCAGCCGGGCATAACAGGATGGGATACCGCTCCATCTGCGCCAGAAATTTCGCCCGGACAATGTCTCGCTGAATCCAGGCGTCGAGCAGCGTCTCTCCGGTGAGAGATGGTTCAGCTGCCGACCATTGCAGAAATTGCCGGAGGATGGGGCTGAGATCAGACTCGCGGCCATTGAACAGGGGCTGAAGGAGCATGCCGCCAGCGACCACGAAATATTTCCACCACAGTTGACGCGCTTCCTCCAATCCTTCTGGACGAAAATGTTCTACTTGAAAACCAGCACTGTGCAAGACTTCTGCCGCGGTCCGAACAGCCGCGCGGATTTCGGGAGCAACCCGCGTACGACCATCGTCTTCGAAATAACCAACTCGCAGTTTCTTGGCTTCGTCACCAGTTGGCCAGCGCAGCAGCACTGGCGCAAAATTCGTATCTCCGACATCCGGCCCCTGCATCACTTCGAAAAGAATTTTCAGATCCTCAACCGTGCGCGCCATCGGTCCTACGACGCCAATCGACGCAAACGGGCCTGCGGATACGGGGAAATGGCCGGTCGAAGGAATGCGACCCGGAGTCGGCTTCAGTCCACAGATTCCGCTGAAATGAGCGGGAACCCGAATCGAGCCGCCACCGTCGCTGCCTACTCCGCCAGCCGACATGCCCGCTGCAATCGCCGCCGCTTCACCGCCGCTTGACCCGCCGGGCGTGCGCTCCAGATCCCATGGGCTGTTGGTGCGGCCATAAAGCAGATTGTCGGTTTCCCATGCCATTAAGAATTCTGGGGTATTGGTTGTGCCCAGCACAATCGCGCCGGCATCTTTTAGTCGTACGACGAGCGGCGCATCCTGCCGCGCGACAATTCCCTGCCGCAGGCGTGTTCCCGCCTCCCAACGCAGCCCCTCCACGCTAAATGAACTCTTTATGCTAATAGGAACTCCGTGCAGTGGGCCGAGCTGCGATTCCGCCATCACTAGGCTTTCTGCATCCTTTGCCGCTCGCCGCGCACGCTCTGCGTCGACTTGCACATATGCTTTTAGTTTTGGATTCAGTTTTTCAATCTGCCCCAGATGTGCGTCCACAAGTTCGACTGGGGAGATTTTCTTATTTCGAATCTGCTTGGCCATCGATAAGGCGGAAAGAAAGATGAGGTCGTTCATGAATGTTGCTTTCGCATCGCGCAGTCAAGCATTTTCTTCTCTTCCAGCGTGAGGGTGCGGTGATCGCCTTTCGCGAGATTGCCTAGCTGCAACGGCCCAATGGCCACGCGCAGCAATCGGAGCACCTCAATGTCCACGGCTTCGATCATGCGCCGGATCTGGCGATTCTTCCCCTCATCCAGAATGATTTCAAGCCAGCAGTTTTTCTCGCCGGCTCGCAAGCGACGAGCCTGCTTCGCCCGCAGCACTTCCCCGTCCTTTGCTTTCACGCCCCGAGCCAGAGCCTGAACAAGTTCCCCGTCCGCAACCGCTCCTACCTGCACATGGTACGTCTTATCCAGATGACTTTCCGGCGCTGTGATGCGCGCAGCCCACTCAGAATCGTTGGTCAGCAACAACAGGCCTTCGCTCGCCTTATCCAAGCGGCCGACCGGGGCAAGCCAGGGCAGGTTTTTTATCTGTAGATCTGGGACTCGCAGATCTGTTCCGCGCGCAGAAGGTGGAGTCAGTAACGTGTACACCGTCGCACGGCCCTTTTCGTCCGAGGCAGTCGTCACAACTCCGCGCGGCTTGTTCAGCATGAAATAGATTTTCTTCTCCGGCTCAATCAGTTTTCCATCCACCGTGATCTGAGCTTGCTTTGCTAAGACCGGCGACTGTGGATCTCGACAGATTTTTCCGCCGAGCCTCACGCGACCGTTGCGAATCAGCTCTAGGGCGCACGACCGGGAACAATAGCCGAGCTTGGACAGTGTGCGTGCCAGGCCAATCTTTGAGACGCTTTTTTTCTCGCTCACGAATCTCATGCTAACCGAAGCTGGCGGCGATTCGCGGCAACAAAAATGCAGGGACTCAACCGGCGGCCTACGAATGAATTGGGCAAAACATGGAGTCAAAATCGTACATTCGGATGAACTTGATTTGAATACACCACAGACATCGGGCATGACGCGCGCTGCCGCGATAACGGAGGGCTTGCCCCAACCGCGCAGAGCACCTGCGTGCGGGTTTCCAAGGGCCAGTTGACCGTGACCGATGGGCCTTTCACCGAGGCCAAAGAAGTCGTCGGCGGCTTTGCGCAGTTCGAGCTGAAATCGAAGCAGGAGGCGATGAACGGTGCCGTACGCTTCATGGAACTACATCGAAAGCACTGGCCCGACTTCACCGGCGAGACCGAAATCCGGCAGATATTCGGGCCGGAGGACTTCGCTCAATGCATGGAGTAGCGGGAGGCGGCGACCGTTAAATACCATGATTCGCAGCCCGCGCTTGCGCTGGCCAGTGAACCATGATGTGATCGGTAGCAGTGGCAACCGATACACATCGTGCAATTGACGCGGTTTGGAGAATCGAATCGCCGAGGCTTATCGCCGGCCTCGCGCGGATTGTGCGCGATGTCGGCGTTGCCGAGGATCTCGCGCAGGATGCTCTCGTCGCCGCGCTCGAACAGTGGCCGAAGTCAGGCGTCCCAGAAAATCCGGGGGCCTGGCTTATGGCGGCGGCCAAGCACCGTGCGATCGACTACTTCCGGCGAAGCACACTGCTCGGTCGCAAGCACGAGGAACTTGCCCGCGAGTTGGCAACCAGAGAGATGGTCGTGCCGGATTTTAATGCGGCCCTCGATGACCAAGTTGGTGACGACCTCCTCCGGCTCGTCTTCGTTTCCTGTCATTCGGTGCTCTCGACCGAGGCGCGAGTTGCGCTCACGCTCCGCCTGCTCGGAGGCTTGACGACGGGAGAGATCGCGCGTGCGTTCCTCGTTCCGGAACCGACTATCGCGCAACGTATCGTTCGCGCCAAGCGCACGCTTGCCGAAAAGCGCATCCCCTTCGAGGTTCCGCGAGGTCCCGAGCTCGCGGTTCGTTTGTCCTCGGTGATCGAGGTTCTCTATTTAATTTTCAATGAGGGCTACTCGGCGACTGCCGGGGATGACTGGATGCGGCCTGCGCTCTGCGAAGATGCGCTACGTTTGGGACGTATCCTGGCGGAACTCGCGCCGCAGGAGCCGGAGGTGCACGGTCTGGTCGCGCTCATGGAGATCCAGGCATCGCGCTCTGCGGCCCGCGTGGGTCCATCGGGAGAACCTATCCTGCTCTTTGAGCAAGATCGCGCGCGCTGGGATCAACTTCTGATTCGTCGTGGGCTCGCAGCGTTGGATCGTGTGGAAAAACTCGGGGGCCTACAGGGCCCGTATGCGCTGCAAGCTGCGATCGCTGCATGTCACGCGCGAGCGCGTACACCAGAAGAAACAGATTGGGAACAAATCGTGGTGCACTATGGGGATCTGGCTCGGCTGACTCCATCCCCGGTGGTGGAACTGAACCGCGCGGTGGCGCTTGCCATGGCCTACGGTCCGGCCACAGGCCTTGAAATAGTCGACGCCCTCATTTACGAACCTTCGCTTGAGAGCTACCATCTGTTGCCGAGCGTGCGTGGCGACCTCCTCCAGAAGCTCGGACGCATGCATGAGGCGCGCGCAGAGTTTGAGCGCGCGGCGAACCTGACACACAACAGCCGCGAGCGCGACCTGCTGCTGGAGCGTGCAAGAGCGTGCGGCGTCGGACCAACACTCTCGGGTCGCAATGACCAGAGCGAGTCGAGTCCGCCTTTCGAGGGAGCAAACGACGGATCTTGAAAGTTGAGAAGCCACATGGCAGGCACAGCCCCCTTGCGAGGCTGGCACTCAAAAGCATAACGTGAATGGTGATCTTTACTCGATCTAGCGGCATTCTTCTCCATGTGACCTCTCTGCCCGGTGGGCATGGGATCGGCGATCTGGGGCCTTCGGCTCATGAGTTCGTGGAATTTCTCGCTGAAGCCGGACAAAACATTTGGCAAGTGTTGCCTCTCGGCCCTACCGGATACGGCGATTCCCCTTATCAGCTTTTCTCGGCGTTCGCGGGCAATCCGCTGCTTGTCGATTTGAAATCTCTTCAAGAACGGGGACTGTTGTCGTCGCAGGAGATAGCTTCTGCTTCTGGTCTTCCCCAGGATCATGTTGAATATGGCCGAGTGATCGAGATTAAGCAGGCTCTTCTAGCCAAGGCAGCTTATGCGTTCCTTAGCAATTCTGCCCGGACGGATCACGATTCCTTCGACGCATTTTGTAAAGACAATTCTGATTGGCTCGACGACTACGCTCTATTCATGGCCTGCAAGAACGTCTACAAGAATGCGGTCTGGGCAGATTGGGATGTGGAAATACGAACGAGAAATTTGTCGGCATTAAAGGAATGGGGAGAAAGACTGGGTCCGCAGATCGGGATTCATAAGTTCGCCCAATTCGAATTTTTTCGACAGTGGGAAAAGATCAGAACCCATTGTGCGAAATACGGGATAAAGATCATGGGCGATGTGCCCATCTACGTTGCTCATGACAGTGCGGATGTATGGAGCCATCCGGAGTTGTTCAGTTTAGATGAACACTCCAGACCGAGCGCCGTTGCAGGCGTTCCGCCGGACTATTTCAGCGCTACGGGCCAACTGTGGGGAAACCCGCTCTATCGTTGGGACGTGTCGGCCGCGTCGGGCCACCGTTGGTGGATCGATCGTTTCCGAGCATCGCTAAAAATGTTCGATCTGGTGCGACTGGATCACTTCCGGGGCTTCGAGGCGTACTGGGAAATTCCGGCCGTGGCTTCGACGGCACAGGGCGGCAAGTGGATAAACGGCCCTGGAGCAGAGTTCTTTCGAACGGTGAAGGCGGAATTGAAGACACTGCCATTCGTGGCTGAAAACTTGGGCGTAATTACTCCTGAGGTGGAAGCGATGCGCAAAGAGTTTGGCCTTCCAGGAATGAGCTTGTTGCAGTTTGCCTTTGGGAACGATCCGCAGGGGCCAAGCTTTCGGCCCCATAACTACTCTCGCGAACTCGTCGCCTACACCGGGGGACACGACAACGACACGACGGTTGGCTGGTGGACAAGTTCCGGCGTGGGGGAGAGCACGCGCACAGCAGACGACATCCGCAAAGAACGCGAATTCACCCGATCGTACTTAGGATTTGAAAATGAGCCGGTGAATTGGGTATTCATTCGAGCGGTCCTGGCGTCCGTGGCAGAGACAGCGATTGTTCCTCTCCAAGACCTATTGGGTTTAGGCACCGAGGCGCGAATGAATTTACCGGGCACTACGACAGGAAACTGGAAGTGGCGGTTCAGCCCGGGCGCATTGACAAAGAGTTTGAGTGAACGCCTGCGGCGACTGACGCTGCTCTTTGATCGATAACCACTTGATCGATAACCACGGTTTAGAGCGGAGAAAATTCGTCTTCGTTCTCATCCTTCTTCGGGTGAACGAACCTTCTCTCCAGAAAACGCCGGGCCAGGTCTCTGCCTCCGATGCCAAAGGCAATGGCCAGGCCGAGCATCAAGGCTCCGAAACCGATGCCGAAGGCAACCAGCATCGTCTCTTCAGCTATCCCCAATTCTTCAAAGACGATCGACAACACGAAAACAATAATGATGCTGCGTACACCGAGACTCAAAACTCGGGGTGAAGGCACATTTGCATTTACCGCGGCCAATAAAGCGGCTCGGGAAAAGAAGCTGGCTGCCAGTAATCCGAAAAACAGGATGAGCAGGGCGATGAACAGCCGCGGCAGGAAAAAGAAGAATTTTCCAATCTGCTCCTGCAGGCCCAGGATGCCCAGCACGCTCACTCCTATCAGAATGAAGCCAAACCATACCACCCAGAACACGAACCGGCTCACTACTTCGGTAGCCGAAGGCAGCGCGGCTTTGGTGAGTAATTGAGAGGCACCGGCGTTCTCTGAGAGCCTGTCGAACTTGATAAGCCGCAGGATGCTGCGCAGAATTGCCTTCACGACATATGCCACGACCCATCCCGCGAACGCGAGGATCAGCATCACGATGAGACGAGGAAGATAGTGGGCGAATCCTTTGGCCAGTTCCTGTACGGCCTGACTCAGTTCACTGACGATCATTTCCCGCATAGTTGTCTCACTCTCTCGATTTCCACATCTGTAGCAGATATGGCTTCAATCGCTCGAACTCAAGGCATAAACTTTCGATAGCGTTTTCCACGTCCTCCGCAGAACCGTTGCGATGCTCGATCAGGAATGCCAACACTCGCCCCCGGAAAAGCGGCGCTAAAGCTTGGATGATGTGGTCGCGGTTGATCACGGACTTGTGGTAGGACGTGGCGAACTCGTAAACCGTTTTGACCCACAATTCCGCTGAGTACTCAAAATCGTCCTCTCCCGATTGGGCGACTTTCTGCAGCCCCGCCAGGGTCGGAGGAGAAAGAATCGATTGAAAGACGGTGGTCAGTTCGGCCACACCGGCGGAGAACATTGCGCGCAGGCGTTTTCGATTAACTCGCACCGGATCCAGGAGCACTTCATGATCGGGACCGATGGTGGGCAAGGGTTGGGACCCGGCAACCGCGCTCCAAACCTGAAAGTCCGGTTCCAGCGCCGAGAACAACGGCCCAACGGTTTCTCTCAGGGCTGGCACCAGATCGGAGCCACGCTGTTCTACATGATCTTTTTGACCCAGGAAAGACTGGCAGATAGGGTGCCCTGCTCTGATGGCGGCCAGCGTAAACCGCAGTTCGATTCCGCTTCCACCGGCTCCATCGTCCCAGGAATTCTGGGAAAGAAATTCACTAGCCAGGCGGCCAGAGAATCCGAACTCATGAGCGTACGGCTCCCGGATTCGTAATCCGTAAAGCGCGCGGATCATGGGGTAGAGCAGATTCGTAATGAGCAATCCTTCGAACTTATGCCGGCGATAGGTGGGGGTTACCAGGTCGAAACCATCGTTCCGAATGGGTTGGAGAAGTCTCGAAATCCATTCGCCTTCAACGCTGCACGATTCGGGCGACATCACGATACAAGCCTTGGCCTGAAGCAGTTCCGCCGCGGAAAGAATAGTTCGCAACGCCGCCTGGCTCGCCGGGCTGGGTGCATACTTCGTGCTGATGGAATGCAGAGTCCGCAGAGCGTGGAGATCGGAGCCGCGGCGAACGTCATCGATCGAGATACCGGTCACTAATTCTGGAGTGCCATCTCGCGAGCCGCCGTCGGCATTAATGATGACCGCCCGCTCTCTGGGAAACCAGCGCAAGATGCCGCTTTGAATCGTCTTGACGATCGAACCAATCGTCTTAGCGTTATTGTGAGTCGGCAGGCCCACAAGGATGTCCACCTCGCCAACGTTACTGAGTTGACGTACAAAGTCATCCGTTAGAAAGGTCTCTTCCGCCAATCTCATCTCCGCGTGAATTGATACCGGCTACGAGGCGTTATGTAGCGCCGTTTTTACAGTCTAAGTTCGATCAGATACGCCGTAGCCGAAACCAGTAAAACTGATAAGGTCCCAGGGTCAGCAGATAAGGAAGGTCGCCCACCCGGGGAAATATATTCTTGCCGAACATCTCGATCGGAACATTTCCCTTATAGCGGCGAAGGTCCAGTTCGACAGCTTGCGCCGCGCCCGAAAGATTATTGACCACCAGAACAAACTCGTTGCCCAGCCTGCGAATGTAAGCCAGTATTCTGTGATTGGCGGGATGAAGAAACTCAATCGAACCCCTGCCGAACACAGCTGTCGACCTGCGCACTTCAATTATCCGGCGCATCCAGTGCAGCAGCGAATGTCCGCTTCCGACCTGCGCTAGAACGTTCACCGCCGGATAACCGTAGACCGGATTCTGGATCAGCGGGGCGTACAGCCTGTCAGGTTCCGCGTTAGAAAATCCTCCGTTCCACCCTCCGCTCCACTGCATGGGTGTTCTTACCCCGTTGCGGTCCCCGAGATTGATGTTATCGCCCATTCCGATTTCATCGCCGTAATAAATGATGGGAGTGCCCGGCAATGACATCAGCATTCCGTTCATCAATTCGATGCGCCTGCGGTCATTATCCAGCAATGGAGCGAGGCGGCGGCGAATTCCCAGGTTCAGCCGCATCGTCTTATCTTCGGCGTACGAGTCGTACATGTAGTCGCGTTCCATGTCGGTGACCATTTCCAGCGTCAATTCGTCATGGTTACGCAGAAACAGAGACCACTGGCAGGAGGGAGGAATTTCCGGCGTTTGCTGCAGGATCTCAGTGATCGGTTTGCGATCCTCCAACTTAAGCCCCATGAACATGCGCGGCATCAAGGGAAAATGAAACGCCATGTGGAATTCATCCCCGTCGCCAAAATAAGGACGAAGATCCGCAGGCCACTGGTTGGCTTCCGCCAACAACATCCGGCCGGGAAACTGTTCATCGAGTCTGCGGCGAAGATCCTTAAGGATCAGGTGCGTCTCCGGCAAGTTCTCGCAATTTGTGCCCTCCCGTTCCACCAAGTACGGAACTGCGTCGAGACGGAATGCGTCAACGCCCATCTCCAGCCAGAAGCTCATCACCTTCCACATTTGTTCGCGAACGGCGGGATCGTCATAGTTGAGATCGGGCTGGTGACTGAAGAAACGATGCCAATAGTAGGACTTCGAAATCGGATCCCACGCCCAGTTAGATTTTTCGGTGTCCAGAAAAATAATGCGCGTTCCCTTATAACGGTTGTCGGTGTCGCTCCAGACATACCAGTCACGGCGGGGATTATCCCTGGAACTTCGTGATTCCTGAAACCACGGGTGCTGATCGGAGGTGTGGTTCAGCACCATTTCGATGATGATTCGGATTCCGCGGCTGTGGGCGGAATCCAGCAGCTTACGGAAGTCGTCCAAGGTGCCGTAGCTGGAATGCACGGCGGTGTAATCCGCTATATCGTAACCATCGTCGCGCAGAGGCGAAGGGAAAAACGGCATCAGCCAGATCGCATTGATCCCCAATTGCTGAAGATATCCCAGCTTATTTTCAAGCCCTTGAAAATCACCGATGCCATCGCCATTGCTGTCGTAGAAGGTGCGGACGTGGACTTGGTAGATAATTGCGTCCTTGTACCAAAGCACATCCTGATTAATGGGCAACGGGGATTCCTCCTGGACGATGGTCCAGATCATTTTCTAACCGAGCAAAAATCCAGTTTATATAAAGTAAACGAGGGAGTCTCCAAGGGCGAAGGGTTTAACCTGTCGATGTAGACGCTTCTCCGATGGGCAAGCCTCTCCAGAAGCGATTCCAGTTATCGATTGAAGTGAAGGTGCGGGTGAGCATGCGGTCGATGTAGAGCGTCCCGCGCAGATGGTCGATCTCGTGTTGCAGAATCCGCGCGTACCATCCAGATGCTTCAACCGAGCGTTGCTCTCCCTTGTCATCCCAATAATCCACACGGATGAGCCGGGCGCGCGGGACGACGGCGGAGAATCCGGTCACACTGAGGCAGCCTTCGTAGAAAACTACGTTGCTGTCCTCCATGAAAGTAATCTGTGGATTGATGATCGCGTGGAAGGGAGCCGGCCGGCGATCCTTCTCTACCAGTTCTTGAGGCGGCAGATCTTTCAGCAAGTCTTCGCGATCCTCAATCACGGCAAGTTGCAGAGAAAGCCCGATCTGGGGTGCAGCCAGCCCGACGCCGGGAGCGTCATACATGGTTTCCTTCATATCGCGAATCAGTCTCTGGACCTCATCGCCCAATATTTCTTCGCGCGTCAAACGACGCGCGGCTTGCCGCAAAACCGGTTCTCCCGCCTGCACTATTTTTAACCGCAAACCGCTTCCCTCCATAGGTCTCGACAAACTCGACACGGAAATAACTCAGCCAGACTGCTCTGAGAGCCAAGTAGCTGGATTTCCCCAACTACCGGCAAAAACGAAGTCGCGCATTGGTTTTCGCTGACGTGGGGCCAGTTCTCGCTCCCGTAACTTGTCGGAAAGGCTGGCAGGGTCTCCCGGATAGCCGGCTGCAATCACTGCGACCGGATCGAAGCCCTCGGGAATCGCGAATTCATTGCGGGCCTTTTCCACGTCGAATCCGGCCATGGGATGAGCCATCAATCCCAGAGCGGTTGCCTGCAATGCGAGATTAGCTGATGCCTGCCCCACATCATGGAAGGCGTGACGATTTGGTTTTCCAGTCGAGACAAAGTTGTGCCGCACTACCGAAAGAATGAGCACTGGCGCATGCTGAGCCCATTGAACATTGAATTCCACCAGGCATCCGAGCAGGCGGTCGTAGCCGGATGGCGTCTCTTTCTGGGTGACAATGAAACTCCACGGCTGCTCGTTCGAACAGGATGCAGCCCAGCGAGCAGCCTCCAGCAATCGTCCGATCGTAGCCGCGTTCACCGGCTGCGAGCTGAAAGCCCGC
>Ga0116129_1001003_pt1 | contig 16154 bp, 14 predicted proteins | sample June2015DPH_17_2_FD_89732 | JGI IMG/M metagenome (GOLD analysis project Ga0116129, IMG submission 89732) | Peatland microbial communities from SPRUCE experiment site at the Marcell Experimental Forest, Minnesota, USA - June2015DPH_17_10 | ecosystem: Environmental > Terrestrial > Soil > Wetlands...
ACGACGAGGAGACCGCGCTGTCGCTCGGCGCGACCGGCTGGCAGACTTTTTGGCGCGTGACGTTGCCGAACATTCGTTGGGGACTGCTCTACGGCGTTCTTCTGTGCAATGCGAGGGCCATGGGTGAATTCGGCGCCGTGTCGGTGGTCTCAGGGCACGTGCGCGGACTGACCGACACGTTGCCCCTGCACGTGGAGATTCTTTACAACGACTACAACTACACGGCGGCCTTCGCCGTGGCCTCGCTGTTGGCTCTGCTGGCGTTGCTGACATTGACAGGCAAGAGCTTCCTCGAGTGGCGCCAACCGGAATTGCGGCGTACGGGCCACGCGCGCCAGCTTCCCAAGAAAGGCAAACAGTGAGCATTCAGCTGCGCGGGGTTTCCAAGCAATTCGGCGAATTCGCCGCGGTCGAGAACATCGATCTCGATGTGCCGACGGGCACGCTGATGGCCTTGCTCGGTCCCTCCGGATGCGGCAAGACCACCTTGCTGCGCCTGATCGCAGGGCTGGAGATTCCGGACGAAGGGCAGGTGCTGTTCGACGGGCAGGATGCAACGCTGTGGTCGGTCGGCAAGCGCAAGGTGGGATTCGTGTTTCAGAATTACGCGCTGTTCCGCCACATGACGGTTTACGAAAATGTTGCCTTCGGCCTCAAGGTCAAGCGCCGCCGCGAACGGCCCGCCGCCGCCGCCATTCGCAGCAAGGTGCAAAGCCTCCTCGAACTGGTGCAGCTGGGCTGGACCCATGATCGCTTCCCCGCGCAACTTTCAGGCGGCCAGCGGCAACGCATCGCGTTGGCGCGCGCCATGGCGGTGGACCCGCAGGTGCTGTTGCTCGATGAGCCTTTCGGTGCGCTGGATAGCCAGGTACGCCACGAGCTGCGCCGCTGGCTGCGGCGGCTGCACGACGAGCTGCACTTCACCAGCATCATCGTGACGCACGACCAGCAAGAAGCCATCGAGGTTGCCGACACCGTCGCCGTCTTGAATCGCGGCCGCATCGAGCAAACCGGCATTCCGGGCGAAATATACGACAGGCCGAACTCGGCGTTCGTACACCGCTTTCTGGGGCAGGTCAACGAGTTGCCGGTGCGCGTTCGCGACGGCCGCGCCTATCTCGGACCATTGGACATTGGCGCGGCCGCAGACACGCTCAAGGGCAGCGGCGCGAACATCGCATTGATCAGGCCGCACGAGATCGAGATCGGGCCGGCGGGATCGAATTGGCCGGGTACGCTGGTGGCGGTGCGCGTCATGGGTCCCATCGTACGCCTGGACATATGCGCGGAGGGCCAGCCTATTCATGAGCCGCTCGAGGCGGAGATCAGCCGCGAGCGTTTCGAGGCCGAACGCTTCGGGGTCGGGCAAACAGTGGGCTTGCGCCTGCGGCGCTGGCAAGTGTACGCGGCAGATACGCGGCCGCAGACAGGCGCCTAAGCATGGGCGGGTTGCCTCAAGGCTGGGGATGCTGCAGTTTCAGGGCCAGACCGCGATCGTTGGCTGGCTGGTAGGCCGCGCTAAAGGTGGAGAACGCAGCGCCGGCCACAGCGATGTCGCCGTCGGCCAGCTCGAAACTGTTGAATCCGCAGCGCGCCAAAAAAAACAGCTGATCGATGCGAACGTAGCCCGTGGCGCGCAGTTCATCTTGAAAACCATAGCGCTCACGCAGCAAGCGTGCCTGCGTGTAGCCGCGGCCCTCGGCGGGCCCCGGGAAGCTCAAGGCCACCAGCGACAAGCGCTGAAGATCCGGCGCGAGTTGCTCGACCTTGTGTTCGGGGAGCAGCAGCACACCCAGGCGACCGCCGCGCGCAGTCCAGGCATCGCGCTCGCGGCGCCACTGATCGAAGCCCAAAATCACCGCGCCCGGCCCGGCCGCCGGCGCAGCGGCGTGCGGGGCATCAGCGTGCGAGGCACACCCTAGTTCCTCGGCGTAGCGCCAGTCGTCCTCGACTACTTGCCGATCACGCAGCAGCCGGCGCGGCATAAACCCGTTCCTTGAAAGGCTTTACACCCAGGCGGCGCACGGTGTCGAGGAAGCGTTCCTCGGGCTCGCGCTGCTCCACATAAACCTCGAGCAAACGCGCCAGCGTATCGGGCACCTGCGCCTTGGCGACCGACGGACCAATCACGGTGCCCAGAGAAGCGTCAGCGCCCGCCGCACCGCCGATCGTGATCTGGTACCACTCCTCGCCGCCCTTATCGACGCCGAGGATGCCGATGTTGCCGACGTGATGATGGCCGCAGGCGTTCATGCAACCCGACATTTTCAAATCGATCTCGCCCAGATCGTACAGATAGTCGAAGTCCTCGAAGCGTTCGTTGATGATTTTAGCCACTTCAATCGAGCCGGCGTTGGCGAGGCTGCAGAAGTCCAATCCCGGGCAGCAGATCATGTCGGTGAGCGTGCCGATATTAGGCGTCGCGAGCCCGGCGGCACGCAGCGTCTGCCACAGCTCGAAGACCGCGCCCTGCTCGACATCGGCGAGCAGCAGATTCTGCGTGTGGGTGACGCGTATCTCGCCGAAGCTGTAGCGCTCCGAGAGATCCGCCAGCAGCTCCATCTGCACGTCCGTGGCATCGCCGGGCGCGACATCGGGTTTCTTCAGCGAAACGTACACGGCGCGATAGCCGGGCACTTTGTGGGCGACGGTGTTGTAGCGGTACCAGGCGCGAAACTCGCGATTTCCGGCGAGGGCATCGACCGCGGCCGGCGGATCGATGTCGGACAACTGCCGATAGGGAGGCGGACCGAAGAAGCTGCCCATGCGCTCGATCTGTTCTGGATCGAGCGTCAATGCGTTGCCGCGGATCAGCGCCCATTCCGCTTCCACGCGCTTTTTGAATTCCCCGATGCCGAGCGAGCGCACCAGAATCTTGATGCGCGCCTTGGTCAGATTGTCGCGGCGGCCTTCGAGGTTGTAGACGCGCAAGATCGCCTCGAGGTAGGACAGCAGGTGCTCGCGCGGCAGAAAGTCGCGCACCACTTGTCCGATGACGGGAGTGCGTCCGAGTCCGCCACCCGCCAGGATCTCGAAACCCAATTGGCCATCGGGACCGCGCACGATGTGCACGCCGACGTCGTGTACCAACGAGGCGGCCCGATCCTGCGGCGCGCCGGTAACGGCAATCTTGAACTTGCGCGGCAAGTAGGTGAATTCCGGATGGAAGGTCGACCACTGGCGGATGAGTTCGCACCAGGGGCGCGGATCCTGCAACTCGTTCGGGGTAATGCCGGCGAGGTGATCCGAGGTGGTGTTGCGTATGCAGTTGCCGCTGGTCTGGATCGCATGCATTTCGACTTCGGCCAGCTCGGCCAAGATGTCGGGCACTTGCTCGAGTTTGGGCCAGTTGTACTGAATGTTCTGGCGTGTGGTGAAGTGTCCGTAGCCGCGATCGTAGCGGCGCGCGATCGCTCCCAAAGCGCGCAGCTGCTTCGAGGACAGCAATCCATACGGTATCGCCACGCGCAGCATCGGGGCGTGGCGCTGCAGGTACAAGCCGTTGCGCAAGCGCAAATGGCGGAACTCGTCGTCGCTCAGCTCGCCGGCCAGGAACCGCCGGGTCTGATCGCGAAATTGCGCAACGCGCTCCCGCACGAGGTTTTTGTCGGCGATGTCATACCGATACATAGCCGCTCACCCTACGATGCGGCGCCTCGGAAATGCCAATTACCTCACGACATAAGCTTATGACAGCCGGTTTGCTTCGCGCCGGACCCAAAACCGTGATTGGCTCGGCAGCCGGGAAGCGCCATTTGCGCGCAGCATCTCGCCGGTTACACAAGAGTGCTCCGACGGTGGCTAAAGATCTGACTGAGGTTTCGGTTGCGCCCGACACATACCATGTCTCGCCGGAGCCTTTGCTCTTGACCGCCGATTTGACGGGCGCGCTCGCACTCTGCCTGCACGATGAGGGCCGGCGTGTCGGCGGCTTGCTACATCTGCGATTCAAGGGGGGCACGGGGCGGCCGAGCGATGTAACCGACAACACCTTGAGTTCCGTTCTCGTCGTGTTGGACCGCTTCAAACGCGCGGTCGTGGGCAACCTGCCCAAGCGCGACGATGTGCAGGCACGCATCATCGCGCATGGACTGCCGCCCACCGATGAGGGTGAGCCCAGTGCGACCCTGGTCGACCTCATCAAGGCGGATTTAGCGGACGGTAAGTTCTGCTGTGGATCGCAAACCATGCGGCGGGTGGAGCCGGTTCGCGTGTGTTTCGAGCCGTTCGAAGGCCGCGTCTGGATCGCCGGGAGCTTGTCTCCGCATTCCGCGTGAGCCGCGTTGGCCGGCCGAGGACGCGGATGAATCCGCGCGCCGCCGCGCGAGCTTCATTGTAATATTCCCCTCCTGGTGGGTAGGGGACAAGATTATGCGAGCCGTCGTCGTCGTGGCAATCCTGGCATTGAGCGCCTGCGCGGCCGAAAAGCTGGCCATCAAACCGCCGCCTGGCGTGGATTTCAGCGGCCAATGGAAGCTGAGCGAAGCGGACAGCGATGATCCGCAGGCCCTGGCACAGGCTGCGAACGGTACCGCCACCAACAATAACAATATTCCGCAGACCAGCCCTCGCCGCGGCCGCGGTGGTGCCGGTGCCGGTGCCGGTGCAGGGCTTCCCGGCGCCGGTTATCAGGGGCCGCCGCCGCCGCCGATCAGCATCATGAGCGCGTCGCTGCGCTGGCCGGGCAAGAGCGTGGAGACCAAACAGGTCGCGGGCGTGGTGGCATTTACCTCGGATGGGCGCGACCGCGTCTGCCAACCTGGCAGCGAGAAAAAAAAGCACTCGCATCAGGATGATTCGCGCGACCGTGATTCCATGCCCTCGACGCGCGACATGCCGTCGCCGGTTTGCGGTTGGTCGGAGCGCACGTTGGTGGTACGCGGCGGTGATCCCGACGATGATCGTACGCCCTACGAGGAGGATTACAGTCTGTCCGAAGATGGCATGCGTCTCATCGAGGTCGTGACATTCACGGGCGGAAAATCCAACGGGTACACGCTGTCGCGTGTGTGGGATCGGGTGCAGAAATAAAAAAGCCGGGCTACTTGCGTAGCCCGGCTTTTAAAGTCCCCATGCCTTCCCCGGCGCTTGTTGTCGCGCTGTGGCGATGATTGGTCTTTCTACTTCCCTAAAACCTATTGCGTGCAAGCAACACTCTAGCTTCGCCGCGCTGCGGATGCCACCTAAATTGCAAAGAAATGCAAAACTTAATGTAGCAGAAACCCAACAATTGGCGACCCGCCGGTCTGCGATGCCGGCGCAGCACTTCAAGTATCCTAATCGACCAGAATCCGAAAAGCTGGAGACCCTGAAAAAAGTGGCCAAACCCCCTAAATTTTCCACCAATCCGGCCGCCGTACGCACGCGCCGCGCCTATTTCGACTTCCGGCATGGGCAATTGCATGTGCGCACCGCGTTTCCCACCACAGGCGGCTTCGATGAGCAAGTGACCCTGTTCTGCCTGCATGGAGCGCAGGGCTCGAGCCGCAATTTTGCACGTCTGCTGCCCGAGATTGCCGACGTGCGCTCGGTATATGCGCCGGATCTGCCGGGCTGTGGCGAGTCCGACCCATCGCCCAATGCCACCATCGGCGAGGCAGCCAGGGCGGTCGCCGACCTGGCGGCTGAGTTGCGGCTGCGCCAAATCGACCTTCTGGGCATGCACACGGGGGCTGCCGTGTCGCTGGAGCTTGCCGCCGCAAAGCCTGATCTGGTGCGGCGTTTGATTCTGATCGGGGTTCCCAGCGCGGATCGCCTGCCGACGGTGAAGCAGCCGACGTTGGTCATGCGCAACCGCATGGAAGGGCTGGAAGGCCTGCCCAGGACCAAGGAGGCCCTACCCAACGCCAGGTTCGTCGAGGTCGACCATGCGCATGATCTATTCGAGGCGGCGCCTGAGGTGCTGGTCAAACAGGTTGATGCCTTCCTGAGCGGCCGAACCTAGGAGCCTGCCTCAAGTGTTGCCCGCGGGCGTGCGTCGCTTGAACAAGTACATCGCCGAAACCGGTGTTTGCTCACGGCGCGAAGCTGACAAGTGGATCGAATCGGGACGGGTCATGTGCAACGGCCAGATCGCGACGCTGGGCACGCAGGTGAGCGCCGGCGATGAAATCCGCGTCGACGGCGAGCTGCTGGGCGTCAAGAAAAAACGCATCTACATTGCGCTCAACAAACCCATCGGCATCATCTGCACCACGGAGCCCGGCATCAAGGACAACATCGTCGAATTCATCGGTCACCGCGAGCGCATATTTCCCGTCGGCAGGCTGGACAAGGACTCGGAAGGCTTGATCCTGTTGACCAACGACGGCGACATCGTCAATGAAATCCTGCGCTCGGAAAACGACCACGAAAAGGAATACTTGGTGACGCTGAACCGCGCGATCACCGACCTGTCGTTGCAGATGCTGGCCAACGGCGTGAAGATCATGGGTGTTCTGACCAAGCCCTGCAAGGTCAGCCGCCTGGGTTCGAACGCGTTTCGCGTCGTACTGACGCAAGGCTTGAATCGGCAGATTCGCCGCATGTGCTCCGCGCTGGGCTACAAGGTGCAGGGCCTGAAGCGCGTCAGAATCATGAATATCAAGCTGGGCAATCTCGAGACCGGCAAGTGGCGCTATCTCACCGAGAGCGAGCTTGCCGGATTATTGCCTTGACAACGTCGCCGGGGCGACGCCTTCCGACCATTGCCGGCCGCAGACCGTGCGCCAATCAGGATCGCCCGCGTGCTGCGCGAACCAGCGAAAGAAATCGCGCCCCTGGCCGCGCCAATAGCGGTAGCTGAACAATATGCCGCCGGTGCTGGATCTCACGACGAAGCGGCGGCGCAAGCCGAATAGAATCCAGCCGCCGCGGCAGGTGATGCGCGGCGAGTTCTCCGCCAGTGCGTATTGCTTGGGTCCGATTTGCAGCAGCAGGCGGCCGCCCTGGCCGTACACGCAGATATTGGGTCCCGTCGGGCTGATCAGTGCAACGCCATGGACCAGTGAGGGCGGAAACTCGCACGCGGTCCAGGTGCCGCCGAGCGCATGCCATCGCAACACCATGCTGCGCCGGCGGAAATCGACGACGGGGACGGTGCTTGGGTTATCCGGTGCGCGCTCGAGCATGCGCCATTAAATCATTGCCCCGGCGCGTCAGCGAATGCATTTTGCACGACACCCGCTGTGAGAATTTGCGGCAACACCAGAGGATCGGTGGATCCGGGCTTGCCGTTGTACACCACGTAAAGAGGCACGCCGGCACGTCCGAACTCGGCCAGAGCCTTGGTGATGGCCGGATCACGCTTGGTCCAATCGCCCCTCATCAGCGTCACCTTCTTGCTGCGAAAAATCTCCTGCACCGCGGAGTCGGCAAAGGCGTTGCGTTCGTTCACCAAGCAGGTCAGGCACCAGCTCGCGGTGAAATTCACGAGCAGCGGCTTACCGGCCGCGGTGAGCTCGGTCAGGCGCGCCGCATCGTAGGGTTGCCATTGATCATCGCCCCGAGGATCATCGCCCCGCGCCGCGACATCGCCCCGCGGCGCGACGGCCGGTGCTGCCGCCACCTGTGCGACGCGCAGCGGCAGAAACAAGGCAACAGCCACGGCGATCACCGCCGTCGCGAGCACGGCTGCCTTGCCGCCGCCGACACTGAAGTGCGATTTCTGATACGACCACGCCGCCAAGCCAACGAGAATCGCGCCGGCCAACGCCGCGCCCAGGCCGAGCGGCGAAGTTTGCTCTGCCAGAACCCACAAGAACCAAGCGGCCGTCGCGTAGACGGGAAACGCGAACAGCTGCTTCAAGGTATCCATCCAAGCGCCCGGCTTCGGCAGCATCCGGCGCATCCACGGCGCGAATGACAAGAGCACGTAGGGCAAAGCGATACCGACACCAAGCGCCGCGAATATGCAAAGCGCGTTCGGCGCCGGCTGAGTCAAGGCAGCACCGAGCGCCGGCGCCATGAAGGGTGCGGAGCACGGTGTTGCCACCACGGTGGCGAGCACACCCGTGAAAAACGCCGAGCTGTAACCGTCGCCTTGCGTCAGGCCGTCGCCGACGCCGGCTAGGCCGCCGCCCACCTCGAAGACGCCGGATAGATTCAAACCGACGGCCAACAACAGGTACACCAGGAAAGTGACGAACAGCGGCGATTGCAGCTGAAATCCCCAACCGATTTGCTCGCCGCCGGCACGCAGCACCAGCATGATGGCTGCCAAACACAGCATGGACGCTATCACGCCGGCCGCGAACACCAGGCCCTTGGTGCGCACAGCGGCTGGATGGGTCTTGGCTTGCTCGACGACGTTGAGCGCCTTGATCGACAATACGGGGAAAACGCAGGGCATGAGGTTCAGGATCAGGCCGCCCAAAATGGCGAACAGCATGAGCACCGGCAGGGAATGCACAGCCTGCGCGCCGATTGCCTTGGCGCTGCCGTCCTTGGCCAAGGTGCCCGCGCCGGCGAAGGAGGCCGCGATCTCGATGGGTACGACCGTGGCCTCGTTGCCGTCCTGTTCGGTGGCCACGAGCACGCCTCGGATGGTGCCGGGCTGCGGAGGCTGATAACCGACCTTCATCGACAGTTGCACCGCGCCGTTGCTGCGCGTCAGGGTCTGCGGCGCCGCATACTCGATGCCGCCTTCGTCGTAGGGAAAGAAGGCCAGCGATTTGATTTGCGACAGTGTCGCGCCCCACTCCTTCCCCAAGGAGATGATCAGCTGATCCCCTTGGATGCGCGCGCTCGTGGCGGCCGGCTCGGCGCTGGGCAATTCACTGCGCGCCTCGGAAAACAGCGCCGCGTCCTTCGGATCGACGCTGCCCGGCTGCGCGCTGGCGGGTATCTGCAGCTTCAGGTCGGCGCTCTCGGGGATGCACACATCGGAGCAAACCAGCCAGCTGGCCTTAGCCATAAGATCGATGGGGGCACCGGCTTTCAAATCCTTGGGAGCGGTAATTGGCACCAGATGCACGGCGTGCTTGGCATAACCGTAATTGACCAGTGGCGCCACCTCGAAGCGATGCGGCGTGGTCCAAACGATGTCGCCCGCGGCGAAGCCCACGGGCAGCTGCCAGGTGAGTTTGGTGGCTTCGCCCGAGTCGCCGGGGTTGCGCCAGTAGGTGTGCCAGCCGTCCCGAATGTCGAGTTCCAGGGCGACCCAGGCCGTTTGGCCCGCGCCCAAGCTGCTGAGCTCGCTGACCAGCCGCGCTTTGACGTTGTCCGAGGCGATCGTATTGCCGGCCAGCGGGAAAGCCGCCGGGGACAGCAGCAGCAATCCGAGCAGAGCAAGTATCGATTTGCGCATAGTTGTATGTTACCGAATTGGCCCTGCATTTCCGGCGTCCGGCAGTGCGCGGTTGTGCCGGGCCTCACAGTTTGGGCCACAAAACCGGGCGTTTACGCTAAGGTAGGCCTGTTAAAACAGAGTGCTCATGCAAGAACATTACGTTGATCGCATCCTCAAGGCGAAGGTCTACGACGTCGCCGTCGAAACCTCCCTGGATATCGCGCCGCGTCTGTCGAGGCGTCTGAACAATCGCATATTCTTCAAGCGAGAAGACCTGCAGCCGGTCTTTTCGTTCAAAATTCGTGGTGCGTACAACAAAATCGCGCAGTTATCCGCGATCAGCGCGCAACGCGGGGTCATTTGTGCCTCGGCCGGCAACCACGCGCAAGGGGTGGCGCTCGCTGCGCGGACGCGCGGCATCCCGGCGCTCATCGTCATGCCGCTGACCACCCCGGACATCAAGGTCCAGGCAGTCGCGGACTTGGGCGGCGAGATCGTGCTGCACGGCGATGATTACGATCATGCCTTCGAGCATGCCGTGGAATTAGGAAGGCATCGTGGCTTGGTTTTCGTACATCCCTTCGATGACCCGGACGTCATCGCCGGCCAGGGCACCATTGCGATGGAAATTTTGCGCCAGCGGCATGGCGACGCCATCGACGCGATTTTCGTGCCCATCGGCGGCGGCGGCTTGATCGCCGGCATCGCCGCTTACGTCAAGTCCCTGTATCCGCGCATCAAGATCATCGGCGTCGAGCCCGAGGATGCGGCCGGCATGTACGAGTCGCTGCGCGCCGGGAAGCGCGTCACCCTGGATCGCGTCGGTATTTTTGCCGACGGCGTCGCGGTGCGGCGCGTCGGCGAGGAGACCTTTCGTCTGGCGCAACAGTACGTGGACGAGGTGATTCTGGTGACCACCGACCAGATTTGTGCCGCGATCGCGGATATCTTCGAGGACACGCGTTCGATCGCGGAGCCGGCGGGCGCGCTGGCGGTGGCCGGCATAAAGAAATATGCGGCGCGCGAGAACTGTTCGGAGCGCACCTTCATCGCGCTCAACTGCGGCGCGAACATGAATTTCGACCGGCTGCGCTACGTCGCGGAACGCGCGGACATCGGCGCACAGCGCGAAGCCTTGTTCGCGGTGGAAATGCCCGAGGCGACCGGATCGTTCCTGAAGTTCTGCGAGCTGTTGGGTCAGCACCGAGTCACCAGCGTCACCGAAGTCAACTATCGCTACGCGGACGCGCACAGCGCGCAGGTTTTCGTGAGCCTGGCGCTCACCAAGGGGCGGGCGCAGCGCGATGAGCTGTGCAGCAGCATTCGGGCGGCGGGCTTCGCCGTCAATGACATGACCGACAACGAAATGGCCAAGCTGCATGTGCGCTACATGGTGGGCGGCAGGGCGCATGAGTTGAGCGACGAGCGCTTGTACCGCTTCGAGTTTCCCGAGCGCCCTGGGGCGCTGCTCAAGTTCTTGCGCGCGATAGGCAGCAATTGGAACGTCAGCTTGTTCCACTACCGCAATCATGGCTCGGATCATGGCCGCGTGCTGGCGGGAATCCAAGTGCCTGCGGCGACCCGCACCGATTTCCTGCTGCATCTGAACGAGCTGCATTACCCGTACACGGAAGAAACCGACAATCCCGCTTACAAGATTTTCTTGGGCGGATGAGGCGCGCCGGATGATCGCGTAAGTGCTAGTGACGGGTGCTGGCGGTTTGAACGGTCGGCGGTGTCGCGGCTGCGAGCCAGGTTTGAGCGCGACTTACTACCGGATCGTCAGGGCCCCACGCCTTCAGCAGAATAGGCATGGCAGCTTCGAGCTCCGCCGCCGCATCAGGCTGCCGGCCGAGATGCTCGAGGGCAAAGGCATGGATCGAGTGAGCCAGGGCCGCGAACGGGCTGGTCGGCGTCGAAGTTGAACTCCAAATGTTCACGGATTGATCGGCCAGTGACAGAGCCTCCGCGGGCCTACCCAGATCCACCAGCAGCCTGGCATAGCCCGTCAACAGCGCCGCGCGATATTGATGATTGGCGGGTAGCGTCTTGTCGTAAATGGTCAGGGCTTGCCGGAATTCGCTTTCGGCGCCGGCCAGATCACCTTTCTCGTGCAGCAAATTCCCCAGGCCGACGCGGGCATAGCCGACCTTGTAGTGATCCGGCCCGTAGAGGGACAACCTTACCGCGACGTTGTTGCGGAATAACGGCTCCGCCTCTGCAAGACGTCCCTCCCGTTGCAACAGCGAAGCATAGTTGATCTCCGCGGCGGCGGTCTCAGGGTGATTCTCACCATAGATCCGCACGTCGCGGCGGATTCCGTCTTGATACAAACTCTCCGCGAGCTTCAAGTCCCCGGAATTCTGCGCAACGATGGCGAGATTGTTCAAGTGCTCCGTGACGCGAGGATGTTCCTCGCCCAGCACGCGCCGGTCGATTTCCAAGGCTCTTTCGTAAGTTTTCTTGGCGAGAGACCATTGCTGCTCGCGGTAGTAAACCTTGGCCAGATCATCCAGGACCTGGGAAACGTCCGCCTGACTCGCAGCCGTGTTTTCCAGGACGCCGAGGCTGCGCACGTATAACTTCTTCGCCTCGCCATCCTGCCCCTGTTGATGCCGCAGCCGACCGAGCACCCACAGGGCGTTGCCCGTCTGCGCGCTGTCGGCGCCAAAATCGGTTTGCGCCAGGTGCAATGCCTCCTGTACGGGACTCTCGGCGCCGGTAACGTCGCCCGCACCCATGCGCGCGCGGGCCAGTTCCAGCAGCGTCTCCAGACGCGATTTACCATGCGAATCCTTCTGCAGCCGAAGCGACTCGTCCAGTACCGGCATGGCGTCTTGATATTTGCCGAGGCTGTCGTAAACCGCGCCGACCGTGGCCAGCAAGGCCGCTTTGGTCTCCGGCTGATCCTGCAAGCTCGAGCGCAGACGCTTCGCGCTGGAGTCCAGCAGTTCGCGCGCCGTAACTTCATTGCCGCGATTTTCCTGCGGGTCCGATAATTTGAACAGGTCAACGAGGAAGGTCGAGACTTCCTGGGCGCGAACGCGTTCGTGATCGACCAGTTCGCGCTGCTCGGCGACGCGGTCGCGTTCGGCGGCGATGCGCAGGGATTGAACATAGGTTGTGGTTGCGAAGGCGATGATCAGGAACAAGATTGCGGCCGCGGTCGACACCGGCAACCAATGGCGCGTGACGAATTTCGCGCTTCGGTAGGACATGGTGTCGCGCCGCGCGATAACCGGTTTGCCGTCCAGGTAGCGCTGGATATCGCCGGCCATCTGCTGTGCGGAGCTGTAGCGCCGATCAGGGTCCTTGCGCATGGCCATGGCAATGATGTTGTCGAGATCTCCGCGCAGCACCCGCCGCAGGCGGCTGGGGCTGGCGCCGCGCTCGGCGGCGATGCGCTGCGACGCCTCCGACGCATCGATGCTGACTGCATGGCTGGGAGGGAGCGGGTCCCTCTCGCATATGGCGCGTTCGATCTCCGACAGCCGCATCGACGCAATGACGAATGGGCTTGCTCCGCATAACAGCTTGTAGAGCAGCACGCCGAGTACATAGATATCGCTCGACGTGGTGATCGGCTGGCCGCGCACTTGTTCGGGGCTCGCGTGCTCGGGCGTCATGACCCGGATGTCGGCATGCGTTACCGCGACGGTGTGGTTGGCCGATTGCCGTTCGTCCAGCAACTTTGCGATGCCGAAATCCAATAGCTTGGGTACACCCGTTGCCGTTACCAATATATTCGACGGTTTGAGGTCGCGATGGACGATGAGGTTTTGATGCGCGTAGTGCACCGCGACACAAACGGTCTGAAACAACTTGAGCCGCGCGTCGATATCGAGACGGTGGGTGTCGCAGAACGCATCGATGGCGACTCCATCGATGTACTCCATCACCAGGTAAGCCGTGCCGTCGGGCATGGAGCCGCCGTCCAGGAGATGCGCGATGTTGGGATGATCCAGCTGGGCGAGGATCTGACGCTCCATCTTCAGGCGTGAATGGACGCCGCGGGCCAGCGCGCCGCCGTGCACGACCTTGATGGCGACCTGCTGATCGAACTGCGCATCGGCGCGCTCGGCGAGGTATACCTCGCCCATGCCGCCGGCACCCAGGGCGCGAAGGATCCGATATGGACCGATGCGGTCGATTTCCATGCTCCGAAGCATGCACCCAGGGTGCCGCGAGCCGCAATTGTTACGGCCCTTGCGGCGAAGTGCTGATTACGTGTATTTAATGATGGCCTCATAAAACAACTCGAGGAGGCCTAATTGGATAGCGAAGCGTACGAGCCGCGCAGGACGGCGCGGCACGAGACTCTGCGGGTACGCGGGCTCGACATGCATGTGACGCGCTGGGGGCCGCCGCCTTCGGTGGCGGAGTCGCCGATATTCATGCTGCACGGGTTTCTGGATGCCGGCGGCACTTTTCAATTCTTGGTGGATGCGCTGCAGAAGGATTGGCCCGTCGTTGCGCTGGACTGGCGTGGCTTCGGACTCAGCCAATGGGCGCCCGACGGCTATTTGTTCCACGACTACCTCGCCGATCTGGACGAGCTGCTGGATCGGGTCGCGCCGTTCGCGCCCGCGCGCATCCTCGGCCACAGCATGGGCGGCAACGTCGCTTCTCTGTATGCGGGTGTGCGGCCCGAGCGGGTCCGCTGCGTCGTCAATCTGGAGGGCTTGGGGTTGCCGCGCACCTCTCCCAAGGAGTCGCCTGCGCGCATGCGCCAGTGGCTGGATCAAATCAAGAAGCCGACGACCGAGCGCGGCTATAATTCATTCGAACAGCTGGCCGCAGTGCTGCGGTTTCGCAACCCGCGATTCGCGCCTGCCACGGCTGCGTTCGTCGCGCAGGTTTGGGGAACCACCGATGAAGACGGCCGCGTACGGCTGGCCGCCGATCCGCGCCATAATTGGGTCGCCCCGTTGGTGTACAGACGCGAGGACGCCGAGGCCACCTGGGAGGAGATTCGTGCGCCGATGTTGATGCTGTTGGGCGAACAATCCGAGTTCCTGAAAAGATTGGGTGACGACGGTACGATGGCAGGGTTGCAGCGCGTATTCCCCGGGGTTGAGATCGCGCGCGTTCCCGACACCGGCCATATGCTGCATATTGAGAGGCCGGACTTGGTCGCCCCGCTGGTGGAGGCGTTTTTGGATGCGAACTGAATGATCCGACGCATATATCCGACCCGCTTCGGGCAGATGCATTTGCGCAGCAACGAGGGCAAGGGCCTGCCGCTGGTGCTGCTGCACATGTCGCCGCGCTCGGGAGCGATGTGGGAGATGCTGCAGGAGCGCTTGGAGCGGCCCACGCACGCACCGGATCGACTGGGCTATGGATATTCGGACGCTCCGCCCTGGGCATTATCGCTGGAACAATACGCGCAAAGCACGGTGGATGGCCTCAAGGCAGCCGGCATGCAGGGACAGATCGACCTGCTGGGCATACACATGGGTTCGATCGAGGCGATCGAGATCGCGAACCAAATGGGAACGCAAGTGCGGCGGCTGGCACTGGTGGGCATGCCTTTGTTCACCAACGAGGAACAAATGCGGCAGATGGAGAAATACAGCGAGCAACCGCTGCGGCCGGCCACCGAGGGCGGCCACGTGCTGGGCGCGTGGCGCGGCGGATTCGCTTTCCGGCAACCGCCCTACGATTTGGCCGACACTCATAGCCGCTTCATCGAGCACGTGCTGGCGGCAAATCCCGGCGCCGCGTTTCGCGCCGCGTGCGGTTACGCGGTCGAAAAGAAACTGAAGTCGATCAAGTCGCCGTTGATCGTATTCGCTCCGCACGATGAGATCATCGAGCAGACCGCGCGAGTCAAGCCGTTGCTGCGGCCCGATGCCACCTACGTCGATCTTCCGGATGTGGGGATGGATGCCTTCAGTGCGGGTATCGATCGGATGGTCACATTGCTCAATCGTCACTTGCCGCCCTGAGAATGGTGTCACCGCCGCCTGATGTGGGCAGCGCGGCTACGGCGGCCGCCGCGACGCGCACGGCCTCGAGCGCTCAACGAGGCGCGCCGGCGCCGAGCGGCCCGGCTGCGGTGCTCGACAGCGCCGACATCCGGCCTTTGGATGTACCCGCTGCCCTGCAAATCTTGATCGCGGAAGTGCGCACGGCGTTCGATGAGCTGCTGCCGGCGGACGGCGATGCTCCGGCCAGCGTCGCCGGCGAAGGCAATGCGGGCAATACCGGTAATACCGGCAACGCGGCCCCGGCGGACTTAGGTCCGGCGGCGGCGGCGCGCATCATCGTGGACCTGGTGCTGCAATCGCTACCTGAGACGTTCGACCCGATCTCGTGGAGCGTTGCTTTGCCAAAGGCGGAACTGGCCCTGCAGACAGGAGTGCAGCGCGCGCTGGACGCGGTGAGCGCGTGGCGCGACGTAATGCCCGTCGTGGTGGATGCGACCAAGGAGTCAGGCGCATTGGCGCTGAGCCTGATCGAGGACGAGCCGCAAAATCCATTATGGCCGCCTCCTGAGTGGCTTGGCATGGCGGTGCGGCTCACACGCCTGTGGCGCCGCCGGCGTGCGCTCAGGCGCCGTCTGGCGGATCCCGACGAAGTGCCACCGAGTGGGTATCTCGATGAGCCCGGACCGTAGTCGAGCGCTGCGCGCGTGGCGAGCCCACGCAACCCGAACAATAAGCTACGATTAGGACATGTCAGCGGCACCCAAACTGACCGGACTATCGGGAAACGAAATCTATTGCATGCGGCTCAAAGGCTTGAGCCCCAGCGGCGTGGTGATCGGCAACAGCATCCAGTCCATGGGATTTCTCGGCGGAGTGCGCTCGGCGTTTCGCGGGATCGTCGGGGGCGAGATTCCGGACGTGACCGCAATGATCCACGCGGGACGTGAGGCCGC